>JACCDX011717461.1_pt1 | contig 21570 bp, 28 predicted proteins | sample 7449681 | NCBI WGS metagenome assembly JACCDX01 (sample SAMN15323450, study PRJNA562643) | freshwater metagenome | isolation source: river surface water | place: USA:Blue River Watershed | collected 2017-08-18
ATTTCATCTGATGGTAATCTATTTATTGTAGCATGCGGTCCAGATTATTATGGACCAATGGATTTATTTTATGCCGTTAAAAAAGAAGGTGTTTGGTCTTATCCAAAAATATTGGGAGTATCAACTGCAGGAGATGAGCGAGCAGTGTTTATTGCTGCCGATAATAATACCATTTATTTTTCCTCTGATGGACATGGCGGATTTGGAGGGTTAGATATTTTTAAAACCACTATAGTGGATGGTAAATTAGGCGAGATCTTAAATCTCGGGGCTCCTTTTAATACGGATGCTGACGATCAAGGATTTGTCATTACTAAAAATGGTAATGCTGCTTTTTTGATCAGGGATTTAGATATTTATTTCGCTGATCTTAGTCAACTTTCCACAGAAATAAAACCTAGCACGGCAATAATTGAGGAGTCCAAACCAATTGTTGAAGAAATTATAGACCAACCTATAAAAATAGAACGTATTGAAAGTAAAAAAGCTAGTTATGTTTTAAATTTCGATTTTGATGAATTCAGTCTCAACCTTGATGCTGAAAAAATCTTGAATCAAATTATTCGGGACCATCAACTCGGTCAAAAAATCACATTGATCGGACATACAGATAATGTTGGTGCTGATGCTTATAATCAAAACTTATCTTTACAGCGTGTTTCCACGGTTGAAAGTTGGTTAAAGAATAAAGGCTTTGAGAATATAGACGCTTCCGGAAAAGGTGAACATAGGCCTATAATCAACAACACAAATGAGTTGAACAAAGCAAAAAATCGTCGTGTAGAAATTATTATGGAATGATTCGTTATTTCTTAAAAATATACAACGAATTATCACAGCACTCACCCTGGAATAAGTTTAGCTCAAATTGTGCTTCTTTCTGATTGTAACGCAACAGGGCAACATCGGTGTTTAAGTCTAACAAATCTAGTTTGTTCATCTTTCGATTTGTTAAACGATCTGAAGCCATTAGGTAAAGATAAAAACCAGAAAATGTTGTAGACCTTTCGAGCTTTTCAGGCAATGGAATGTAATCTTTCCCATTATTTTTCAATTCAAATAATAATTGATTTTCGCTGTAAGGAATTTCGATTATTGGTTCTTCATTAACGAATACACGAACGTTTAAGTTATTATCAATTTCAATCGATAAACCATTCAATTCGGAGATGTTTTTTTTATCAAGATTGATCGTATATGATTCGCGCATTCCATCTGATATAGCAGAACCAGTTGCACTCCAAACCCCAGACTCTTTTATATAATCAAACATTCCGTTGGCGCCAACACTGGCCTCAATTGCAGTAAGTTGATAGTTGCCAATGCAGGACAAGAGTACCTTTCCTTTTTTTCCTTTCACCGTAACAGCAGGTAGAGCTTCTGTAAGCGCTGCAGAATCCACATTGGAGGATGTGTTTTGTGTTTTTTTCACAGTTTCCTTTACTTCTGTTTGAACAGAATCTTCATGGTTGCCACATGCAAAAAACAGAAATAAAATACAACAGGTGAGCGAAATACGAAACATATAGCTTTATAGATAGCGAAGTAATGAAAAGTTTTTGACATCTTAAATTTCCTCACTTTCTTTTTATACATTTGAAATAAAAATTCATGTTAGAAGAAGAAAAGAAAATTTTTGAAATCACCATGTCCCATTGGGTAAAATCCGGATGGTATTCGTTAGGTGGGAGTGGAATAATTTTGTTTCTATATACGACGGTTAAATGCTATACCAACGATTGGAATTTTCTATTCTATTTATCATTATTAGCCCTTATTTTTTGTAGTGTTTTTACCTTATACCATTACATCCTGTTGAAAACCACTCGGTTTAAAATTACGAGTCAACGTATTGAGAAAACGGAAGGAATTTTATCGAGAAAAACAACAAATTTGGAATTGTATCGCGTAAAGGATTTGCAAATGAAACGTAATTTAATCGAACGAATAGTGGGAATTGGATCAGTTCAATTAACCACAAGCGATCAATCGGATCATCAATTTCATTTAAATGGTATTCAAAATTATGAGAAGGTTTTTACTACTATCCGCCACCAAGTTGAAACGAATCGAATTGCGAGGGGAGTGCGAGAAGTTGACCAAAATGATCATTTTGTAAATGACCATTGATAAAATGTCACTATCCGTTCGTAATTTTGTTTTCCTTTTGTTTTCTTTAATCGTTTCGTGTAATCAACAAGAGTCATCTAATGCAAAAGCGTATAACAAAATTGAAAATACGACGATCAAAACAGGAAACACAGAAATTCATATTCCGGATATATCAATTGATGAACTAAATGCATTAGGATTAATCAATGTAAAAAATCCTTCAGAATGGGAGTCATTGTCAATTCAGCATAAACCTCTATATCAAGTTATGACTTTAAACGGAAAAACGGATATTTATGTTAATTTCCACGCGGCTTTAGTGTTACATCAAAATAAAAAAAATATACTTCCGTCTATTTCTGAAAGTTATCGTTTCATGGAGCAATTAAACAGTAATCCAAGTATGTTTCTTTCTTATGCCAATGAAAACACCTCTTTTGTTCAGTACAAGGGCAAGGTTTTTGATTTAAAAGTGGCTAATTATTGGTTATTTCAAGACACCATTCAACGTCCATGTTCATTACATGTACTAACAATATCGCCCGATGAGAAAAGAGCCTACATTACTAAAAGCTCATGCCAAAGTGCTTACCCATTAAGAAACGTAAAAATAGGAAGATGAAAATAGTTAGTGTTTTATTTTTTTTGGCATCTTTTTCTTCTTTTTCACAAGAAGTCAAGCAGGTTTCAATTGGAACGAAATCGACCGGTACAGGAGAAATTTCACTTGAGTTAATTGCCAGGAAACAGAGTTATTCTCAGCGTACCGAAAATGATAAGGATGTCTATGAAACAGTTATTAACTCACCGAAATCCGTAGTTTTTACAGAAAATGGGGCGAAATTTTATGTTCACTCATTGGAAGGACATGAAACAGGTGTTTTTGATGCTACAACCTTGCAAAAGATTAAAGTAATTCGACATCAATTTGATGTAAACAATAGAGATCGTCTTTTCTTGAATAATGAAACAACTGTTTTCGGATACCCATATTACGGAGAAGAGGTCAGTAATAAGAATCATTTTTTAGGCAAGCCCGTAGAAAGTTGTCTTTCGCACAATGGTAAATACCTTTGGGTAACCTATTACAGAAGAAGTTATGATCTAAATGCGCAATGTCCTTCAGCGCTAGCTATAATAGATACCGAGAGCGATGAAATCGTTCGAGTTATGCCAACTGGGCCTTTACCCAAAATGATTGCATGTTCTCCAGATAATAAGTTCATTGCAGTAACACATTGGGGTGATAATACTGTCGGAATAATAGATATTGCGTCGAATGATCCTTTTAAGTTCAACTACATCAAACATTGTGTGGTAGACAAACAATTGGAAATGAATTTTAGTAATGCGGAAAAGGTAGACCGTGATGCAGATTGTGGTTTTTGTCTAAGAGGCACCACATTTAGTCCAGATGGGAAATTTTTGTATGTAGGAAAAATGGGTGGAGGTGGTGGTATGGCTGTTTTTGATACCCGAGATTTCAGTAGTTTAGGGAACTTAACAGGAATGCATTCAAATTTAAGACACCTTATCATTAACGGAGAATATTTATACCTAAGTGCCAATAAACCGGGATATGTACAACGTGGCTCATGGCGAGAATTAACGAAATTCAGAATCGAAAACCCGGGAACATCCTTAAAATATGAAAAATGGGACGAGGTTTATGTTGGAACTGGTGCAAGAACAATAACGGTTTCACCTGATGGTCAATATGTCTTTGCTGCTGTAAATACTTTGTCTAAGGTTGTTGCTGTAAATACGAAGAACATGAAGGTTGTGGCCGAAATACCAGCAGATTCTTATCCTGTTGGAATGGATATTTCTCCTGATGGAAAGATGTTGGTCGTTACCGCACAAGGTAAATCTAATGGAGGTGGAAATTCTGTTATGATTTTTCGTATTAACAGAAAATAATCAACTAAAAAATAGTAAAAAGGTACTAATCAAAAGTACACCATAGCATAAGGCAAAAAATAAAGAGTTGTTGAAAGACATGATCGATTTTACTCATGTAATATTAAAAGTGATTTTAGTTACACTTATGAATAAATATTGAAATTGTTAAATAATCCTAAAGTGTTAGTTTACATGTGTTTAATCTGTTCTTTTGCACAAAAAAACTCATGGTATCTCTTCTTATTTCTTTATGTTTTTCTGGTAGTGTAATGCTAAAGCAAGCAACATTTCCGCAGGTTTTCAACTCTTTAGAATCAATCGAAACACCGATTGAAGACATTGTAATTATTCCAAGTACTTCAAAAAAGGGCACATTGGTCATCAAGGGTACTCCGGGTAAACTTTCAAATGAATCAATTTTAGTTGAAATCTTTAATCTAAAAGGTAAAAAAGTTAAAGAAATAAAACCTGAAAGTATGGATGGTACTTATGAATTCCAAGTTGATACCTTACAAGAAGGAGAGTATATTTTGACCTTTACGACAGTTACAAGTAAATTCCAAAGTAGGTTGATTATTACGGATTAAAACCAAATCATAGTACATTATTAATTATTCGTTTGATTCGTTTGTCTTGACAAACGATGAGTCATTTGTGTCAAATTGTCTGATTTTTAGATTTTTGATTTGTTTTGGCATGTGGATTGAAATGTCTCGTCAACTGCTAAAATTAAAGACATGGAAAGTTTAAACAGTACAAATAAGATTCCGATGAAGGAGCAATTGATAAATTTTTTAGAGCATATCAATTACACATACAGAATCAACCTAGACGATGATGAACGCTTAATCATTCAAACTGGGGTCGTATTGCAATCAGGAAATTCGGATGTTTATTTGAGGTTTAATAAAAAATTAGAGCTCGTTGAAATTTATGCTTATTCTCCGGTAAAAATACCTGAAAATAGGCGTCAAGAAGTTGGTAAATTTTTAGATTTCGCAGATTCAATTTCTTACCTTGGGAATTTTCAACTCAATCACCTAGAAGGAGATTTGCGTTATAAAACTTATTTTTTAGAAGGTGAAAATCCTATCGAGACGCGAATTTTAACTGATAATTTTTTTGAGGCCTTGCGTCAATTAGATCGTTTTTTACCAAGTGTGATGAAAATAACCTATGGTGGCATTGACGCAAATCGTGCTGAATTTGAATTTACGGGAAATGTAAACCCAAAGGATAATTGAATGGATTTTGACGGGACTAACTTATGCTTGAATTAGATTCGTATTAGTTTTTTATAGCTCCACTCGGTAAACATCCGTTCTATTTCTGCGAATATTTTCTACACAGAAACCTCCTGGTTGATTTATTTCTTCGATGAGTGAAAAGACTTTACAATTGGAGGATAAACCAGCAAATATTAAGGTGAAATTAAAGGTTCCATGATGGTAAATTGGGGTCCATTGCGGAAACAAGGAAATTCCATCCCAATAGAGTAGAGGAATACGTTCCCCTTCCTCTGTAAGCAGATAGGTGGATTTCCAAATGCGGACTAACATGCCGGGATTGCAACTCATTGAACAATGAACGATTACTTGTTTTTCCTCTAGGATTTCTTGCTTAACTTCAATTTTAACTTCCGGTTCAATTACCTCTACGCTGTTCTTAAATGTGTTATTCATCATGCAAAAATATTTACTTATACCAATTGCATCAAGAGAATAGGAGTGAAGCCATATTATTTTAAGCTAATGCTTCGCATCTTTTTTCCACCGTGCCTTGACAGATCGGTTGGCATTTTTAATGTGTAATTAAAAAAATCTTGATGACGCGTTGACTAACGCAGATTAATTCTTTTGGTTACAGGTTATATTATCTGAAACTGAATTACTATTAAACGTTAAAAATTAAGTTAAAATTGAAATTAAACATTGTGAAAAGCTGATTCAATAGTATTTTTGAATGTATCCAGATTAAAAAATGATAAGAGTTTCTACTTTCATGATTTTGTTGTTCGCGCTGATTTATTTGTCTTCAAATCAAGTACTTTCCCAGTTGAGCTACAAGGATGAAGCAGAATTGAATGATAGCACGAAGACACCAGAAATTTATTCGTTTCGCTTCAATAAAATAATCCGTGATACGATCAGTTTGGAAATTAACGACATATTGGTTTGCGACTCGTTTTGTGCACAGGGGATACCTTATACATACGATGCACTTCATTCATTTAATGCACGTCGCATGGATCGGTTTGGGGGGTATTTGAATGTAAAAATTAATAAAGGACTAGAAGAAATTAGAAATAAGGGATTTCCATCAGACATCAAGAAACTGCACATCCAAATCAACCCTGTTACCTTAAAAGTATATTGGTTTGCCGTTTTAGGTCCTAGCACAGATGGTAAATCTTATGTGCGCGTTGACAGTCGCGGTTCAGCAGGTGGAGGTCTTCCAGCAGTAACAAAGCAATTGCCACGAATGCATCGAAATTACGATGGGTTAAGTGCTCATAAATTTTTAGAGTTTAATGAAAATGTTAAAGTGTATTACGATTGGAACGGCAATCAATTGTGTGATTTTAAAGGAGCTGTGAATATTAGACAGCATTTTTATAAGTACGGCACTTATGATGTTTCTAAAATTGAAAGTGTAGTTGTTGATTCTTCACAAACATCGGCAAATAAAATAGTTGCTCCTGAAATTAAAACTACACAACAAAAAATCCAAGCAAAAACGGTTGCGAAGCCAAGGTATAAAACCTATAAAGTAAAATCAGGAGATACGTTATCGGAAATTGCTGCTAAATATCATGTTTCAATTTCGCACTTGAAAAAAACAAATAATCTCCGTTCCAATACGATTCAAATTGGTCAGATTCTTAAGATTCCAAATTAGATTGCAGCTTCCTTTTTAGCTTTTTCTTTCGCTTTTTTCTCCTCTTCTTCTCGTTTCTTTTTATTGGCTAGGAATTCTTTGTTGTTTTCTTCCAACTCTTTCACGGGGATAAAACCTCTACCTGTAATGGGGAATTCTTTTTGTAATTCACCTGAGTAATAAAATTCAAAACAGATACCACCGAAAGTATATTCTTTTTCTCCAATTACGAACAAGGATCCTCCAACTTGTGGGTCTTTTTTAGGTTTACTTTTTTCATATCCTAAATTAAATAGGGTTCCAAGAACATCAGGACGATTTGCAAGTGAGTATCCTGCGCGCTCCCATTGCGATTGGTATTGACGAAGAAGTAGTGCTGTGTACAAATACGAATAGAAATGATCACCACCCTTTATTAAACGCTGAATGGTCTTGTGCTTGTGTGCAGCGATGGTATCGTTTACTCGATCAGGAAATGAATCCTTGAAATTCACAACATGTTGGAAGTAATCGCCGGGATAAAATTCATTTTTTGGTTGGAGTAAGGTGCGTTCGATGCGCAAGGCCGTGTGTTCAAGTATTCCAGAAACACCATAACCTCTGTTGGTGGGTAGGATCAAGTTGGCAAATGGGTAAACGTATTCTTTGAATTTTTCTCTTCCTGAATTGAACATGCGCAATTGTTCTGCAATGACACAAACAATGATTGTTCGCGATTCGACACCTGTTAGACGCGATACTGAATCAATAGCCTTTTTGTCTTTTACCAATGCTTGGCTGAACTGCTTCCAAACGGTATAATTAGACCACTCATAAACGGATTCTGTGTTGTATTCGGTTTGAGAACCCACCTTTGAAAGTTCACTTGTGAAATCCTGATTGTCTTTCATCATTAAGGCAAATGCATCGATCATACGATTCGCCGTTACTAAATTCCTGTCTGCCAAATAGGCTTCCATAATGGACTTGGCATTCGCAGGTCTGAATTTTGCAATCACACCAATTTTCTGAAATACGAGTATTTCTTCCTTTGGATTTGAAGCGCCATCCTTTATGAGTTCATCGCCGTATTTATCCGCGATGTCAGAGAAATAGCGATTTTTAATGTCTATTGCCCCTTCTACATTCGTAAGTTTAAACTCTACTGCAATGTACAAACAAACAATAAAACCTCCCAAGGCTGCAAGAAGATAGAGCACAGTCAAATAAGTGTATTTGAGCCACTTTTTCCACCGTTTTGTTTTTTTCTTTTCTTGGACCTCTTCTTCCATTCGTGCGAATTTAAAGGAAAGGATTTGAAAATAAAAATTTTCATCCTCCGAGGACTTTCATTTTACTGGTAGATAACTGAGAGTATTCGAATGAAAAAGCCAGAATATTAAACTTCAACCAATTTAATGTCCCCAACTCCCCGTAATTTTGTATATGCTTGGTTCTATTTTTGGAGATATTGTAGGTGCAGTATATGAGCGCCCACTGCATAAAGCCGCAGTTGACTTTGAATTGTTTCATTCCCATGCGAAATTTACTGACGATACCGTTCTTACTGTAGCCACTGCAGAGGCGCTCATGAATACCAAGGATTTTAAAGAAGCTTATTTGAAATGGGGGCGAAAATTCCCTTTAGCAGGTTATTCAAAAGGATTTATGGAATGGTTAGCGTCTTCGAATCCTCAGCCATATAACAGTCATGGAAATGGTTCGGCAATGAGAGTGGCACCAATAGGTTGGATAGCATCAAGTTTAACTGAAACATTGGATTTGGCTAAAAAAAGTGCGAAGGTCACGCACAATCATCCGGATGGTATTAAAGGAGCGCAAGCAGTTGCAAGTTCGGTGTTTTTAGCGCGAAAAGGATTTACAAAGTCCGAAATTCGATCTTATGTTACAGTAACATTCGGCTACGATTTGACTTATTCGCTTGAAGAAATCTCAGTGGGTTATCGTTTCGATATGTCATGTGAAGGCTCGGTGCCTCAGGCATTAATTTGTTTTTTATCAAGCAGTTCTACCGAAGATGCTGTGCGAAAAGCTGTTTTGCTGAACGGTGACACAGATACCCAAGCTGCCATTGCAGGGGGCATAGCTGAAGCATTTTACAGGGATTTAGCAATATATAAGAATAAAATAAAAAGCTTTCTACATCCAGAAATGTTATCTGTTTTAGAAAAATTTGAAGAAACTTACGTATAACTTGTTACTTTTTTTCTTCACCTGCGTTTTGCTAGTAAATCATTCAGAGTTTCCGGAAAACGGAATGCCAACCGATCCTGAGCAGGGCACGGTGGACCAACGATGAGAGGTTCGCACCTAAAAACAATTGCGCAATCCCTTTTTTCAAAATTCTGATGGTGAATGTTTCATTTAAAACGTATTGCCATGAAAAAAATGTTAATCGCTATTTCCATCTTCCTCGCTTTTGGAACAGCCCACGGACAATGGATAGCAAACAAAAAGAACTTCAAAAAGGTTGATGAGCACACGCGAGTATCAAAAAATTTCTCTTACAAATATGTCAGAGGAATGATTATGATAGTTTTAGACAATAACAATTATCTGCCAGACACGATGATATTCGACTCTAAAGGCCCTGTATTATTCTACCATGCATGGGAGACACCAAGCGATGTCAAAACAATGGCTGTAGTGAAAAATGAAGAAAACAGATACGACATCTACCTATTTCACCACAGACGAGAGGATACTTATTATTTCACATTGAATGGTCAAGACTACGGATATAACGTGGAGTAGGAATTTTCAGTAGCAGCAGCCCAATTTTCCAAATGTTAATTTAAAACTAAAAAAATGTATAAATCGATTATTTTGACGGTCGCATTGATGACCGCTCCGTTCGTTGCCGATGCGCAATGGTCTGTACCTAAGAAAGACTTCAAGAAGGTAAATGAGTACACTCGTGTGCTAAAAGACTTTTCAAGAAGACGCATACGTTCAATGATTACAATTGTTCTAACGAATCACAACTACATCTTGGACACGATGATATTCAACTCCAAGAGTTCTGTGCCTTTCTTTCAAAGTTGGGAGTCATCAACTGACGTAAATACTATGGCTGTTGTTGAGAACGAGAAAGGTAATTACGACATCTACCTATTTCACCACAGACGAGAGGATACTTATTATTTCACATTGAATGGTCAAGACTACGGATATAACGTGGAGTAAGAATTTTCAGTAGCAGCAGCCCAATTTTCCAAATGTTAATTTAAAACTAAAAAAATGTATAAATCGATTATTTTGACGGTCGCTTTGATGACCGCTCCGTTCGTTGCCGCTGCGCAATGGTCGGTAGACAATAAAAACTTCAAGAAAGTTAACGAGCACACGCGTGTAATGCGAAACTATTCAAAACAACGCATAAGAGTAATGTTAACTATAGTTCTGACCAACAATAACTACATCTTGGACACGATGATATTCAACTCCAAGAGTCCTGTGCCTTTCTTCCAAAGTTGGGAGACGTCAAGAGAGGTAAAAACAATGGCTGTTGTTGAGAACGAGAAAGGTAATTACGACATTTACCTGTTTCACCACCGACGAGAGGAAACTTATTATTTCACAGTAAACGAACAGAATTACGGATACTTACCATGAGTCATGAATTGTTTAATTTTTAATAAGAAATGCAATGAACTATTTATTTTCCCGATTTGGAGGCCACATGATGCGCATAGGACATGGAAAGGCGAGTAAGGAACGATTGCCGGAGGATCAATCCTTGGATAATATGCTGGACCATTTTTCAGAAGAAGTGTATCCCAACTGTTTTGTGTTGTCCTCTTACGACATGCTACCTTCCTTTATGGGAGCAAGAGAAAAGTTACCCGACTTCGCTGTAAGACTTGGAACTTTACATCATGTATTCAACGATATAATGTTACAGCATGATGTGGTTGTAAAAACAGATATTTACATAACCACACATGAATACAACAACGTATTTGCGCTTCACTTGCATACTGCTGAGGATGGGATGCAAGATGTAATGGATGACTACATACCCACGTTCGATTATGTGCAGACCACTTTTTTTAGAGATGCCCATTCCGAGGAGCGCTGTTCGCTTTCAGATCACCCAAATTTGCTGGCCTTGATGCTGTATGTTTTGTTTTATAAAATGGAAATTTACCACTCAAAATTTACTTTCGTGCCCTCAAAGTCTTACCTGGGAATATGTTTAAAACAAGAATTTTTGGCATCCTTGCCTACGTTTTACGAGGACATCAATCACAGCGTTGAGCTGCGACAAAAGCTCCAAATGATTTTCCCTAGCTTGTTCGAAGAAAATGGCTCGATTTCCGAATCCGAATAGACAGATTAGATTATATTCCCACCATTCGTGACGTGTGTGTCAAAAGTGCAGATTGAGCGTAGAGACATTTTAATTCTCCCCTGAGGGTCTGACGATTCAGATGAGTGTCAAACTCCGTCTGAGGAGAAAGAGTGGGGTGATAAATGCCATTTAAAGATTACCGGTATTTCTTTATCCTAATTAATATGCATTGATTAGTCACTATAATTTACAAAAATGACGCTTAGTTTTTTTATCTCAACGCTTCAATGGATATGAAGTTCTATGCCATTTTTTTGTATATTTGAAACAAAAATATGACAAGGTTGGTCGAAGATAAACTGAATGAAATCATCGCGTTGTGCAAATCGCATAATGTAACTTCTATTGCTTTGTTTGGATCGGCAGTGAAAGAGGAAATGCATGAAGAAAGTGACATCGATTTCTTGGTGCAATTTTCAGATGAAATTAATGTTCTTGATTACGCAAATAATTATTTCTCCTTCCTAGAAAAATTAGAAAACTTAATTGGTAAAAAAATTGATTTAATTTCCAAAAAATCACTCAAAAATCCAATTCTTATTGAAGAAATAGATCGCTCAAAAGTAGATCTTTATGCAGCTTAAAATATTAAAGTTAATTCTAGATATTCAGAGTGTCATGCTGGAAATCGAATCTGTAAAAATTAAAACCAATAATAATTTTAATTCCTTTAAATCAGATATTCTTTTACAAAGGGCAGTTGAGAGAGATTTAGAAATTATTGGGGAAGCCATTCGTAAGATTATAGAGATCGATCCAACCATTAGCATTTCTTCAGCAAAACTTATAATTGGACTTCGAAACATAATTTCACATGCTTATGATTCAGTTGAACCAGAAATGATTTGGGGAATTATTCAAAATAATATCCCAGAATTAGCTGAGGAGATAAATAAAATTAAAAACGCATAGTCTAAAAAGCGCTATAGCTCATCTTTCTTATCTCTCCCCATGCTTGTCTGCCGTGGCAAAAGTGCAGATTGAGCGTAGAGACATTTTACTTCTCCCCACGAGGGTCTGACGACTCAGATGAGTGTAAAACTCCGTCTGAGGAGAAAGATAGGGGTGATAAATGCCAATTAAAAATTATCCATATTTCTCCCAAAAATCCTATCTTTAGCGCATGAGTGAAATCCGTGAACTTATGGAGGCCTTGGTGGCATTTCGGGACGCGAGGGATTGGCAGCAATTTCACGATTCCAAAAATCTGGCGGTTGCGCTCTCCATTGAGGCAGCAGAACTGAACGAAGTTTTTCTATGGAAAGATGTGCTTGCTTCTGAAGAAGTGGATAAAGCCAAAATCAAAGAAGAACTTGCCGATGTGTTTGCTTATGCCTTGCTACTAGCTGAAAAACACGGACTCGACGTGAAAGAAATTGTGCTCGAAAAAATCGCCAAAAACAACGAAAAGTACCCTGTTGACAAAGCCAAAGGCAGCGCAAAGAAATATGATGAGTTATGATTGTCTACGCGGCGTGTAGACAATTTTACTTCAATTAAGAAGAAAAAGCATGGAAGACTTTCTACCTTCGTTACAAATAAACAAGTACGCTTTTACAAAGGAAGGAGCGGTGGAGTACACCCTAAATTCGTTCATGAAAAATGCTTGGCCAATTGTTTACATTATAAAAAATGATCAACTTGGAGAGGCGTATGTGGGTGAATCTACGAATGCAATTAATAGAATGCAACAGCATTTAAGCAATCCAGAAAGACAGCGTCTAAAAGACTTATTGGTGATAAGCTGTGATAAGTTTAATAAATCTGCGGTGTTGGATGTAGAATCGGAACTGATTAAATACATGAGCTCAGATGGTCGCTATAAACTTCAAAATGCTAATTCTGGCTTGGTGGATCATAATTATTACCAACGGAAAAATTATCAGCAATTATTTCAACGGATTTGGAGTTTTTTGTTAAATGAAAAATATGCGAAGAACCCTTTGCAGCGCATTGATAATTCGGATTTATTCAAATACAGCCCCTATAAAGCCTTAACTACAGATCAACACGAATCTGTTCTGCAAATTTTAACAACGCTTAATTTACCGGGAAAACAAACCTTGTTTGTGGAAGGTGGCGCAGGAACTGGTAAGACAATTCTTGCTGTTTATTTAATGAAATTGCTGTCTACACAGATTCAAGCGCATCATATAGACGATTCAGATCATGTGTATGCAGAAGAGATTTTGAATGTGGTAAACTTCCACAAAAACATTCCAAAACCAAAGATTGCCCTGGTGGTTCCCATGACGTCCTTGCGAAAAACACTTAAAAAAGTATTTGGCCAAATTAAAGGTTTGAGTTCTTCAATGGTTATTGGACCTTCTGAGGCGGCAAAGGAACATTTTGACATTCTTATTGTGGACGAAGCACACCGTTTGCGGCAACGAAAGAACATTACCAATTTCGCAAGTTTTGACGAGACCAATGCACGTCTTGGATTCGATAAACACGAAGGAAACGAGTTAGATTGGATTTTAAAAATGTCCACTTTCCAAGTGCTTTTTTACGACGAGGGACAATCCATCAAACCTTCAGATATTAACAAAGATGTTTTCAGTAAGAAGAAATGGAGCGCTAAATTAATCCGTTTGCAATCGCAGATGCGTGTTAAAGGTGGTTCGGATTACATTTCCTTTGTAGATAATTTGCTTCATGGTTCGAGTGCTTCCTTCATCCCTTTTGAAAATAGAAATTACGAGCTGAAGCTTTTTGATTCGCTTGCAGATTTGTATACTGCCTTGCGGGAAAAAGAGGACGAATTTGGGTTGTGTCGCTTATTGTCTGGTTACTCGTGGGAATGGAAGTCACAAAAAGCAGATGTTCCCGATATTGAATTGGATGGAGTTTCTTTGAAATGGAACAGTACCAATGAAGATTGGATCAACAGTCCAAATGCTTTTCAGGAGGTTGGATGCATTCATACCACGCAAGGCTACGACCTTAATTACACCGGACTCATTTTCGGAACAGAAATCACCTATGATGAAAACACGAATCGTATTGAGGTTATTCCTGCAAACTACAAGGATAAAAAGGGAAAACATGGAATTGATGACCCAGAAAAACTCCGAAGCTATATCTTAAATATTTACCATACCCTGATGCTCCGTGGCATTCGCGGGACTTATGTGTATGTATGCGATGCAAAATTGAGGGAGTATTTTAGAAAACATATTAAATTAAGTTCAGGTGAATAAGTTTCGTTTATTAGAAGAGTATTTGAGTAAACGGATGCGGATGAGTCATGTTTATCAGCCCGTAATGATAATGAAACTTCTTTTAAACGAGGGAAAAGCAAAAGCAGATGAAATTGCATTCGATTTGGTGCAGAATGACTTAAGTCAGTTGGAATACTACACTGAACGTGTTAATCAAAAAAGACCTTTATGAACTAAAAATTCAGGTTAAACGATTTGAAGCCTATTCAGCGGTTGAGGAGGGGAATGCATTCAACTCATGAAAAGATAATTCGATAATTTTTAGCAACTTTACGAGAAAGATTGTAGAATAGTTAAATGAACAACGAACAAATTCAAAAATACTTATTTCAATTTTCAAAATTGAAGCGCTCTGCAACAAATGGAGGCGCACCACATAAACCTATTTTATTATTATCTATTTTATCATTGGTGCGAAAAGGTGAAATTATAAATCACCGAATCGAAATTACTCCAAGTTTGGTTCTAGAATTTAAATCAATTTGGTCAGTACTCGTGGTAACACAGCATACGGCAAACTTTTCTCTTCCCTTCTTTCACATGAGAAGTGAACCATTTTGGAGGTTAGTTACACGGGCAGGTATGATTATTCCAGTAACAAGTTCCAATAGTATAAAGAGTTTAGGTACACTAAAAGATTCAGTTGCTTTCGCTGAAATAGATAAAGACTTATTTGATCTAATGTCAGATTCCATTGGCAACTCTATTTTGGAAGATAAACTTTTGGAATTATATTTTCATGAAACAAAACTAAATTATAGATTAAACGAATATACTTTCATTGAAAATTTAGAAACTCAAATTCTAAACGATGATAGAGAGAGTTATTCCGAGAGGATTTCTGAATTAAGGCAAACCCTAAACAATGATGAATTTGAGGAAGAAATATTTGTGAGGAGCGGTGTTTTTAAGAGAGAAATCCCAAAAATCTATGATTACCAATGTGCTATTTCTGGAATGCGGGTAGAATCCACAACTAACGCTCAACTAGTTGATGCATGTCATATTATTCCTTTTGCTATTTCGAAAGACGATACGATTTCAAATGGTATTTCTTTGTCTCCGAATTTGCATCGAGCTTTTGACAGAGGATTAATTACTATAAATGCTGATTATGTCGTTAGAATTTCTCCAGTTATTAAAGAAAATGAATCGCCCTTTTCACTGAAACAATTCGAAGGGAAACAGATAAATTTACCTCGAGAAACAAAGTTCTATCCTTCCATTGAAAATTTGAATTGGCATAGAAAAGAGTGTTTTGTTTTATAATTAAAAATATGAAAGAGATACACGTAACAGCAGCTGTAATTATTAAGGAGAACAAAATACTTTGTGTTCAGAGAAATGAAAACAAATATGATTACATCTCTAAAAAATGGGAATTTCCTGGTGGAAAGGTGGAAGAAAATGAACAGTTAGAAGATACAATTAAAAGAGAAATTCAAGAAGAGTTGAATTTAAACATCTATGTGAAATCTTTTTTAATACAGGTGAATCATCAATACCCTGACTTTAAATTGAAAATGGACACCTTTGTTTGTGAGATTACAGATGGAGTATTAGAATTGAATGAACACATAGACTTTAAATGGCTTTCAATTAAGGAACTTTCAGATTTAGATTGGGCAGCAGCAGACCTTCCAATTGTTGAAAAATTACGCTTGAATTAAACTTATGGAAGCGCTAAAACTTGCCATTCAAAATGCTGTAACTACTGGTTTCGTAGACGACCAATTTGAATCCTTTTTAGATTATAGACCAAGTATTCTTACGAATGAACCTGTAATTAATGAAAAAGTACTTTCCACAATATTAGACGAACTTAGAACATGTGAATCCTTTTTCTTATCTGTTGCATTCATAACCTCGGGTGGTGTTGCATCATTGTTTGGTACATTACTGGATTTACAAAGCAAAGGAGTCTCGGGAAAAATTCTTGTTTCGGAATATTTGAATTTTACAGAACCGGAAGCATTGAGAAAAATTCTTCAGCTATCTAATGTTGAATTAAAAATTGCTAGAAATAGTGATTTTCATTCAAAGGGGTTCCTATTTACTCACAATTCATACTATACAATAATTATTGGAAGCAGTAATATTACGCATGGTGCGTTAACCAAGAACAAAGAATGGAATTTAAAAGTAACGGCTCACAAAGACAGTGAACTATTCAAAAATACGATTAGAGAGTTTGAAAATGTATTTGTTAATTCACAGAAAGTAACATCAGAATATCTAGAAAAATATGCATTCGTTTATCATTCTGAAAAAAAGTTAAGACAAGGACTTAGAAAAGCATTACTTGAAGTTAAAGACAAAAGTATTCAGCCCAATGAAATGCAAAAAAAGGCAATTGAAAACTTACGTAATCTGAGGGAATTAGGCAAAAATAAAGCTCTTCTAGTTTCAGCAACAGGTACAGGAAAAACCTATTTGTCGGCTTTTGATGTGGCACAAGTTAACCCAAAACGCATGTTGTTTTTGGTCCACAGAAGAAATATTGCACAAAAGGCAATGGAAAGTTACCAATCCATATTACCTAATAACAAGGACTTTGGACTTTATTCGGGTTCTACTAAGGACACAAATGCAGATTATCTATTTTCAACAGTTCAAACATTTAGTAGAGAGGAACATTTGACTAAGTTTCCTCCGAATTATTTTGATTACATCGTAATTGACGAAACACATCGAGCAAGTGCATCAAGTTATCAAAAGATAATGAATCATTTCAAACCCTCCTTTTTGCTCGGAATGACTGCTACGCCAGAAAGAACGGATGGGTTAGATGTATTTGCGCTTTTCGATTACAACATAGCTTCGGAAATAAGGTTACACGATGCATTAGCAAATGAAATGTTAGTTCCTTTCCATTATTATGGTATTTCAGACATAGAAGTTAATGGGAAATTACTTGATGAAACAGCTACAATAAATGAGTTAAACAGACTTGATAGAGTAAATCACATAATTGAAAACATCAATCTCTTCGGTACGGATGACGGAATCAATAGAGGTTTAGTATTCTGTTCACGACAAGAAGAATGTCTATTCCTAGCGGATGAATTCAACAATAAAGGACTACGTTCAATAGCATTAACTGGAAATTCAACAGAGGAAGAACGTTCAAGAGCAATTGATTTACTTGAAACAGATGATTTAGACATTAAGTTAGATTATATTTTTACAGTTGATATCTTCAATGAAGGAATAGATATCCCGAGAGTAAATCAAATTGTTATGTTGAGGCCAACTCAATCTGCAATAATTTTCGTTCAACAATTAGGTCGTGGTTTACGGAAAAGAGAGGGTAAATCGTACGTTACTGTAATTGATTTCATAGGTAATTATCAAAATAATTTCTTAGTTCCAATCGCTTTATTTGGTGACAAAACCTACATAAAGGATAACCTGAGAAAACTTGTTCATCGTCCAGAAAAGTCAATAATTGGAGCATCTACTATCTATTTTGACAGAATTGTCAAAGAGAAAATTTTCCATTCCATAGATACAGGGAAACTTCAAGAAAAAAGAAGAATGGTTGATGATTACAAGATTTTGAAAGGTAAAATTGGAAGAGTTCCTTCTATGTTGGACTTTATTGAGCATGGAGAAAGAGATCCTTACCAATACATAACTCATTATAATTCTTACTACTCATTTTTACTTGGAATGAAGGAGGATATTACATCAATTGATGATTCAACATCTCAACTTCTTGCTTTTCTTTCTAAAGAGATATTAAACCCAACTCGTTTTCTGGATATACACTTATTCAAAACCATTCTGATTCAGGAGCAAATTTCATTTACTGAATATCAGACACTATATGAAAATGAAACTTCAATAAAATTTGAGATTAAAACATTAGAGCATGCTTTACATGTAATAAACGGCCAATTCCATACAATGACTGTAAATAAAAAAATGGTAAAAGTTGGTATCCACAAAAACTATAACCTAATTAAACTAAATAACGAACACCTAGAAATAGGCCAAACATTAAAGAAATTAGTTTCCATTTCAGACATCAAAAATTACCTATTAGACCTTTGTCAATATTCATTAAATACAATTTCAGCTAAGAATCAAGAATACGTTAAGAATGAATTTATCTTAAACAATCGATACTCAAGAAAAGACGTTTTCAGAATTCTGCAATGGGATGAAAATCCGATAGCACAAAATGTTGGAGGATATATGGTCGAAAAGAATCAAAGAGACTGTGCTATATTCGTTAATTATCACAAGGAAGAGGATATTTCAGAATCCACCAAATATCATGATAGATTTACATCGAGAAATGAATTCATTTGGATGTCAAAAAACAAAAGAAAACTAAATTCTCCCGATGTAAGCGAAATATTATCACAAAAGGAAAACCAAATGCGTATTCCTCTTTTCGTCAAGAAAAACAATTCAGAAGGAGTTGAATTTTATTATTTAGGAAACATAAATGTTATAAAGAATTCTGCTATCGAAAAATACATGAATGATGCAAATGGAAAGCAAGTTTCAGTAGTAGAAATGACATTTTCACTTGAGCATCCAGTAGAAAAATCCCTTTACGATTACCTTATAAATTCGAACTAAAATAATTTAACTTTTGAATTTTTTATTTCGCAATTCAAATTTTATTTCTCCGAAATCAATCTTTAAAATTTCTCTTTATCTCAGAGTTAATAAATGTCGAATATTCTGTTTCTTTTCCTTTAGATTTAAGGTATTCAATTCCAAGAGTGTGCAATTCTCCTGGTTGTACTCCGAATTTCAATAAAAATTTACAATTTGGATCATTACTGAGTAAATCAACATCATCAAACCATTTCTTGTATGGACTTCCAATACCAAATCCTAACTCATGAAAATCTTTTTCTTTTTTAAATTTTAAAAGTTCTTTGTAGAGTTTTTTGAATTCCGTTTTAAGTTTTTCTGTTACTTTACTTTTTTCTTCAGGACTCAGTTCTTTAATTGAAGATTCTGTTGAAGAGTCAATACTCTCCTCATATGTTGAATCGATTGGCTTGAGTTCATTAGTGCCACAAGAAAAGATTAAGAAACTTAAAATAATACCCTTAATTTTCATTGAAAAAATAATTGTAATTAACCTCAAAAATAAATAATTAATTAACTAAAAACTAGAATCAGTAGTCAATTATACACCCCCAACTCCATTACTACTTCTAGGCGTTCGTCTATGTCTAGGCACATCAGGTCCTCAATTACGCCGTAGGAGGTCATAAAATCGCGGTATATTTCCAATTTTTCTGCGCGAGATTGGGTGCTTAAAAACAGCGCAATTTCACTATTTAGGATATTGGGATCTTCTGTTTCTGAAAATCCAAAGTCTTCGTAGTTTCCCGCGAGCCAATCGTGAAAGAACTCCTCGTTTTCTCGCAATGTCTTTTGCTGAATTTTATAGGGAACGTAATACATTCCAGCACATTGTACGGCATATTCGTCTGCTCGTTGCAGTAATTCACGAAAGAAATCATCGTTTTTAAGTTGTGTTATGTTCATAGTTTCTAATTGTTTACAAAGGAAAATAAACATCATCGTAATCTATTTACAATCAAGTGAAAAGTGGATTTTATTTTTTAATTGTTTTCAGTTTTTTGCTTTCTAAAATGTGTAAATTCACACTTTAAATTCAATCGAATGTCATTTCCTGATCCCTATCAGCTAGACGATTACAACAAGATGTTACACATCAAAGAACAGGTATTGGAAATAAAGCTCCAACTTGCCAAAATCGCCATTCAAAAAGAAGAGGTCATAAGCAAACAATTGTACGAGCAAGCAGCGAAGCTGCGCTTGGATGAGAAAAACTTCATCAATGTACTGATGGACCAACGCTTGTTGTTTATTCGAAAACTGCACGAACTTGCATCCACTCCTGAAAATCTGAAAATTCAGGCCTTATGTCAAGAAGTACTCCGAGAAATTAGCACGGTGGATGAGTCGAAAACTTTGTATCAAGATGTTTTTCAAGAATTTCGTACCAAGCTTTTAAAAGATTGCGATGAGCTTACGCAACGCAAGAACGAATGCTTAGCCGCACACAACTTCGTGGAGGCCAATGTTCTTCGCGACCACATCCTAAAGATTGGGGATTTTTTAGCAAAATACAGTTAAAACTAAATTTAGTGAATCAAGATGTTCAGGGTTAAGACAATCACTCTTTTTCTCACAACTATACTCCTGACCCTGGGATTTCTAATTTTTTCACTAGGTTCTTGCGATGCCAAAAAATCAGATTCAGCCGGCGGGACATACGTAAAACCATCGGTAGATTACAAAGGTCAAACACGCAAAGGTCATGTTCGTAAAAAGGTAAGCACAGATAAAAACGCCATCAAAAACCAAAATCGCTCGCGCTATTATTACCAGACGAGGGGTAAGTATAGGAGGAAGAAATGATGAACGTCTCATTAACCATAGTTCAGGGAGGAAAGCTTGAGTTTCAACGAACAGGAATATATCCGGAGTACTTATTATTTTATCTTACAGATGAAAAAAGAACGTGGCGTGTTAAATTGCGCAACGAAACTCAACGCGGCTTTCTCAAATCAAAAGGAATGAACCAGTTTGAATACGTCTACAAAAATGGTAGTTGTAAAATCAAATTGTGCACTTCCAATTCCTTCACCAAAATCAAGGATGTGGTAATGATGATGTGTGATTGAACGTAAATAGAATATTAATCAAGATAAATTGGTTCAAAAAGAACAGACATATCAGGATCAAAAACGGTGGAACTAAAGACCAAGAAGGATTGAACTGGCTTAAACGAACTACTCGTTTTCCTCGTAATAATACGAATAATCAATTCCCTTCATGTACATTTCTCGATCGTTGATTTTATCGGTAAGGGAACTTTCAATTGTAGTTTTGAGCACTTGACTATTGGTTGGGCTTAAAACCATGGCATTCATATAATCGCGCTTAGAAATTCGGCTCCAATCCACACATTTTTTGAGTCTTTGGCATTGACTTCGCCTAATTTCACTAAAGCAAGCTTCGTTCATTCTGAAAATAAAAAAAGCACCTTTCTATGAAAAGTGCTTTTATCAGAGTGGAGTCGGAGGGGGTATTTTCATG
>JACCDX011207845.1_pt1 | contig 21568 bp, 20 predicted proteins | sample 7449681 | NCBI WGS metagenome assembly JACCDX01 (sample SAMN15323450, study PRJNA562643) | freshwater metagenome | isolation source: river surface water | place: USA:Blue River Watershed | collected 2017-08-18
AACAGAAATATTTGTTGTACTACACCGGTTCTTCAACCGTCAGTAATTTTGGGGGAATCTATCGCAAAGATGGAACGATTGAAGGTGAAAACTTAGTAGGAAATATCATCATGGAGATCGCCAAATTTCCCGGATTGGAAACCAAATAAATTTGATCTAAAACAATGAACGGTAGAATGGTAAGTAAACAATGTCAGAAGCCGCTTTATGGACAATGAATACATTATGGTTTAATAAAACCGATAATGAATTCACCAACAATACCTTCTTTTACAAAAGCTGGAAAGATTTTATTGACTGTAAACCCTATAAACTTTGGAAACCCTATATTCTGACTTCATGGTGCTGGAAACAAAATGTACAACGCGATTTCCTACTTCAGGTCAGCAAACCCAATTTCAAATCGGAAGGACACACCCATTCGGTAGCGACCCAACTTCGTACCCATCCCAGTGGTTACGATAAAGAGCTCTATGTACTACCACCGGGTGAAACCGTACAAATGCTCCAAATTGTCTTCATTTCCCCTGATCGTTTCTCGGGGATGCACCGTGTTGAAATGGTGGTGACCGAAGAAGATGAATCTGCGGTTCGTGAATGGATAAAAAATCATATGCCAACCTTCTGGAAATTATAAAATTATTCTAACCCGAGAAACGTTCGCCCAATTTTACTTGTGGCAAAGATTCCTAAACCGGAAGCTATTTGAGCGTAGAATACGTTACTTTTTTTGGTACAGCACAATAAATATCCCGATAAAACAACAAAAAGAATAGAAAAAACCCAGAATAAACTTGTGAACGTATCCATTCTCTTCTAATTTGAAAAATATTCTTTTATATAAAATGGAGAGAACATCCTTCCTCGAACGTTGCCAAACTGAGAAACTGCGCTACGATCTGTGCTTACAATTAAGACTCTTTGATTACCACTGTACTATGGATAAATACGGTTGGATAAAATGTGAAAAGAAAAAGGAAGAAAAAACGTCTCAAAAAGAATTTGTAAAGCAAGTAGAACATGGAAAAACAAAATAAAGAGGGTCCTTGTTCTTCCGAAAGGCTATCCTATGAACAATGCTTACGACAAGACAAAATAATTATCTGTGGTAAGGTTTGTGTTTATGAAAAACTGAAGTATTATGAATGTCAAGAGAAACAAAAATTGATTGAAAAATGTAAATGTCTAAAGTATAAACACCCATTTCCAAGAGAATAATGCCTGAACCCTGGGAAACCCTTTGTCATACCCATTATCATCCTCGTGATGATCGTATAACCTTCTACGAACCCACGCACACTTATACTATCGATGGATCCAGTAAAGGAATTATTTCGGGTACTGGATTTCTTCACCAGTTCTTTCCTCATTTTGATGCGAAAGCCACCATCAAAAAAATGATGAGCTCCCCCAAATGGCCCGCGAACAAATACTATGGTATGACCGCCCAAGAAATTGAACAGTTATGGTCTAATAAGGGTAAAGAAGCGAGTACGGCTGGAACCGCTATGCATTTAGCCATTGAACAATTCTTGAACGGCGCTCATGAGGTTATTTTACCTGAGGTTAGGCAAACGACCGAATTCCAGTATTTCATGAATTTCTGGCGAGACTTTGGGGATGATCTCGAACCCTGGCGAGCAGAATGGTCGGTGTTTTCGGAAGAACATATGTTATGTGGGCAAATTGATATGTTATTCCGCCGAAAGTCCGACGGAGCTTTCTTAATTTACGATTGGAAACGTTCGCGAGAAATTAAAACCTCGAACGAGTTCTCCAACGGTCTTCCACCCATCCAACATTTGGAAGATTGTAACTACTGGCACTACACCCTCCAATTAAACCTGTACCGATGGATCCTGGAACATCTTTACGGTATGAAAATTGCCGAAATGTATCTCATTATCTGTCATCCCGAAAACGGGAACTACAAACGAATGCGCTTGAATCGCTTGGACAGCGAAATTTATGATATGTTAGCTTGTCGCAAGAGAGCTTTAGAAGCGAAACATTCAAAACCGGTACTTTTACCCATGCCTGAACCTGAGGAAGAATACGACTTTCTCGATGAATAAAATTGATTTCATATAGACCTAGTCTAAGGTTATCTACTATGGATCCCAGCTGGAAACCTATTCTTGATCAATACGATTTTCAAATAGATCGTCTATATGAAAGTACTATTCCTATCTATCCACCGAAAGAACAGGTATTCCGTGTTTTTGAAATGCCTGTCCAAGATATCCGCATTGTTTTACTCGGACAAGATCCCTACCATGGTGAAGGACAAGCCCATGGACTCAGTTTCTCCGTCCCTGAAGGAGTGGCGACCCCTCCTTCCCTCCAAAATATCTTTAAAGAACTCAAACGCTCCTTTCCTGAACGAAACTATACATTCCCTAACGGGGATTTAACCGCTTGGTTTCAACGGGAGAAAATATTCTTATTCAACGCTTCACTTACTGTTCTTCAAGGAGCCGCTGGATCCCATATGAATCTATGGAAAGAATTTACTGACGATGTTATAAAATATATTGATGAACAGAATCCGAACTGTGTTTTCTTACTTCTCGGAAACTTTGCGAAAGCGAAAGCCCAGATTATAACCAAGAAAGACCGCATCGTCACGGAAGTCCACCCGAGTCCCTTAGCCCGCGGGTTCGTGGGTTCGGATGTCTTCAAACGGGTGGAACAAGTGCTGGGCCAGGAAGTGAATTGGTCCCAAAATACGGTGACGGAGGCGTCTATTGAGAATAATACCGATATCGTCTATCTCCCCTGCGATCCCAATATCCTCGGTAAAGATAAAATTGCTGTGAATATCGCGGAAGATAAGCCGAGGCCTCCACAACCCCCTAAACCCAAAAAAAAACTAACGCGCCTTGAACGTATGTGCCAGGATCCTCAGAATATGGGAGAGGTAGCGGTCCAAGCTTACGTAGAGTACTGTAAAGCCTACAATAAACCTATTCTGGTGGAAGAAATCAATGACTGTTTATCCTAAGTAAATAATAAAAATTGAACCCTTTTTTTAGGTCATTTTAAGCATTATTACGAATAGTTTCTAAAATGACCAGCTCTTATTTAAACATCATAAACCCTTCTACCGAGTGTACAAACTTCCCTCCAGACTCCGATTTGGCCTGTGCCTTTCCTTTTCCTCTGGACCCTTTCCAAAAACATGCGGTCAAAGGGATCCACGAAGGACGCAACGTCCTTGTGTGTGCCAAAACGGGTTCAGGGAAAACGATGGTCGGTGAATACCTGATCCACCATTGTTTGAAGAAAGGCCAACGGGTCTTCTATACGACACCCATTAAAAGTCTATCCAACCAAAAATTCCACGACCTCAAGCAAATGTTTCCTTCCGTGGGGATTATGACGGGAGATATCAAGTACAAACCGGATGCGCAGATACTCATCATGACGACCGAAATTCTTCGTAACCTTCTGTACAAGGAAAACAGCTCGACCCAGAGCCTCGGTTTAACCGCCAAGATTTCCCTGGAGGGTCTTGGTGGAGTGGTCTTTGATGAAGTCCATTACATCAATGATCCTGAACGAGGTAAAGTCTGGGAAGAAACCATGATTCTCTTAAAACCCGAAATCCAACTCGTTCTCTTGTCCGCTACCATTGACAAACCTGAACTCTTTGCGTCCTGGTTAGGCGATTTAAAAGAGAAACCCATTGATCTCATTTCCACCGCTTACCGTGTGGTACCTCTAGAACATTATGTCTTCTTAGGATCTCAGCCGCAGCTCCTCATGGATAACACCGAAATCTTCAAAGCCGAGGCGTACAAACGTTACTTAGATTGGCGGAAACAAAAACGTTATGATCAAGATACCAAAGAACGACAGGTTGTGAATCGTAAAGAAGGAGGATATGATGGCCCTGTGGTCAAAGGATCCGGTCTAGCTTCCTTCACCCACCAAATGAACGAATGCGTGAACTATTTGAGTTTAAACTCCATGATGCCTGCTCTATTCTTTGTCTTCAGTCGTAACGGATGCGAGAGCCTTGCCAAACAAGTCCAAGGATCTCTGATCGATGGACAAGAAGCCGCTTCTATCCATCATATCTGGAACTTTCACCTTCATTCCTATAAAGATATGCTGGAACACTTGCCACAAGCCATCCAGATCAAAGAACTCTGTATGCGCGGTATCGCCTTTCACCATTCGGGTCTTCTTCCTGTACTCCGTGAAATAGTAGAACTCTTATTCGGCCGAGGACTTATTAAATGTCTCTTTGCCACTGAGACCTTCGCGGTCGGTATTAATATGCCTACCAAATCGGTAGTCTTTCTCGATTTACAGAAATACAGTACTGAAGATGGCCTCCGTCCTCTACGCACCGATGAGTACATTCAGATGGCCGGTCGTGCGGGTCGTCGTGGAAAAGATAAAATAGGCTACGTCTACTACCTTCCCCAACGCGAACCTCTGGAAATAGGTTCACTCCAAATGATGATGACCGGTAAAAAATCGCCCATCTCTTCCCGTATGGATTTCGGCTACGATTTCGTGATGAAAACCTTACAGGCCAACAATCTAAAATGGATGGATCTTATTCAACATTCCTACTGGTACCGTCAAATCCAGGCCGAGATTCAGGTGCTAGATAAAGAACTGGAAACCATTCCACCTACCATCCAAAGTATCGAAAAACAAATGGAAGCGGTCGGTCCAATCAGCTTATTTGACGAATGCCAAAAAACCGTGGAGGCCCAGGAAAAAGTAAGGATATCCGTGAATGCGGCCAAAAAAGAGGCCCAACGTGTTCTGGATACCCTCAAAAACAAACAGTTGGGTCCCAAATGGACGAGAGCCTACGAACTTTATGGACAATTTACGAAGCTCAAAGAAAAAGAAAATAAACTCCTACTTGAAAAGAAACACTTGGGAAAACTTCATGAAGTCCTACTTGATCCTACCCTAAAACTCTTAACCGCGTGGGGATTCCTCGGTGATGATAACGCTCTGACCAACCTTGGGATCCTTGGTACCGAATTTAACGAAGGCCATCCCATTCTGATGCCCTATGCCTACGAACGAAAATGGATCCACGATTTAGATCCTCAAGACTTCGTAGGTTTTCTCGCCGCTTTCATCCACGAAGGAAAAGAGGATGAAGATCCTGGATTCGATGAATTACAAATTTCGGATACGTTGTATACTGTTCTTACCAAGATCGGTGACTACGCTCAAGAATGTCTTCATGAACATGAAGCCAGTGGTATCCACTTAGCCAAACAAGACTTCTGGAGCTTACGCACCTCCTGGATTGAACCGCTTCAACTCTGGTACCAAGGCGAAACCAGCGCTGCTCAAATTTGCCAAGACTATGGCCTATTTGAAGGCAACTTTATGCGGTCCGTATTAAAGGTCAGCAATATTGTAGAAGAATGGGTCTCGGTAGCGACCTTCAGTAAAGATATTCCTCTACTGAATAAACTGGAGGGCATGAAAGAAAAATTAGTACGGGATATCGTGAAACCCGATAGTTTATATTTAAAACTATAATCTAAACCTTTGTAACAGATACAATAGAAATGGACTGTACCTACTGCCGTCATCCTATTGCTGGAGATGCTCCAACCACTACATTAATGTGTCATCATACCTATCATACTTTTTGTTTAATTGCGCTCTGGGAAGATACAGAGTTTGATATTTTTGATTTTCACTGTCATGAATGTAACGTAGGAATACGCAACGATATTCCTCGGGAAATGGTCCCTGATTTGGACGCACCTAGACCAGGAGAAACCGAGGATATCCAATCCATCGAGCAACTCTACAGTAACAATCCAGAGTTCAAACAAGGAATGAAGGAAGTTATGAAATCTCACAGAGAATCCGCCAGGCTCCGCAAACCGCTCATGGCTATGATTAAATCCAAGAAGGCCGAAGCCAAACCTCTATTTAAAGACTTTGAAATGCGATTAAAAGCCCCCCGTGATTTAAAAATGATGGAGTTGAAGGACAGCGATGAATACAAAAGCTACATGCGAAAAATCGGCAACCATAACCGTTTAGTCAGTAAATTCGTCCGTAAAACGGGACACCCTCTCTACCGTATTCGCCGCGGTTTAAAAAATAAAGTGGGGAGAAGTACTTTAGAACGGTTGTGCTATGAAGCGGCACCTTCCTGGCTTCTCCGCCGAGCTTTCCGCTACCGCATCAGATTATAAACTAAACGGTCTTGCCACTGCGGTTTTTGAAGATCCGCGTAGTACTCTACAGTCACCGTATCCTTAGGAGAAAAGCCTTTGTCTTTTGTTTTAATGATACGTTTCCATTCAGGAATATAGGTTTTACAAGAATGTTCATGGGATTCTAGAATGATTCCTTGAATCTTACCCGTTTTTTGTTCGAGTATTTTTTGGAGAAAGAATAACGCTTTTTCATACTGTTTTTGTTTCTTTTGAATCTTGTTCAGATGCTGGGGAATTTCGGGTCCGAGGACTCCTTGGGGCTTCGGCGAACCGAGCTCAGGAAATCCTAAACACTGTTTTAGGGCTCGCTGCGCCACAATATCCGCGTACCGACGGATGGGGGATGTGGCATGAGTATAGGGAACGGAACCGAGGGAAGCGTGAACAATGCCTTCTTGAGAAAGCTCATATTTCGCGGAAGGAAAGGCGAGAAAACGCAGATCCGCGTGAATACTTTCGTAACGTTGAAGTTTTTCCAGATCCGCAGCAGTGTGACTGCGGAGAAGACCCACTTTATGTTCCAATAAAACTTTTGCTACTTCTTTATTGTAAAACAACATACATTGTTCTATCCACTCATGGGAATCCGTACAGGGAGATCCTTTGAGAAAGGATGTAATCTCTCCTACGACTTTACCCAGGGATTCGTTTTGAAATTCATCGTATGTAAATGTTTTACTATTTTTAACGATAGTTTCTTGAAATCCTTCCATAATGAGTTCTTTTCCTGTCCACCGACACACTAAGCTGAGACCCAAACGCTTTTCTTCAGGCAATAAGGAAAAGAGAATTTCGGAAAACAACGGAGGAAACATAGGAACCACTGCCGTTCCATTCTGGTACAGCGTTTGGCCCAGTTGATAAGCGTGCTGATCCCCTATCGTCTGAGGTCGGATATACGCGGATACGTCGGCTATGGTAATGATGAACTTGTATTCGGTATCCGATAGTTTTTCAATCGTCAGGACATCATCAATATCCTTACAGCCTTCAGGATCAATATTGAACGTAAACCCCTTTAGGAGGGGACGATGCGAAGAATCAGGCGTTTCCACCTCAAACATGGATTTCGCAAAGCGCGGTTGGCTGTACTGATACGTTAGCGCTTCCAGCTCCGCTTTCGCATCGCCACAGGGACCCAGAATACGTACCAGACTTCCTTTAGGAAACTTTTCTTCCTCTTCCCAATGCGTAAAATCAATAAGGGCTAGAAGATTTTTAGAAGTGTCTTTGGCCGAAGATCCTACACGAAAGGGAGGATACGCAGGATCCAAGGGATAAAAGAGATAAATCTTGTTTCCTCGGGTGGAGTGACCATAAATATATTTAGAATTCAGTTCAAGAATTCCTGGGATCAAACGATGTTCATGTCGTTGTTGTAAACTATATTTCCCATCTTGGTTATCCACAATATCCCCAGGAAGAAGTCCTTTAGGAAGATTCATATAATGCTTTATTTGAAGCTCCATAATGTTACGTATCTATTCCTGTTTAGTTTTATCAATTTTACTTGGTGACACCCTTCATCTTATTCGTATAAATATCCAGTAAGCCGCGTGGCATCATACCTGGCTGTACTGCTTGGTAATAGGAGGAGGAAGAGGATAGTAAGCGAGGCCCATCATCCGTGCGGACAAGAATATAAGGAATAGGTGTGCGCTGTCCTTTGGCAGGAGCGTAGGCTATGATCTCCGCAGGATCCTTTAAAAGATCAATCTGGATAATCGGTTGGCCAGCAAAGAAAGCTAGTTTTTTCACACCATCCTTTGGTAAGACAGGAATATCTTCCGCAAAACCTAATTCTTCTGGGGAGGTACCTAATTGTTGAAGATAGACCAATAAAGGTGGAGAAGCGGGATCTCCTTTGGCCTCTACCAGATATAGGTTACGCAACTTCGTATCGGTTGCGCCAAAGAGGTTCACCAGGATTTCGGGTAGTTCTTCCGCAATGACTTCGGGAACACTTTCCGTGCTTTGTATACGGGTTTCGGAATCGACTTCACCTTCCGCTTCCACCGCTTCTTCTAAGGCTTCGGGTTCAGGTTTGGGTGTTGGAAGACGTTCGCGTCTAGACATTTCTTCAAAGAACATTTTTCTTTCTTTGGCTTCCTTCAACCACTCCAAACGTAATAAATCGTACCAGGCTACACTCGATTCAGGAAGTATATATTGATCATTAATCAGTATGGCATCTCTGAGCTCCACTAATGTACTGACTCCACGTTGTAAGAGTTCTCGGCGACGATCAGGAAAACGTAGGAGTTCTTCCAAAAGACGGTTCATCAGCAACGACGGTCCATTGACATCGCGTCCTCCTAATTTGAATCCTTTCGGAGAATGGAGATAACATTTACCGGTTCCTTCTTCACCTCCCTGACGCCAAGCACATCGTCCTGAACAGCTGGCTTTGGAAGTTTTTAATGTACAGTCAACCCGAACCAGGGATGTCTTTTCACCCTCGGTGGCGGAATCCGTATCCATCCAGCTCAGAATTTCTTTGCCCAGAACAATTTCTAATCGCTTGCGACGTTCAAAGAGAGGAATTCTCTCATTATCCAGAATGCCTAGGATTTGATCACGGGTTCCAGCATCCGCCTTCGTACTCATCCAATTGGAGAAGGTTAAACGTAAATGTTGAAAGATTTCTTCCATATCATTTTCCTCGGCCATTAAAATATTCTTGATGGATTTTCCTTTGTCAAAGACAATTTCACGGTTCATGCGCCATTCCATTTCGTCCACCCATTCTACTTTTAATCCTTGAAGAGCTTCTTCGGAGCGTGGCGGGCTACAAGGAATATAGAGACCGTTTCGTAACTGAAGAGCTACGTATTGCTTGGTTGCGTTACTTTTGATGGCCCGCCGAACGCGGTAACCAGGAAATAAACCAAAGACCGGATCAAAATTTTCACGGTAGTAAGCGTAAGCCACATCCAGAGGAGCAGGATCATAATCATCCCAGTCCAAATAGGTATATTTGGTGTTCGCCAGGAATTCATCGTCAATCACGGGCAGCGCCACCAAACCGCTCACTCCTCTACCCGCTCGGAAAACTAAAGCCGCCACGTGGTTGTAGGCGTCACGTACTAAACCCACCGGACCGTCGGCCAGGGTTTGGATAGCACGACTGATGGTGATCATGGACATGGGGTCGATCGCACTCGAGCTCGTGTAGATACCGCGACCGATACTTTGGCACTGGGTTTCGAATTCGCGCACGCGTTGTTTCACGATGGGGGGCCAAGACGCTTCCAGAGCCCGTTGGAAAACGAAATCGGATTTATGCGTAGGCTCCATCCCTGGAATGAGACGGTTATCGGAATAAAAAAGGGGTTCCCAGACGCCCGAGTAGTGATGAAGGATGAACGCAATATCGGAGCTGGCGTAGTGTTCTACATTAAAACCGTAGGGTGGACAACGTACTGTGAGCTCTGAACGCTCATTGATATCCAGAACAATAAAGACTATTCCGCGCGGTACAATGAGACTAGGTAGAGCTAACATCTGCGCAAAAGTACGGTATTGTTTAAAAGCCTCTTCCTCGGAGGGGGTTTTATTTTCCATCATGGCTTCAAATCGTTTGAAACTTTTGTAGAAGCGAATTAGGGCCTCTTTATTGGTTGGTCTTAAGGGTATATCGACATTCTTGGACGAGGCCCAGGCTTTCAATATATTTTCGGGAGGAGGCTCATCCGAGGCTTGGTAGAATTCCAGTAAAAGATTTCCATAGTTCAGATTAATAAAGAGTTTAGGAAGAATCACTTCCAGAATACGCGCTTTGACCGCATCCGCATTGGTTCGGAATTGTAAGTAAGGAGCGATAGCCGAGAAGAAACTATCGTGGATAAACTGGGAACGATTTTCTACACCAACACGGAGAAACACCTGCGCATTCGGTAAAAGTTCCATCTTGTTATATTCACGACTCACGTAGCTTTGGGGATTCTGGGCAAAATATTTATCCACTACTTCAGGGACTAATCCTATTTGCGGTCCATCCACGGAACTAATTTTCAGAGGAAATTTTTCAGGCCCCACGATGTATTTCTTATAGGCCCTCTCTATGGCGATTTGATAACTGACCGATGGCACGCCTGCTACAGTATCTGGAGCTTCTGGGACTTCGTCCGCTTCTATTTCTTTCAAATGACTGAAACGTCTATCCGAGGGTTGGAGAGGATAATCTTCCGTAAAACAACAAGGTAAATGGAATCCTTCAGGATGTTGCGTTTCACCGGTTAAGAAACCAACGTACAAATGTTGTTTATTATCTTTTTTCTTAATACGTCGTTGAATGACGGTTTCTTGGGGTTGAGGTTTTTTGAGATTTTTGATCTCTAAACCTCCACAGAATGGACAAGAATCCTTGACCTTTTGTTTTCCTCGGATGTTTCCAGCTTTTTTAAATTCTTCTTCCCGTACCATAATATAATCTTTCACACAGAAATACTGACAACAGAGATAATAATTGGGTCTAGCGGGATTCGTACCATACTTCAGTACAGTGTAGACTTCATCCCCCTCGGTAGGAGGAGGATCATTCTTTTCACCATAGACCATAAAATAGACGGGATCTTCCGCGTAAATTTCCTTCATGGTATCGAATTGCTCCTGATTGAGGACGTTCGGTTGTCTGGATTCGGTCGCTTGACATTGGGTGACATATTTCTTGATTTTTCGCCCTGCCATTTCCGTAGGGTAAAGGAATAAACGTTGATCGGCTTCTTGTAATTTACGAATGATATACTTGGCGTAGGTAATCTTTTTCTTTTTGCCGGTCTCCACTTGTTGTGTAGCTTCCTCTTCATCTTCAGAATTGTTGGCATTACCATAATTTATTTCTTCTCGTGGGGTTGTACGTTGAAGGACAGCCAGTGCTTGTTGTTGATCCTCTTTAACGCCAGTGGCCATCGTTTGTTCCGCATCATTTTCTTGTTCTTCTTCCTCCCCACCCAAGTTCAAAAATTCATCTTCTTGACTATACCCCTCCTCACCTTGGTCTCCAGGCATTCCCGTCATAAATTGGGACCAGATACCTCCTTGGTTGGTGGAGCTGTTGAAATTAAATTCTTCCTTGGATTGATCTTCATCTTTTTGAGAAGTTACTGCCGCATCTCCTAAAACTATACCATCTCTTTCGGTTTCTCCAGGTTGTTCTTCTTCTTCCACTAATCGGGTATTTAATAGTGCGGTGGAGGAAGCCGTGACAGAAACGGCATTACTGGCGGCTTGATAATTATCCACGGTAGCCGTTGGAACAGCAAGATCACTCTCTGAAGCACTTAACATTAAGCTAAACATGGTAATAAGTCTCTTGAATAATGTTTTGGAAGTGACACGGTACATATGAAGAGTGTAGTAGGATTGTTGAGCAAAGACAGCAATATCGGTACCTGGATTATTGACCAAAATATAGTTTTTCTGTTCAGGCAGGATATCTTCTACCGCACCACGATTATTAAACCATTGGGTGGTAATTTCCTTGGCTTCACCCCGTGTAAGTTGAAACTCTTCTTCTACCGCTTTGACCAATTCGTGGAGGGGTACTTCTCCTCGGAGAGACAAACGACTGGCGAACTGGGTTAGATAAGAAAAGATACGATCTTCGGTGAGAAAATTGCTCACGGCTTTATAACGTAACATAATTAAGGGTTGTTCTCCAGGCAAGGGAGAAACTTCTTGGAAAAAAGGAGCAAAACTTTGAATTCTTTTTTTGATGGACGCATAACTCATAGTCTTTCCCTTCGTGGGTAAGCGAATGCCGCAAACAACGGTAGCTTCGCCGATTTCGGGTAGTTGTCCTTCGATAGGGACACCCTGAAAACTTTGGGTCATCAAACTTCCTAAGGAGCCCAGGTCTACACGAGGGTCCAAGAAACGTAATTGTTTCGGTGGTAAGAGAATATAATCCGCAGAACGATCATGAAATAAACGCAAGGTACCGTACAAGGCCGGCTGCGTACCGATCGTACGACGGATCATGGTCTTCATAAATAAAAAGTCTTTGGTGGGAAAGGGATTTTCTTCCGTGGCCCATTGTAACAATAAGCGAGGATCCGAGACATCAGGGATTTTAATTAAACTTTGCATACGCAGCTTCGTAATGGCGGTGGCTCCACCGGGCAAAATACGCAGAAAAGGACGTTCATGGGTGGCAGGCAGCGCGTAGAAAAGATTTTCCAGTTCAGGCGTACGCGCTTCAGGTTTGCTCCAAACTAGACGCAAAAACTTGACACCGATGAGCAGAATAGGGAGTAAAGCGACTTGGGAACTCTGAAGCAGACCTTCCAGCTTTTCACTGAGTTCTAAAGTTCCTTTCACGTAGTTATCTTGTATTTTCAATTGATCTAAACGATCTTGGGGTAACGATCGTGGATCCTGTTGGAACGCTAATTCGGGAAAATAAGGATCTATTCTTCCGTACCATTCGCGATCCGATCCAATCAATTCAGGATTGGTCAAAGGATACACATCTTTATATAAAAAGAGATGGAACACGGGTTCAGATTCTTCATACATTTTTGGGATGATATCCTCAAGACATACACGATAACGATCTTCAAAGTTTGTATTTTTCTTTCCTGTATCGGTAACAAATTCTTTATTCGGAGGAGCGGAGCTGGCTTGAACAAACGGGTTCAAAAGACTAATGGATTCTAAACGCGAGCTCACCATTTTTGTCCAGACAAATTCCAACGGTAAGTATTCATCCGAGAGAACATCCGGATCCGTTTCCTCTAGGGGATACGGAGCGAGTAAGCATTGAAAATGCGGATGCGCAAAGAGTTGCTTACCCATGCTTTGATAAATCATCACTTTGAGATCGTAGACGGTCATGAACGGGTAGGGTCTGAGAGTAATCGTTTTTGGTGCTTCATTCGGACCAGAAAAATAGAGAATGCGAAGGGGCGGGAGAGTTCCACGAAACGATTCGAGGAACTGGGGTGTAAAAAAATCTGTAAAATAAGGCGTTAATTTATCTTCTTGTTCCGCCATTATCTATTACTTATTAGAACATTTTAGTCCAAGAATAATTTACCGATCGTCATATCAGCACCATCTTTTTGAGGGTCATATCGGGGTTGATCGGTAATTTTTGTGCCGCAGTAACGAACAGGATGCGCTTTAAAATCCTGATATTGATACACTCCTATGCTTTCTGCTTCTTTCAGTAACCAGCCGAAGTTGTTCCAAAATTCAGGCTCATGACCGATAGAATCGGTAATCATATGGGCCATTTCATGTAAAGCGACGAACACCATGACATTCTCGTTGACCAGACTTTCGTCCCCCCCTTGGCGTTGTCGGAGACATAAATGAACCATTTCGCCTTTATTCACACTGTAGCTGGTGTGTTCCGCATCGGGTGTAGATTCCAGAATACGATTCGGATTGGCTTCAAATCGTTGTAAAAGACGTTTGACTTGAGGTTTATCTGGAAATTTTTCCTGACAATGAAGATATAACTTTTTCATACGAATTCTTACCTTCGCCAATAAATCAGCGGCTTCTTGTTTATCGGGCATATCTCTTACTCTGTAAGTTTGACCATCCACCCGACTTTTGACATTGACCAGAGGATAATTCGAATTGACGCCTAGACTTTGCTGAAGACTTTGGAAAATAGAGGATGCTGAAGAGAGAAGAGAGTCAGCCATCTATTCTATTGATATAAGTAGAGCCATGTTCCCTATCGGACCCGCAAGTGATTGGAAGGAATATACCCGATCCCGATGGAACAAGTTAGTATCTCTCAGTGACGTACGTGGTATGGAAATTTTAGAAAGTTTACAGTATGGATTTTTATATAGCATAGCAGCCTTCTTTATCGGTGTTACCATTGATTGGGGATTTCCTGATTTCAATGAGGAGACCAAAACACAAACTCTGGCTATAGAAGTGATTCTTCAGAGCTTGGTTGTCATTCTGGCCGTATTCTATTTGCGTAAACTGGTGAAAGTTGTACCTTTCTTATTCGCTTTCCATTGGGCAGGCGCCAGTAAATACAGACCCTATGAATCGTCCGAGTACAGCGGTGAAGTCGTCTTGTCGGTTATTTTCTTTGCGACCCAATTCAACTTAATCAAGAAACTGGATTTACTATCCCGTCGTTTCTATAAAACATTGTTCAGGGAAGAAAAAATTATTGGGGAAAGCTTAGGTATTTAGAGTTTTGTATATGGATTTATCCTAAATCACGATACAAAAAGAAGTTTTGTTTGCTCATAAGAAACTAATAGCGCAGCTTTTAGTTGATTTCGCAAATAGGCATGTTTGCTCATAAGAGATTAATAACAAAGTTATTAATTGATTTCCAAGGTACGTCGGTTCACATCCGGTTCAATAGTCGTTTGGTTAAAAACAGAAACAGGGACTTGAGGGTTAGGAGGTTCAGAACGTAATTGATAGTTGGCGTTACGTAAGCTTTGACCAACGGTATTCACACCAATTAAGGCACCCGCGGATAAGAAGTTTTTACCCTTTAAGGAGCCCGTGCCCATAGGATTTTGTTGAGCCCAAACGGAGTTAGGATCCTTCGGTAAGAGTTCCGAAGGAGTTAATTGGTCGCGAGGATAGCATCCAGCAGGAGGTTCGGCATTACCAAAATTAGAAGGACCTTCTTCAGAACTTAAATCAGCAAAGTTTTCAGTAGTGGCATTTGTGGTAGTACCACCAGAAGTAGTAGCAGGAGTAGCAGCAGCGTTTTTATTCGCTTTTTCTTCTTCTTCTTGCGTACTACCAGCAACGTCTTTGACTTGTTGGGTATAGTTGGCATTTTCACTTAAGGTAGCCATACCGGATTCGAAGCCTTCAACCCCTAACATACGACGAGTGTATGATGGGTTTAAAATATAAGCTCCTCCAAGTACAACACCAATGACTACTGCAATCAAAAGAATTGTTCGGGTATCTACTGAGAGTCCAGCCATGTTCGTTCCTGTAATAGTGTCAGCGTATATTTTTTATAAAGTCGTCTATCTCGCAAAAGTGGAAAGTTCTTCTTCGGATTCGGAGAATTCAGATTCGGATGCCTCAGAATCTTCGGGCTGCTCGCCGTATTTTTCATAATAGCGTTGTTTCATGCGGTCCGCTTTGAGTTTAGCCAGAGCTAATTTTAATCGGGCTTCGCGTAAGCGTCTTTTACTTTCCTCCTTCTCGGGGTTTTCTTCCAGATAGTTCGTTTGGCCTATAAAGTTTAAAGGGGGTAAGTCGGAAAGAGGTAAATCCCCCACGGGAATTAAGGAATCGTGCACCTGAACGGTTCGCACTTCGGGGGTTTGCTCGGGAGATGCGGCGCGCGGTGTCGTAGATTCCAAAAAGTTGGAGGGTATCACAGGATTGCTTTCTTTCCAACTCTCCACGCTCCATTGAAGAATCATTTCCGTAGGTTTAATAATAAAGAATGTGGCTGTAAAGAGAAATTCATACCATCCTGAAGATGAAGGTAATGAACCTTCTTTGGGAGTTAGGACCTCCTGCCGAAGACGTTTCAAAACCTTTTCAGCCACAAGAGGTACAGTAAACCATTTTTTGGTACCCGATATGAAAGAATTCACGAGTTGAGGCAGCTGATCATGAGAGGCCGGAAGAGTAAAAATGCTTTGCGTTGTATCATAATAAACGGTATGGGTATCGGAATGCGAATGCTTACTTAGTTTAAAAGTGTAGCTATTATCTTTTCCGTTAAATGTAGGTGTACTGATTTCCATAGTCTCTGCGGTTTTGTAATTCTAATTCTTTATGTTGTTCCACCAGATGAATATCGGCAAGCCGGAAAAACCTTCGTTCATGGAGAAAATCATGGAAAAAAGCATCCATATTCTGAATCGGGAAGATACCCGGAAAAAACTACAAATATACCTTATTGATCCCTTATTGAATCATGTTATGGAGCGTATTTTTCCTTATATTATTCTTACTGTTGTATTATTTGCCTTATTATTAATCTTTGCTATGCTTACCTTTGGAATACTTATCATGCAAAATCGTACTGTACTATGGTCCACAGTATCTATGCCTCTGTCTAGCTAAAACGCGGTCAGTCCATTGGAAAATGTTCATTCCTAAAGCAGAGTTTAGCATGGCTACACCTAATCCGTTGAGAACCGGGATAGTTCCAAACAATCCCCCCGCTCAATTCGATAGTAAAGAACTAGGATTCTGGGTAAGAAATTGGGTACATTATGATAATTTAGCCACAAGTCTCTATCGTCAAACGGTCAATTCACGTAAGGTACGGGATGAATTTGAGGAGAAGATTTTAGATACTCTCCGGAGTACAAAAATGGAAAATGCTATTATACAAATCGCTGGAGGTCGTCTTGTAGTCGCAGAAGAACGTCATAATCAAAATTTGACTCTAGGAAGAATTGAAGAAATACTTCATTCTTATTTTACCAGTCGGAATATGCCAGATGATACAGCCAATATCATGAAATTCATGAAAAAACAAAGAGGGTTTGAAGTAGTGAAGAAGCTGAAAAAACAAACAGGACCGAATGCTTCGGCTTTACCGCCGCTGCCTCCCCCCAATCCGCTGGGCTAAAGCTTGTCCCTTGACCTAAGCTGGGCTAAAGCGTGTCCCTTGACCTAAGCTGGGCTAAAGCTTGTCCCTTGACCTAAGCTGGGCTAAAGCTTGTTTATGTTAATAATGTAGATGAGCTATGCGTGGTTACGATCATTACATCGCTTTTTGTAAAGAACATATTTATGCCGATAATGGAGTATACAACATTCAACCTCGTAAGGAAGTTGTTTACGATTTTTGTCATGAAGGCTTAGTACCTTTTTTGGGTTCCAAAGGTTATGTCTTGGAATGTAATACCCAGGAATTAACTCTCCGTTGTTTGCGTCTATTATGGACATTATCGCGCGGGAAACATATTATACCTCTCCCTACAAATAAAGAGTTTCATGAAGAACATGAAATGATTTATCATTACCATCTCGATGAACGAGCGTGGGAAAACTTTTGGAAATCATGGGATCATCTGTCCGATTTTCAGCATCCTTATGGGGAGCGATTCAAAACCCTTCTACCTTTATTACTCTGGACATGGATGAATGTGCCACAATGTAGCGTGTTTCAGGCTATTGAGAACTCCTTATATGAAAATGAAGACGGCTTCGTATCGAAATATAGGGATGATCCTTATCTTATAGATACTTCTCAGGTTGATTATCAAGACCGTCATAAATTTTAATAAAGTTTATCCAGATGACCATTTATAACCATTGAAAGGCATAACTCCGAGGGAAGCGGCTTCCGTTCGGAATTTGGCTACTTTACGCTCTACTTCTAGAGCTCCAGGACTGGTAGGAGCCCCTTTATTGATCATAGCTTCATCGTGTTGAGATTGGTTGGGTTTATTACCGTAGCAATTGACGCCAAAGCGGAGTTCAGGATTATCGAAATAACCCCCGTTTAATCCTGGGTTACCGCACGCTAAACGTTGTTCTTCTGGACCGGCTTGTATTTTATCCCAGGTATCGCGCTGGGTAGGATAGACGGCTGCTTGACCTTTCACCCACCCATAGTTACACCAATCGGCCCCTTTATCCCAGGCTTCTTTCACCTGATCATAGGTTGCTAGTTCTGCTCCTAAAGCACGACAAAGGGGTTCAGCATCATAGTACGTGAATGTATTTTTACTGACGTTAAAGACTTCAGGCATGCCCACATTCGGAAGGATCTTCTCGACTAAGGGTTTTGTAGCGTCCTTTTCTGCGGGTGTTTCATCTTGCGGAGCCACAGGTGCTTGGAGTACATCATCACCGGGTTGTTTAGCCATGGAGGGTAACGGGTCCGTGGGAAGACCTAACCAACCCCGTGCGGTACTCAAGAAATAATTATATCCATCCTGAATTTCTGATTTGTAATAGCTCAAAAGAAATACGAATAATACAATTAATCCAATGAAGATAGGAAGAGCTATTGGCCATCCACCTACCGAAGTTGCTGCCGTATTGAGATTCTTTTGTACATTGTTTACTGAACTATTGACAACGCTGTTCATGGCGGTATTCGCATTTTGAAGGACATTGTTAACCTTGGTGTTCAACTTTTGAACATTCATTTTCAAGTTATTAATGGCTTCTGCGGCTGGTGTCCCAAGAGGCATTAAACTGTTAAATTTACCTGGAGTATTCATAATCCTCACTCTATGGTAAGAGAGGAAAGGATATCAGGCATTTGTTTTTGAATATGAGCCTGAAAAGCGGGAACACTCACATCAAAATGAACACCGTCTGCTGCCCGATTCGGATACGCAATACCGAATCCCCAGGCCAGTGGTCCATCCGTTATTCTACCCGTGTTCGTATCGTAGGCTTTTAAAGAGACAGGCTCGCGGGCCTCAAATCCTATGGCATAAATACAAGCATCCACTTTTTTACAGGATCGTATGACAGCAGCCACATCCTGAACGGAAACTAAGTCATAGTTCGGATACTTGCTGGCTAATAGTTCATCGGCTATTGTAGCGGCTTCTTGTTTTAAGCCATCATATTCACCGTCACGGTCAAAAAAGAAGGGTTTGGAGGAAGCATAAAAATTGGTAACAGTAGCTCCTAGGGTTAAAAGATTTTTGGCGATTAATGTAGCACTATGGGCGGTTCCAAAGAGTAAAATATGATCCTTGGGTCCTACATAATCACGTAACGAAATTTCATCCAGGGCCACAGGTAAAGGAATGGAAGGGTAGGGTAAATCTAATGTCTTACAATTCGACCCTTGCGTACAGAAAAGAATATCCGCAACAAGATTCTTTTCACTTTTTTTTACCGTTATTCTCCATTTACCTTCTTCGTAGCTAACTCTTTCTACATGTCCCGTACGTAGGCCACATTGGTTGCGGTATCTTTCGGTTACTTTCATAAGGTACTGAATAATATGAAAAAGTAGACAGGGTTGCTCGGGATCCAGTAGGCTCCACGGTTCTACCGCTGCGATTTCCGAAGGTACCGCCTCCGTAATTTGGCGCCAGGTCGTGTTAGACTTCACTTTGGACCATTTATTTCTTAAATCCCCACCGTTTAAGGAATGGTCAATCATAGTGATCCGTTTGGGATCTATACCCTGTCTCTCAAAGTTATAGAGTAGTAGGAGTCCTGCTGCTCCACAACCAATAATGACTATTTGTTTCATCTTCTTCTTCTGGTCATTGTTTTTCTGCCTTTTCGTTTTTGAGTTCTATTCTTTCGCTTCCCTCCTTGCTTGTTATTCAGTGGTTGAGGATCTTGTTTCTTGGCATTGATTTTGGCTTGTAAATTGGCCTTTATTTTTTTCGCTTCATTTAGTTTTTGTTGTAAGGTTTTGGGTTCTTCAGCAGGAGCACCGAATAAGCGAGGTTGTTCAGGGTACTTTTCGTAGGGAGACAAAAGATAACCGGTGGACATTTCTATTTTATCTCAATTTACTGATTTGGAATCGGTGTGTTGAGATAGTCTTTAAAATTCTCCAGCCGGCTCCGTGCGATTACCCCCACGTCCAGCGATGTATTGACGTTGTTCAGGAGTAGTACAGACGCAACCACCACCGCAACTGAAGCTAGCTCCACAGCATTCAGGCTTACATTGATTGTTTTTAAAGATAAATAAGGAATCTTGACCCGGTTCAAAAGCAGGACCCATTAAAGGTTCGTCAGGAGAGGTATAACGCCAAGCACTCTTGCTGCCCTTAGGCATTACATTTTTACCGTCGAACGCACCGATCGGTTGGTAGGCTTTACCGTATCCACCCGCTTCTTCCAAGGAATAGCTGGAAAATCCTTCTTTGGTAGGACCCAAGGAACCGGGTTTGTAGTATAACATCAATATATTGGCGGCTAATAAGATAACAAGGCCTGTGATAAGGAAGTTGAGACGCATGATTCTTCTCTACTGAGGGATTTTTTTAGAAGGTAGGAGGTGTAAGGGTAGGTGAACACAAGATTTTCTTTCCCCACTTCCGTAAAATCTCGCACAAAACCGGAGAAACGATTTGTTGAAATCCAGAAACATCCTGATTCTGTAATCAAATGGAATCCCTTGTGAAGGCGATGAGCTTCGGATTCCAAAGAAGGATGGGACCAACGGGTTTCGCTTGGATGTTTTATCCATACACCGTCCGTGAGATCGGAATCGTCCGTAAATTGCGCACTACCTTCGTAAAGACCGATGACTCGCGTAAAGCCTTGGGAACTGTAGATTTCGTCACCCATCTTTACTTCCGAAATTCTCCTTCTCTCACCTGTCTTATATAAGACTTCGCAGGATTCTCGCATCATCGGATATTCTTTGGGTGTAGCAGTGGATACTGTCTTTTCATTTAAGAAACTATGAACAATGGTTTCCCATAGACTATCCGTGCCCTCGGGTAATTCCTCCCAGTCCAAAAAATATAAGACTTTGCCTGAGTTTCCCCTTATAGGGATGCGATGGGTATCTGTCCGTAGGCATAAAAGTTCACGGGATCGGTAGGAAATGGATACAGCTTCAGGATGATCCTTGGTCATGATCCATCCTCCTTTACTCCATACCCTATGGGCACCGCTCACCCGTATTCCGTGTAACATGTACAGAGGCTCATGATCACCTTTCACGCGTAAAACCCCTTCGATACGACTACCATCTTCCAGAATATCATCCACTTTACATTGACTAATCTTTCGCTTTTCGCCCGATTGTAACTGAAGGAGAGTATCGGGATCTAGACAAAGTTCTCCGCAGACTTCTTCCGTCATATAGCCAAAAGGAGAATTACCGATCGTTTGACAAACCGCAATGATAATCGGAAAGAAAGGTAAAATTCCGATAATTAAAATAAACAGTACCGATAATATGATGTATAACATAATCATAACCACACGAATGACAAAAGCTATAAAATTCTCAATACCGATGGTTAAACCCATACCCATGTACAACGTTGCGATAGAGATACCGAAGACACGACTCATGGCCATGTAGAATTTTTGAAAATTAATACCCACTTGTTCGCTCGTTAATCGGAAACGTTTCCAGAAAGGATCCATAATTTTTTGGAAACCCGCATAGAAAGTGGCCAGAAGTACACGATAACGATCGAAGGTTTGATTAATATTCTCGGTTAAATCGACCTGCTGTCCAATGATAAGAAATACCGGTGTTAAAAGAGTCATAATAATGCTTTGCATCATAGACTTCATACAAAACGAAAAATTCTCTGAGGCAAATTCGCCCGATGTTAAAGTAGAGTCACTAGGTTTATAGATCCCACCCATCATCATCACATCAATATCGCATCTTCTTTCTTTCCAATTGGCTTTCGTCTCTTCAATATTTGTGGTGGCCAGTAAAGCCGCTATTCCAAAGGTAAAGATCAGTGT
>JACCDX010072444.1_pt1 | contig 21528 bp, 29 predicted proteins | sample 7449681 | NCBI WGS metagenome assembly JACCDX01 (sample SAMN15323450, study PRJNA562643) | freshwater metagenome | isolation source: river surface water | place: USA:Blue River Watershed | collected 2017-08-18
TGTAAAGATTGAGCTTAAAATGTGCATAAAGTTAACATTTATATTATTATGTAAACATGAATATTAGTTTTCTATATGATTTTATAGTATTTTTTTCAAGATTAGCTTATGGAGTTATGCTAATAAGTAAAGGTACACGAATTGGTCCATGCGATTGATGATTGCATGCATCATCATGGCCCTGAGTTTAAAAAGATAGCCACTGATGTTGGCCTAGAAGGAAAAATGACTGAAGCCAGTGCTGGACCTGTACTTAAAGAGCATTTAAAAACCATTTCAAGCCAGCTTGGAAAATATCCCCATAGCAAACTTAATATTGCGACCAAGTCCAATAAAACAGGACCAAGACCAAGGGCAAAGTGTAAGAAGTGTGGTTATGAAGTAACGCCGCTAAAGAAGTGGTTATACATGGGTCCGCCACTATGCCCTAAACATACAACCGAGATGGAACCTATTGGGGACTGGGATCAACCCGAAGAGCCTAAAGTAGTTGAGGAATAATTGTTAAGCGTCGCTTAAAGCGACGCTCGATAATTACTTTACTCTAAAGTCAGCCTATAATAAGTTCATGTTTTTGCTATTACTCATTTCGCTATTCATTTTATTTGGATTAGCAGTCCTCAGTTTTGTCGGACACATTATTCTTTGGGTATTTCTAGTGGGTGTATTGGTAGGTGGTTATCAACTACTCAATCAAACTGACTACAAGCATTTACTCGCTGTAGGTTTTGTATTGATAGCTTTAAAACTGGTGATTGATGCACTGAGAAAGAAAAAATGATCAATACAATCATCTTTGATACCGAAACCACAGGTAAAAATGATCCCGTCTTAATTGAAGCTGCTTGGATAAGATTAGATAGCATTAATCCTTTTTCAACTTCTGAAGAATTTAATCAAAAATATAACCCTTTAAAGCCAATTGAATTAGGTGCCTTAGCTACTCATCACATTCTTGATGAAGAGTTACAAGATTGTCCTGTCTATACTGAATTTACCTTACCTGCTAATACTGAATACATCATTGGTCATAATGTGGATTACGACTGGAACATTATTGGACAACCCGATATAAAACGTATTTGTACTTTGGCTTTAGCAAGACGTGCGTGGCCTATTTTAGATTCACATACACAAAGCGCATTGTTTTATTATCTTAGTAGATCAAATGCTAGAGAGATATTAAAAAATGCTCATTCAGCCTTAGCGGACGTAAAAATTTGTGCTGTGATACTTCAAAATGTTTGTGAAACTTTAAATGTTTCTAATCTTGAAGATTTATATAAACTGAGCGAATCAGCAAGAATTCCAACTCATATGCCTTTTGGCAAACATAAAGGTGTCGCTATAGCTGATATACCTAGAGACTACAAAACTTGGTTACTTAATCAAGACAATGTAGATCCTTTTGTAAGAAAAGCTTTGGAGGTTTAAAGAATATGAAAAAACCGTTATCAAAATTAACCAAAATTGAACTTCGTGATGTATGGCCTCATGAAGCACTCGACTTTACTAAATGGCTTGCATTAGAGGAAAACCTAGATGCTTTAAGTGAAGAAATCGGTATCGATATAAAGCTTATTGGCACTGAAGTAAGTGTAGGAAAATTCAATGTAGATATATTGGCGGAAGAAGAAAATACAGGCCATAAAATTATTATAGAAAATCAACTTGAAGATACTAATCACGAGCATTTAGGAAAAATTATTACTTACGCTTCAGGACATGATGCAAAGGTAATTATTTGGGTAGTAAGGGATGCCAGAGAAGAGCATAGACAGGCAATTGAATGGCTTAACAATCATACCGATGATGAAATCGGATTTTTCTTAATTAAGATTGAGCTTTATCAAATAGATGATTCAAGTCCAGCACCGAAATTTGAAATTATTTCTAAACCTAATGAATGGGCTAAGACTATTAAGTCAAATTCATCTAATAGCGATATAAGCAATACGAAACTTCAGCAGCTTGAATTTTGGGAAAGTTTTAAAGATTATGTAAGAAGTAAAGATGCTGGAATTCGTTTACAAGCAACCAGACCGCAGCATTGGTATGACGTAAGTATGGGAAGCTCAGAAGCGCATGTTGCTTTGACAGTAAATACCAGAGAAGATCTAATCGGTTGTGAAGTTTATATTAATTACAATAAAGATTTATATAACTACTTATTAAGCAAAAAAGATGAGATTGAAAAGGAAATCGGTGAATCTTTGATATGGGTTGATGCTGCAAAAGCTTCCAGGATAAAAATCTCTAGAAAAGTAAATGGTGTATTTAATGATAAAGAATCAGAGTCGTACTTTAATTGGTTGTATGAAAAAACCGTTTTATTCCAAAAAGTCTTTGCTAAGTTATTTAAAGAATTTAAAACTAGACAAAAATGAAGCGTCGCTTAAAGCGACGGTGAATTTTTAATAAAATACTTTTAATCTATTGCTCTATGTAAGGCACTTCCGAACTCATCACCCAATCTATAATACAATAATTTAGCTTTTGTATTACTTATTAAGGTGTAAGCTAATGTTGGGAATATTGGACTTTCATTTGCTAACGACATTTCAATAATATTTTCTTTAGAAAATGTATCCTGGTGTAATCTAATTAGAAATTTAGCCCCACGCATATCATATTCTTTTTGTTTATCTGTTAATTCAACTTGTTGAATTAATTTATTTAAATATGGCAGTAAGGTATTAAATTTTTCTGTGCAATATCTTCTGTAATCATCTCTCTTTTTTTGTTTGCGCTCTTCTTTGTTCATTTGTATCTCTAGATTAAGTTTTAATGGTTATTGTTGGTTTGCCGTTTGCATCATAGCTTGTCCAGCTGGTCATCTCTGTTTTTGCATTTTTAAGTTTATCTAGAATATCGAGCCACCAATAAGGCACAGGACTATTAGGATTTTCTTTTTTAAAGACTTCAATTTTTTCGTTAAGCATATTTTCAATACTAATTACTTCGTTATCTGTAAATGTGACTGTATGTGAATAAGTTGTCATTTTTTTATTCAATAATAAATTGTGGAGTGAAAGAGTAATCTCTCAGTGTTGTGCCAGGTATTGTTGGATAAACATTACCCTTATCAATAATTAAAACTGGCTCAGTAATATCTTTTATATTAGTACCAGGTATTGGCTTATATATAACATTTTTATCTATCACTAATACTGGCTCAGTAATATCTTTATATGGTGTGCCAGGAATCGTTTTATAAATAACTTCTGAGAAGGTGGCAAACGAAAGAAATAGCAATAGCAAAGCTAAGGTTTTCATCTTTTACTAAAAAAATATCTATATAAAGTTGTAAGAGTTTTAAAGATAATTGAAATGAATATAATAATCAAAAATCCAATAATTAAATCTTTGATTAACTTTTCAAGACCGCTTTGATTGCTCATTTTTTTCCTGCATTTATTATTAATTTATATCACTTTTATAAGGATCAATATCACTCTTGTAAGGTGAAAATTCATATTTTTGGTTATATGGATTGTATTCAAGTTTACTTTTAGGGTGAGATAATTCCCATTTCTTTTCTATATAGTTGTATTTGTTAATGTATTCCTTTGGCACCATTTCATATTTCTTATTTAAATAGTCATATTTTAATTCTGAGTGAGGCGCTGCAAAATGCCATGATTTTTCTATGTAGTTATATTTTAATTGGCTACCTCTAGGAACATTTGCATATTGTTTTGTATAAGGATTATATTTTTGCTCAGCTGCAACTGTTAATGAGACCATTAATAAACAAAGAAAGCTATAAGTAAGAAATTTCACTTTTAGATTTTTCAATATCTTAGATTGATCATAATTTAAAGGACTTTTGCTCGTTATATATGTCAGCCGCTTGTTGATGCTTAATTTGGATTAACTTCTTAAGCTCTTCAGGTGCCTCAACTCTGACATCTTGTCCGTACTTCATAATATCCATAACAAGCTCATGTTCTAAAGTGTATGGAATTTTTAATTCAAAAGATCCGTCATTAAGGAATCTAGATTTCTGTTTAGGATGCCATTTCTCTGAAGCTACCCATTTCGCTCTTTCAGATGAAAATATTAATGTTACCCATTTAATATTAGTGCCTGAGAATATTCCATAACCCGAACCTAATACTTCATCTAATTTTTTCTCACTTATTGTTTCAGCCTTTTTTTCTAAAATTTCTGCTCGCTTAACTGAGTCTACTGAAAAACTTCTTAAATCATTTTTAAAATGACACCATGCATCTAAATACCAATTGTCCCTGTAATAAACTAGACGTTGCGGCGATACTTCGCGAGTTGTGAATTCATTATTACTTCTTGCCATATAATCAATCATCATTCTTTTTCTTCTGAGTAATGCAGAGCCTACGACTTGGAAATGATCTAAGTTAAATTTTCGGTTACCTACAGTTTCAAATTTGATACGTCTTCGTAAATTATTCATAGAATCATCTTTAGTGCCTAGGATGGCAGTTAAACGAGATAACAAAGGTTTAATGTGTGGGCCTAATAATCCGCCTGTATCTAAATCTGCCAATAAATGTTGCATAGTTAAGAGTGCGTGTATTTCCTCTGCCGTAAACCATAATCCTGGTAATTCATATTGTGTTCCAGGCCCTTGTTTTTCTAATCGATAACCACCTAAGTCTTTATCAAATACGATAGGTGCATTTAATCTATCGCGCATATAAGCCAAATCTCTTTTTAGTGTTGCTCTAGAGACTTCAAGTCTATCTAACATTTCTTGAAAGCTAACAATTCTCTTGCCCGTGAGTAGTTGATCTATTTGATATATGCGTTCATTAATGCTCATAAAGTTAGCTAACTATGGTTATCAGTATTAGTCATCATAGGCTCATAGAATGAGCCAGGCAAATATATTTTATGAGGCTCATACCTTGCTCAATCAATTCAATAAAATTTCATATTCAAAATAAAAAATGTATCCCAATTTTAAAGTGGCAAGAATTTATATTTAGATGGAAAAATCATAATGATGGAAAATCGCAAAGAATTTGCAAAAAAATTCGCTGAAATGTTAAAGCATCATTTAGTGATGAAGTATAAGAAAGTGCCATCAGGCTATTTCTTTGCAAATCAATTTAATTTGCGAGCACAGGGCACCACAACTATCACAGCTGAAACTGCAAGAAAGTGGATTAAAGGAATTTCTGTGCCTGAAATTGATCGATTCAAAGTCCTCATTGAGTGGTTAAGTATGGATACATCAGAATTATTTAATGCGAAAACAGTTCATCTATCGCATAAAGAAACTCATGCTGTGATAGATGCTATTGAAACTAAAATCCATGACTTAGCTGAAACCATTAAGAAATTTAGGAGCAAGAAAGAAAATTGAATAACCATTTGAAGAATATAACCACTTTTAAGTTGTCACGAACATAATTTTTACCACTTTCAAGTTGCTATTAATTTATATTTCACACGCTGAAAATGGCAGTAAATGAATAAAAAAGCAAAGAATACATTATTAAGCTTCGAGCTTATATTCTAAGGATATGAAAATATGAAAAATAAATTACTGTTAGCTTTAACAATAACTTCACTATCAATAAGCACATTAGCAATTAGTAAAGATGGCTATGTAGGTATTGAAGCTGGTTACGTGCATGTGAAAACACCTGGTTATTCAGATGGTAGTGGTATCGGAAGAATTTTTGGTGGATACAATTTTAATGAAAGTGTTGCTATTGAACTTGGTGCCTATCGAATGGCAACATATGAATATCGAGGTTCATATCTAAATGCAAATGTAGATAACTGGGGTATTGATTACTCATTGTTACTAAGACCTGATAAGTCAACTGGTTTGAATGGATTGTTTGTAAGGGCTGGTGGACATTGGAGCGACACAAGCGTAGATGCTTGTATATACTCCTGTGGGTCTGCAAGTCAGTCTGGCACTGGATTCCTAGCGGGCGTTGGTTATGATGCTAAATTTAATGAAGCTATGGCAGCGAGAATTTCATACACCTATCGGGATAGTGTATCTAACTTAGAAGCCGATGGCCATGTAACTTCTATAGGTATTTTGTATGGCTTTTAATTTTTATTAATAGCATTTAAAACTCCATTTAAGCCCGCATTAAGCGGGCTCTTTTTACCCAAGAAAGTAATTATGAAAATAAAGTATCTTGCTTTAATTTTAACTTTGCTAATGATAGCTGGTTGTAAATCAGCATCTGATCATAGACGAGATGTCAGAGATGATACAGGTGAGAAAGTTACGGTGGGTAAGGTACAAGCTGAAATTAAAACAGGTATGAGTGGCGCTGAAGTAGTAGCAATTTTAGGATCACCTAATATTGTGACTACAGATGAAGAGAGACGCGAAGCTTGGGTATACGATAAATTTGCAACAGAGTCAGCTTATTCCACAAGCAGTGGTGGTGTATCTATATTAGTTTTAGGATTCATAGGAGATGCTCTAGCAGGAGGTAATCCTTCTTCTAGAAATACAACAGGTGCTACATCTAAAACACAAAGAACCTTAACAATTATTATTAAGTTTGATAAGAATAAAAAAGTGCGAGACTTTGCTTATCATTCATCTAGCTTCTAAGCTTTTATGACTATAAAAAAACTCCTAGTAGTCTCATCCCTTTCGATAGTATTAAGTACTTCAGCATATGCAGAGACGTTTGGTCAAAGTAATAATAACGAAGCGATTAAGAATGAAATTTCTGCTAGTGATGTCTTAAAGTTGGAGCCAGAAAGCATGGCGCAACGACAATTACAAACCAGAAAATATAATACCTCTGCTGAAGATAAAATTATTAATACCTGTATCAATGTATTACAAGATTCTGGATTTACCGTTGAAAATACAGATGCAAAACTAGGGACAATATTAGCTTCAAAACAAAGAGAAGCAGTAGAATCTGGTCAAGTTGCTGGAGCGTTAATTATTGCTGTCATTTTTGGAGTAGCCGTCCCAATAGATAAAAATCAAACGATGTTTGCATCTATTGTTGTATCTCCAGCTGCTTCGGAGAAAAATGCTTCACTCGTTCGTATTACATTCTCAAGACTTGTTTGGAACGATCGCAATGCAGTTTCTAAAGCTGAAAGACTTGAAGATCCCGAAGTCTATCAAACCTTCTTCACAAAATTATCTAAAGGCTTATTCCTCGAGGCGCAAAGTATATGAGCACTAAATTATTCATTATTACAATTTTCTTATTCTTAGCATCATGCGTATCCGATTCTAAGAAGGAATTATTTTCAAGCACAGCCAGCGAAGTTCAATTAAGAGGATTTCAATCAAGAGCATTTGATACCACTGATCGAGAGAAAACCTTAAGAACTGTCATAGCAACTCTTCAAGATTTAGGTTTTGTTATTAGCAAGGCTGATTCGTTGGTTGGATTAGTTTCTGCATCAAAATTTGCGAATCAAGACTCAGCTCAGATTACTGTAACAGTTCAACAAAGAGGCCAAAAACAGACGGTAGTGAGAGCAAATGTTCAACAACATTTAAAAGCTGTAGAAACACCAGAGCTTTATCAAGACTTCTTTAATTCACTTCAAAAAGCGATGTTTTTAACTGCACAGGCTGTAGATTAACTAGGATATTTTTGATATTAAGCGTCGCTTTAAGTGACGCTTAGGCCTTAAATGAATAACCTAGAAATTTAAATCTTTGCATTAATAAAATTCTAAGAAATCTATTTTTCTTTGCCAAATTTAAGTGTTTAGCAAAATTAATAATGCATTAGTTTCTTTGTGAATCAATGCGAAATTGAGGGTAAACTTATGTTTGACTTTATAGTTTGATACCAAAGAAAAAATAATGGCCATAAATCAGGCAGAAATATTTTCAAAATTAGAAAAGCTTTATTTAGATCTAAATAAAGACCAATATTTTTATAGCTTTTTGGAAATATTTGGTTTTCCATCAGCAACAATCTCGAGATTAAAAAGTGGTGAGCGAAATATAGCTCAGAATCCTCAATCTGGCGAAATAGCATTTAAAAAAGGTATTTATTTTAAACCCGTAGCTGGTGATGAGGACATATATAAAATTGCTGAAACATTAAAAAAACAGCCAGTTGTTACCAAAGAAAATATTCGGTTTATTTTTATAACTAATTGGGTTGATGTAGTTGCGCATGACTTAAAAGCAGATGAAAAGTTAGAGTGCACATTAGAGGCTATTAATGAGAGTTACTCATTCTTCTTACCATTGGCTGGATATGAAAAAGCTCTTCCGTACACTGAAAGTCCTGCAGATACAAAAGCAGCAGAACAGATGGGGAAGTTATTTGATCTTATTAAAGAAAAAAATAAGCCTCAGTCACCAGAAGATATTCATGCCCTTAATGTATTTTTAACAAGACTTTTATTTTGTTTTTTTGCGGAAGATACCGGTATTTTTAAGAGTAATCAATTAACATCAACAATCGACTCTACGACAAAATTAGATGGGTCAGATTTAGCAAATTTTTTCAAAGATCTATTTGAGGTTTTAAATGAACCAGAGAATTCCAATATTCGACTAAGTAAGCCTGCCCATTTTAAGAATTTTCCTTATGTAAATGGCGGACTTTTTAGGCAACCATTTCCTATTCCAGAATTTACAAATAAAGCACGCAGAATATTGCTAGATTGTGGAGTCCTTCAATGGCAAGACATAAACCCTGATATTTTTGGTTCTATGTTTCAGGCAGTAATAGACGAAGATCAAAGAGGAAATCTTGGCCAACATTACACATCGGTTGCAAATATATTGAAAGTAATTCAGCCGTTATTTATAGATAAACTTAACGATGAATTGTTTCAAGCAAAAAATAGTGAATCTAAACTTAAAAAACTTTTAGAACGAATTGCACAAATAAAAATATTTGATCCAGCATGTGGTTCAGGAAATTTTTTAATTATTGCTTATAAAGAATTACGCAAGATTGAAATGCAGGTTTTTAAAGCATTAGATGAAGTCACCACACAAAAGGTTATGTTTATGAGTGGGATAAGATTAAACCAATTTTATGGAATAGAAATTGATGATTTTGCCCATGAGATCGCTCTACTTTCCTTGTGGTTAACTGAACATCAGATGAATCAGGCCTTTCAAAAAGAATTTGGGTATTGCCCACCATCTCTGCCACTTAAGGAATCAGGAAATATAGTAGCTGGAAATAGCCTGAGATTAGATTGGACTGAGGTGTGTCCAAGAACAGCTATTGATGAGGTTTATGTTTGTGGAAACCCACCATTTCTAGGCCATGCAAGACGGAATGACTCACAAAATGAAGATATGGAGATTGTTTTAAAGGGATTTGATAAGTTTGGACGAATGGACTATGTTGGCTGCTGGTTTTGGAAGAGTGCTCAATATATCGAGAACACGAAAACTGAAGTATCGCTCGTAGCGACAAATTCAATTTGCCAAGGTGTTCAAGTTGAATTGCTTTGGGCGCCAATTATTAAGAAAGGCATAAAAATTAATTTTGCTTATCAAGGATTCCCTTGGAAAAATAGTGCTAGAGAAAATGCTGGGGTTCATGTAATCATTTTAGGTTTAGGATCGATAGCTCGAGCTAAAAAGCAACTTTATTTACAAACTAATAATGAGTGGCATGTAGAATCGCCACTGAACATTAATCCATATTTATTAGCTGCCCCAGATATTATTGTTTATGCAAAGAATGAGCCTTTTAGCGACGTCCCAAAAATGCTATTTGGAAGCATGCCAAGAGATGGTGGGCATTTGTTTTTAGCTGAAGATGAGCGGAGAGATATAATAAATTCAGAACCACAGGCTTCTAAATGGATTAAAAGGTGCTTAGGAGCTGATGAGTTTTTAAATGGTGGAGAACGATACTGTTTATGGCTAGAAGGTATTACCGCTGAAGAATTAAATACATTACCTTTAATAAAAGCAAGAATTGAAAAAGTTAAAGAAATGCGCTCCGCTAGTAAAGCTGCTTCGACTAGAGATTTTGCTAAAACCCCCCATCTTTTTGCGCAAAGGTCTCATCCTAATAAAGGACACTATATTTTAGTTCCTTACACAACATCAGAACGTAGAAACTACGTCCCAGTAGGATTTTATGATGAAAATGTAGTGTCTACAAACCTTAATAATATTATTCCTAATGGAACTTTATATGAAGCCGGCTTATTAATGTCGACGATTCACATTGAATGGATGAAAACAGTTGGCGGACGGTTGGAGACAAGATATAGGTATTCAGCACAGCTTGTATACAATACTTATCCTTGGCCTTCAGTAAATGAAAAACAAAAAAAACTTATTGAAGAAATAACTGAACAAGTCTTAATGATTAGAGAGAGATATCCAGAAAAAACCTTAGCTGAGCTATATGATCCCGATTTGATGCCATTTGAGCTTTTATTAGCTCATCAAAAGTTAGATAAAGCCGTAGAAGATTTATATAGAGATCGTCCCTTTCGAAATTCATCAGATCGTTTAGAGCACTTATTTAAACTTTATGAAAAACTAGTATCAAAATCAAATATTAAAAATTTAAAATCAAAAGACATAGAGGATTTATGGTAGATCTTGTTCATGTAGAGTATTCACAAACAGGCAAGTCATCATCGCTAAACAAATTTGGCATGCGAGAAATGCAGGCTAGAGCTTTTGAGGCTAGAGAAAGTCAATATTTACTTCTTAAGGCTCCCCCTGCGTCTGGTAAATCACGTGCACTTATGTTTCTTGGCTTAGACAAACTTATTAACCAAGGATTAAAAAAAGTTATTGTGGCTGTTCCTGAAATGTCTATAGGCAGTTCATTTAATGACACCAACCTCATAAAAGATGGTTTTTTTGCGAATTGGCATGTAGATGTTAAAAATAATCTTTGTATTCCAGGTGGTGAGTCAGACAAAGTTAATAGTTTTATAAGATTTATCAGTGACCCTAAAGCACAAATTCTAATCTGTACCCACGCAACACTTAGATTTGCTTTTGAAAAAATTAATAAACCATCAGATTTTAATGAGTGTTTAGTCGCGATTGACGAGTTTCATCACGCTTCTGCAGATGAAGATAGTAAGTTAGGCAGCCTTATTGACTTGCTTATGAAAGAATCAAATGCACATATTGTTGCGATGACAGGATCTTATTTCAGAGGTGATGCGGTTCCTATATTGCTTCCGGATGATGAAGCTAAATTCAGTCAAGTTACTTACTCTTACTATGAGCAACTTAATGGATATCAATATCTCAAATCTTTAGGTATTGGATATCATTTTTATCAGGGTGCCTATGGAGAAGCGCTTGATAAAGTGCTTGATGCATCCAAAAAAACAATTATCCATATTCCACATAGAGGGTCCTCTGAAGCTACTGGAGACAAGTACATAGAAGTAGAAAGAATTTTGAGTGCTCTAGGCACAGTCGAAAGTCAAGATCCTGTGACTGGGATAATAATTATTCGACATAAATCTGGTCGTAAATTAAAAGTAGCAGATTTGGTTGATGATCGTCCACAGCGAATAGATGTTCAAAATTATTTACGCAATATAAAAAGTGCTGATGAAATGGATGTAATTATTGCACTAGGTATGGCAAAAGAAGGTTTTGATTGGCCTTATTGTGAACACGTATTAACTATCGGATATCGCAACTCAATGACGGAAATTGTTCAAATTATTGGCCGTGCAACACGAGATTGTAAAGGAAAGTCTCATGCGCAATTTACTAATTTAATAGCTCAGCCGGACGCTAATGATAACGATGTAAAAGTGTCAGTAAATAATATGTTAAAAGCTATTACAGTATCGCTTTTAATGGAACAAGTTCTTGCCCCTAACATTAACTTTAAACCCCGTTCACGTTTGTTCGATAATGAATATATTCCGCCAGGCACTATTATTATAGAAGATGGGACAGCGCCTCTTTCATCGCAAGCCATACAAATTCTGGATAACTTAAATGATATTACGGCAGCGCTTATGCAAAAACCAGAAATAGCTGCTGCTGCTGTTGTGAAGGAGGCGCCTGAACTTATTAATCAGATTGAATTGCCAAAAATTATCGAAACACTTTACCCAAACTTAACCCCTGCTGAGGTGACAACAATTCAAGAAGCTTATCTAACAAATGTAGCAGCATCACAAGGTGGTGGAATTTATGAATCTGCTGACCTTCCAGAAAATGCTGAAATATATACACCACCAGGAGCAACAGTATCAGAAGAGTTATCTAGAAAGTCGCTTGGACAACAATTCATTCAAATGAGTGGAAAGTTTATTAATATTGAAAATCTTAATGTTGATTTAATTGCACAAGTAAACCCTTTTCAAGGCGCATATGAAATTCTATCTAAAGCATTCACTAAAGAAATGTTGAAAACTATTCAAGATGTTGTTGTTGGAATGCGCGTGTCTGTTACTGAGGAGGAGGCTGTAATTTTTTGGCCAAAGATTGAAGAATTTATTGAAACAAAAGGTAAGGAGCCTAGCATTACTTCAAACGATCCTCTTGAAAAAAGATATGCAGAAGTTATTGCATTTATAAGAAAAAAACATCAAGAAGATTTAACGAATAATGGCAATTAAACATTCAAGTGATAAATCAAAAACTAAACTCGACTTTCATAATATTTTAGAAAGCGCCCAATCTTTAGGCCTGCTTTCTAAGGTTAAAGCCAAACAAATATATAATCCAAGCGCACAAATAATTGAGAAATTTGAGGAAATTAATTCATTTGTCGATAAAAATGGAAAATTACCGTCAATTCATTCTAACAATTTTAAAGAAAAATCATTAGCAAATCGGTTGGTTGGGTTTCGGAATACTATTCCAAATAAAGAACTTGAATTCATTGATCGCCATGGCCTTCTTAATAAGTCGATTAAATCCATTTCTAAGGATTCGGAATTAATTAAGCCCAAAAAAGAAGTAACTTCCCTCAAAGATATTTTTAAATCTGATAGGTTGGGCGTATTAAAAAAAAATAATCTTGATATATTTGAATTAAAAAATATTAAAAAAATTGAGAAAGAAATGCCAGATGAAATCGCTCAAAGACAAGTTTGTGAGGATTTCTATAATTTTGAATCACTATTTAAAAATGCCCATAATAAAATTCAGTCAAAAACAGTAGAAATTATTCCGTTTAAACAAGGTTCTCAAATTAACAAAAGCGATATTTTTATTCTTCGCGGGATGTTGTGTCTAGTTGATGAAATTACTGAATTTAAGGGGTCGCTCAATGAACCTTATAATCCAAGACTAAGAGTAATTTTCGAAAATAAAACTGAATCAAATTTATTGCTACGATCATTAGCAGCAGCATTATATAAAGATAAAAATAGTAGAAGAATTTTAGCTACCGCAGAGGATGTTGTTGCTTCATTTAATAACATAAGTCATAAGGACAAGAGAACAGGGGTAGTTTATATTGTTGCATCTCTTAGCAATAATCCTGTTATTAAATCAGTTAAAAATCTATATAAGATTGGCTATACAGAATTAACAGTTGAGGAGAGAACTAAGAATGCTCAAAACGATACTGCATTTCTGGAGGCTCCTGTAAGAATAATTGCTTCGATTGAGTGTTTTAATTTAAATCCAAATAAATTTGAGACATTAATACATGCATTCTTATCTTCGCAGCGATTATTAATAAATTTGCACTCTAAAGATGGTAAAAGATATAAGCCTCAGGAATGGTTTTCTGTTCCTTTAGAAACTGCAAGAGAAGCTATAAAACGGATTATTGATGGAACTATTATTAACTATCGAATGGATAATACAACAGGAAAAATAATTCTTAAATATAAGGTCTAATTCTCGTAGATCTTTTTTTAAAAAGAAATAAAAATACTAAGTGTCGCTTTAAGCGACACTTAGCTATGAAAAATTTAACTGATCTTTTTACACAAACAAAACCTAACCAACTTAAACATTACCAATTTCACGACGGAAAAATCACTTTATTCAAGCGGAAAAAATCGCAATGCTGGCAAAGTCGATTTAAAGTTGATACTGGACAGTGGCATATTCTTTCTACTGGAAAAGAAGATTTCGAAGAAGCTAAAAACCAAGCTTTGCAAATGTACGGATTAATACAAACCAAAATCACTTTAGGTTTGCCTTTAAAGGAAAGATTATTTAAGGATATTGCCAATGAAACTTTAGCTGAAATGCGAGAGGCCAAGGATAAGAATATGGGCAAACGCACTTATCGTGACTATGAATTTGTCATTATCAAATACTTAAGTAAATTTTTCGGAAATTACGATATTAATGATATTGATCATGAGCTAATCCGTGACTTTGAAAGTTGGCGAATCAGTCAAATGGGCAAAGTGCCTAAAGCTAGCACTTCAAGAACTCATGCCAGTGCTTACAATCGAGTTATTAATCTCGCTAAAGATCGTGGGTATCTTCGTAGTAATAAAGTCATGCCTATCTTAAAAGTTGAAGGTGCTAAAAGTCAGCCGCGCCCTGCATTTAATCAACAAGAAATCAATCAGTTATTGGATTATATGAAAACTTGGGAGTTGGGTAGTTATACAGATCAATTTAACCAAAATAGAAGATTAACCCGATGCTATGTAGAGTTTTTGTTATACACAGGCATCCGACATGGCACCGAATCCATACCTATTCGATGGAAATATTTTCAGTGGCATTGGATAGGACAAGAAAAATATTTACGTGTTTGGGTGTCAGGTAAAACAGGGCCACGTTATTTAATTGCTAGGCATGCGGCGATTGAGAGTTTAGAAAGACTTTATCGTTGGCAAAGATTACCTTACGATTCTTTATCAGATTTATTAGAAGCCAAATTAGATCGATTAGTGTTTATAACAATTAGTGGTTATCAACCAAGAGATTTCCGGTCATTGTTTTACGGATTGATGAGAGAGTCTGGATTAGCCAGAGATGCCAGCGGACATTTAAGAACACTTTATAGTTTAAGACACACTTATGCGACATTTGCCTTAAGCGAGGGTATTGACATACATACCCTCGCAAGACAAATGGGGACTTCTATTGCGATGTTAGAAAAGCATTATTCAAAAATCACTCCTATGTTAAGTGCAGAGAAATTAGCTTTTTAATTAAGCCGCCAACCCTAATTTACTTCTATTAACATAGTGCACTTCTTGAATACGTCCTGCTTTATGATTTCTGTAAATATCACTCAATACATCCATATATTTACGAATATCACTTAAATTTTCTTTAAGTTTAAGCTGACTTAATACGAATGCTTCTTCTAATGAAATACCTTCGCTAGATAAAATTTTCATAGCTCGCGGTAAAAAGTCGATTGCTTTGATATTTGCCAATTCAACCACTTTAAAACGTGATCGTAAGCATCTATCAATTGACTGATAACTATTAGCTGTGGCAATTAAGATGATATTGCTATGCCATGTATCCACTAACTGCCAAAAAAGGGCTAAGTTAGTTTTTACTTTGTCTATTTCATTAAAAATAACATATTGATACTTTTGATTCATCATGCCGCCAAAAGTATTTAAGTTATTAAGCTTGTTTATCTCAAAGCCAACATCTAACTTTTCTTCACCTTCAATGAGGTTATAAAAAGGCTCATAACCTTCTATCAAAGTTGGCAGTAACTTAGCAATCGTGCTTTTAGCAGTGCCATTTGTCCCTATAAAAAGTAAATTATTAATTTTGTAGCCATTTACAATATCTTCTAAAAGATATCTTACGCCATCATCAGTTATAACTAATTCATTAAGCTGAGTTGGTAAGTACTTTTGCAATAAATCCATATAAAGTCTCCTTAGTAAATAAAAAAGGGCAGCTTATTAAAGCTGCCCTATTGCTTAAAGTTAAGCTGCTAACAACTCTTTTGTTTTTACAGTGTCATTAGAAGCTGTACCACTTTCTAAAGTAGCTGTTTCTGTTTCAATTGCTTCTGTTTCTTCTTTCTTAGCCAAGCTATCTTTAGCAATGCGTTTAAATAAAGCATCGACTAAATCTTCCTTAGCATTTTCAAGCACAGCAACAACCTTACTATTTTCTTTAGAACCAGGCTTAACAATTAGTACTGCAAAGCCTGTGTTATTGTTTGTTAAATCATATTTCACTGTTGCAAGAGGATTAATTTCAGCTAGTTCAGCTTTCGCTTTAACTAAGCCAAACTCATCTTCGCGCTTAAGTTTGTTAGCTTTAGCTTCTTCGCTCACAACCATTTTGCGTTTAATTTCCTCGATGCCCCCATTTTCTATAATAAAGTTTTTTAGATTAGGCGCACTTATGTCATGTGAAATAGCAGCTTTTAAAACATAGGCATAGTTATGAGCACGTTTTCTATCGCTGCCAAATACAAAACGTATAAACATAGTTAAGGTCGTAGTATTTCTTTGTACCTTAATACCTTCTGTTTTAAGTAAAGCTCCAATTTCAATTCGGACAGTTTTTCTATCTTCATCACTTGCTGTTAAGAACTTGTCGTTAAAAAGTTCTAAACATTTTGCAAGTAAGTCATAAAGACCATTGTTCGATTTTGCATAAAGTGTCGTTTCCCAAGTCACTCGTTTTTCTTTTAACTTAGATAAATACTTCACGACCGTCTCTGCAAGTTTCACATTAGTGTCGCTTGGAGCAAAAACTTTTTTGTTATTTACTTCTACTGCTGTCGTTACTGTTTGAGTTGTTTCCATATATTTCTCCATTAAAGTTTTGTTATGTATGAGTCACCATGTGCTATCTTTTAATTAAGCTGCTAAATCATAGATACTCCTTTCGTCATAGTTATAGTCATCAAAATAAACGTCATTTGCTGCCTCAAGTCCTTCGTAATAAAAACCTACATATTCAAAATAAAAATCTTTAATTAGTTGTTTATCGTTCATATAAATCCCCTTAAAAATTAGTTAAAAAGTGATTAAGAAAACTAGTGTTTTATTAACCAACAACTTCATATTAGTATGTGTAACAATGAAGTGCGATTTTGTGAATAAACTGTTATACTTAAGTTATGAATGAAAAAATTAAAATCAAAGCAAACTATTGGGGGAGTAGTGAGGAAAGGGATAGTTATGATGCCGACCACCCTCATTCTATTTACATTTGGTGGTGGCGATTTATGCGCTTAAGCCCAGTATTTTGGTATGCAAGAACCTATGGCGTTGAAATACAAGATGCCAAGATAAAAGAAACATTTAATCTTGCAGGTGATTTATCAGAGAGCACGTTTGTTTTGTGGTGGAGGAAACAAAGGGCAATAGCTTTTCATGAAGTAAATAGATTTGCTCAAGTTAAAGTTTTGGATATTCAAAGCCTGCATGAACACATTTTTAATCCCAAAGCGCTTTACCTGGAAATACCTTTGGACATGACTAGGTCAAAAATTAATAGGAGCATTAATAAAGAGTTAAAAAAAGTGCATGAGGGGCGATTTTTGGATTTAGCAAAGACATCTACAGCAAAACTTAAGATTTATACTAAAAAATTTAGGTTACCTACGATTGAAAAAGAGTATTGGTCTTATTTATATAGATTAATTTATCCAAAAATAGAAGTATGGAGAATTGGCGATAGATTAAAAGTAGCACCCGGCTTAGCTTTGCGAAAAATAGATAAAGTAATTTTAAACAATCATTATGTATTTAGAAAAATGGATAGTTTGGTAGGTCGTTATATATATAAAGCTAGATATACATTACAAAATGCTGAATATGGTTCATTTCCAAATCCAAATAAGATATCTAATCAAAATGATTTTCCATTTGGTATTGAACATCAGGAAGATTTCCTAGAGAAGACTACTATAAATAAAGAAAGAGAGATATCCGAGTATCATAAATGGGTATTTAAGAATTTTAGAAATGATCTTGAGCAACATATTATTGATATAAATCATCTTCGCGATTTTATGAAATTTCCAGATAGTCCTGTAAGAAAAAGATTTCCAGATTTTCTATCTGGAAAATCTGATTTATTAGATGACGATAATAGCGCTGTAGGAACTATTGATATTGAAAATAGATCAGGCGGATCGGCTAGTACAAAAAAAGAGAAAACAAGCAGAAAATCTAAATAAGTTCCACTGCATTCCTTTTCATCTCATCATTAGCAATTAAGTATTTGTGCGTCACTGCGATAGATTTATGTCCAGCGAGACTTGCTAGGATATGAATACTAATGCCTTTATTAGCCAAAGAAGTGAGAAAAGTTTTTCTGCCTGAATGACTTGATGCTCCATTAATGCCTGCACGCTTATATGTCCAAAAGAACCACTGGCATAAACTATTAGGGGTAAAACCTAAACGATCATCTGTGTGAAATAAGGGAATATGGCTTAAGGTTGTATGTCTTGTGGATAGATAGTTAACAATCTCCTCTTTGAGCTTATTGGGAATAAAAACAATTCGAGCAGTATTGCCTTTGGTTTGCTGAGCGCTTAACCTAATTTCACTTTTAATCGTGCCATCATCATTAATTACATCACCCATTTTTAAACTAGCGATTTCTCCAACCCTCATTCCACTCCAAAAACTTGTAAGCAGAAGACATCTATCACGCTTAGCGTATCTTTTTGTAGAAACATATCGAAGAACTTGATCTAACTCTGCTTGAGTAAGTGTTTTAGCTTGTGCCATTTTTGTAACTCCTATTTTAAATAAAAGATAAATAAAAAGTCATTTATAGTTTGTTTTCTTTTATAAAAATGGTCTACCGAAAATGGCTAAGTAAAGACTTTCCAATAATCAATGACTTAGCTTTTTGGTAAAGAAAATGTGAATTTTCTTATGTAAAAATAAAGCCCTACTGCATGTATTTAGCTCAAATGAATATTTACTACTAGGGCTTTTCTAAAGTCATTGCTATGACGATAAAAGACGTTAATTTGAAGCTCTAGCGTCGCTTAAAGCGACGCTATGCTCTATGAAAAGTTACTACTTTTTAAATCCACTTCTTAAATGGGTGCTGGCTTGCTCGATTTGTGTATCAAGTTCACCTATTTCAACAGCTTGTTTAATGGTTTCTAGTGCTTTAATAAGGCCATTAGCACTTTCTACTTCTACACTAGGTTTTCCTTTGGCAATTTCTAGTGTTTGGGATCCATATCTAATACTTACACACACTTTGCCATTGGTAGAAATAAACCACCAAGGTTTTATACGTTTAGGTACTTCTACTTGTTTTTTTAATCCTGTTTCTTGATCTTTTACATTTCTATACTTAGTCACAATAAATGGCTTTCCATCCACTTGGCTTTTAGCCAATTGAATTTGCTCCCACAAACGATTACTTAATTTATTTCTACGCACTTGTATCGGTGGTATGTGATTTGGTTTTTTATCGACTACTAATTTTAAAGTTTCTAATGTGCTCATGTTATTTCTCCTTTTAAGTTAATAAGCACATATAAAGCTAATGTCGAATATTTGGTTTGAGCAACCTCTTTATAAACTCTTCCATTTTTGACGTAAAAAATACCAGTTTTAAGTGGGTTTTCTTTATAAGACATAAATACTTTTGCGAGTTGCTTGGTTACAAAAAGTTGCAGAAATAGAAAGAGTTGCTTTTGAGTTCAGTTACTAAGAGTTACAAATGAGTAACTCTGACTTAAAAACAACGCAACTCTGACTCCTAGCAACAATTTTTGGATCTCGCGACTAATGAGCAACAAGCGCAACAAAGAATATATTAAGGAGAACAAAATGAGAGCAATAGCAGTAAGAGGTTTTATTAACGAAAAGTTTAATACTACTTTTGGTAAAAATTTATATAGAAGAGCAATTTATAACGGAAGTGTTGAATTAAAGGATCCTAATCAAAAATATCTTGTAGATTTTTACTCATACTTAGAATTTGAAGTACAAGCTAAAAATGATCATCAGATAGCAAACTTAAAAGAATTGGAAAAGATACAAGCTAACACTCAAGAAAATTTCTTATTTTCATGGATATTACATTATGAACCTCTTACAAAAACTAAAACTCGAGTTGATGGCTATGCTGTTTATTCAGTAGATTCTAGTGAGATGTATATTAAGATTAATGATCTAGATAATCAAACTCAAGAAGATTGGTCGTTAGACGTCCATAGTTGTAAGACAACTGGAATGAATAAGCCTGTGTTTATAGCTACAAACTTTGAATTAGAGAAATCAAGCGTCGCTTAAAGGGACTGTAGGTCATTTAAACATTAATACTTGATGGGATATGACACTAACCAACAAGTGTATTTTGAAAGCATTTGCATCGTAAAATTTCTACGACACTTAAAATGTATTCCTATTTATTAATAGATGTAATTGCAATATTTACTAAATACTTGTATGTATCGTTATCAAGTTTATGTGAAAGTTAAAGGCTCAATGGTCAAGACCATCATATTTGCTGATAACGATATACATGCAAGATTATTAGCTCAATATCAATATGGAATGAATAATGTATCGATACCACCGCAAAGAATTGGTTACTGAAATGAGAATGTATGAAATTAAAACAATTAAACCATTAACGCCAGATCAAGCTCGTGTTAAATCAATGCAAGATCAAGTTAAAAGAACACAACAAGCCATCAAAGCTGAAAAAGCCAGACAAAAAATTAAAAATGGCCAAAAAGATTTAGCTAAAATAATTTGATTTAAGTAATATATAAATTATCTTTTAAAAGGAGATTTATATGGCTACTAAAACTCTTCCAGCAAAGAAAAAAATTATTAAGCCAAAAGTTTTAAATAAAGCTAAAAATAAATCTAAGCCAACTTTAGGAAATAAAAAAATAGTTTTAAAAAAAGTGGCTATAAAAGAAAAAGCACAAAAAAGACCTTGGGAAAGGTTTGAGGAAATTATGCTTCCTTTTCTTAAGGACATGAAAAGAGATCCGAGTAATCTGTATGTAGGTGAAGATATTTCACCAATACCTGAAATTAAAATAATTTTTGAAGGTTACGGATATAACGAAGAAACAGGAAATGAAGACGATCCTAACGCAGAACAATACTCATTTTTTATACATAAAGATGCTACAAAAAAAGGATTTAAGTTCCCTGAGCATGAATTATCACCATGGTCCATAATTCATAGACCAAATGAAGAGAGATGGTTTTTAGTTTGGTATGACGTACTAAAAGATAGTTGGGATTTCGTTACTTATCCAGACACCGATCAAGAAGACTATTATCTAAAAGAAAAAGATGTGCTAGAAATTTTAGAAATTATTGATTCCAAATATTCGCCTACAAGAAGAACATTCAATAAAATCGTTAAGCCCAGCATGATGCTAAAGAAAGTCACTAAAAATAAACCCAAAAAAACAGTAAAAAAATAATCTATGGGATCTATATTTGTTAGGTTTGGTAGTCTAGAACAGCGTCAAACATCCTGACTTGAACAGTCATTACGCACAGCTAATTCTTTGGTACAGTGGAAAATAGTAAGATTTATTGAAACACTTATGGCACTAAAATCCTGAATGGTGGCCAGGGGCAGAATCGAACTGCCGACACGCGGATTTTCAATCCGCTGCTCTACCGACTGAGCTACCTGGCCATATGGAACTTCACAACAAAAACCGTGAAGAAGCGGAATTATAGCAA
>JACCDX010960397.1_pt1 | contig 21518 bp, 18 predicted proteins | sample 7449681 | NCBI WGS metagenome assembly JACCDX01 (sample SAMN15323450, study PRJNA562643) | freshwater metagenome | isolation source: river surface water | place: USA:Blue River Watershed | collected 2017-08-18
ATTTGCCCGTTCTAATGCTTCTCTAGCTTGCGCTTTAGTTTTCTCTAACCAAGACATTTTTATTACAAAAAATTATATCATATCTGACATTATTTTTTTGTATTTTAAAAAAGTCAATCTAATGCAGCACTACTATTCTCCTGTTTTTTTCCATCGCTTAAGGTTTACAAGTTGTGTAGCATCTTCACGCATCGAAGGTTTCTTACGCTTTAGCCCATCTGAAGTATCCACAACACTAGAATATACGTCGCGCATATCTATGGGAATGACAGAAATGTCATTGAAACCATACCTCAGTTTCTTAATTTCATTTTGAAGTCTTATGATTTCATTTTGATGTTTCGCGATCTCTCTTGCGACCAATGAATGATGAGTTATAATGGATGGAAATTGTTGTTTGTTTTCATCCGGGGCGTTGCAATGTTCGATTATAATGGTCAAACCCTCCGTATTGTTCATAGACAAATCTGACATTTTGTATGGTAAATGGATAAAAAGACAGATAAATTCATTTTTTTAAAAACAGAATCAATCATCAAAAGTGTATTCGTTTTCACCATAGAACCATTCTGAGGATAATCCTTCATTAATAGCCTTCTCCAGTTCATCAAGTTCGACCAGCCAAATTTTAGCCCCCATAAATAGCCCATCGTCGTCTATTAGATATTGCTTACGTTCCAATAGCTCGGCAATCCTAGCTTCGCGTTTTTTATATGCATTTTCTGTTAAATCACGATAGCTCATCCTGAGGATATATTCATAAGACGCACCATGTTCGGCAAGTAGAATGATATCTTTTAGCGTATCTACGCTCGTATATCTTGGATTTTCTAACACAGTATGATTAAAGATAGTATATTTCTCCTTCACAAGAATGTCATTGGCAGCGTCCTCTGATGTTTTATTTGTAATACCATATCTATCGTGGTTTTTACTGAACTTCTGCATATTTTGGAGCATTTTAACCTCTAAATCGTTTAGAATCAACTCACGCTCTACCCGGACGGCATATAATGCTTTTCTAAATGCAAACCAATCATTAAATACATCTTCATATGTCTTGTATTCAACAACTTCATGTTTTTCATTGACCAAATTGATATGGTGATATATGGGATCCTTTAGTTGAAAATAATCTTCGAATGCGTCAAACACTTCATTGCCATATTTGCTGTCATTCGACGTAATAGCCTCATATGCACCCGGTTTTAGATATAAAGTAATGTCTACCCCATCCATGCCGGTGTTATCCTCAAAGTCGTCAACCCATTCTAATGATTGAATACCTTTTTTATCTTCTGATTTTTTCTTAATTTTATCATCATCGGATCCTTTTAAGTATGCATTACTGAAAATGCCGACTGGTAGTTCTGTAATTCGTAAAACATTGTCCGCTTCGATGTATTCGTAAGTACCAACGGTATATGTTCTGTTTTTGTATGTTTTTAAAGAGCCTTTAAATCCGCGGAGCCACGGAGGAAGTTTGCAACATTGTTTGATCTTACCCAGAATCATATCTCTGGTATTTTTAAAGATAGCCTTAATATCTCGTGCATAAATCGAAATTTTCCATCCGGTAGCTGGAAGTTCATTATCTTCGCATAGCACATACGGAATAATTGGAACATAATATTTCGGTTCGTAGCGATTGCCGTCATCAACTTCGTATTCTAAAATATAATCGTCTTCCTTGCGAAATAATTTATCGGTCAGTCTATGATTAACCATTGTATAAATATATCTGCTAGCCGCATAATCTTTATACCCCTTGGCTCTAGTGCCAAACTGTCCTAGAGGTAGAAGTAGTGGCAGGTTTCGCGCCATCGGGTAGCCCTGTGCCATACGAACTATCGTTTGTTCTAGACTAGCCTCACCGTGATGGTAATTAGCATCGGCGACAACTTTACCGGCGAGCCCCTGAACTTTAATTTCATTACGTCCATTCTTTCTGGCAGTAAAGAATACTTTGCGTCTACTATCAACGAACCCATCGGGTACTGATAATAGCTTACGAATAATATTATCACGCTGATATAGCTTAGTATCAATCTTAAAATGCTGCGTAATAGGTATAGATAAGCTCTCTGAAGGTTCTTCGATATTTGGATCAGCTAAATGCGTTTTTCTAGGGGCTGTATCATCGCCATAATAAATAAACATTGTTTTAAATGATTCTGCATCTAATGTGTATGTACGAATTTTCTGATTAATATTTTTAAAGATTTGGGTGACCTCTTTGAATGCTTGTTTATGAGATCCTAAACCCTTATAATATTTTAATATGTATTTCGCCTTTACGACCGATTCACCCATCGATGTTAGCCATCCTCGGGCTTCGCGCTCGGAATAGAACTCTTTAACACTGTCTTTCTTCTTATTTTTTGGATAAGCACGAATAACAGGTGTATTAATACGACGGAGAAACCCACGTTGAATTAATGCGGGCCAATAAGTCATTATATAAGTCGCCAATAATCCGAAAATATTGAAGCCGTCTAAATCCTGATCGGTTAATCCTATGATATAACCATATCTCAAAGTTTTGAATTCACGGTCTCCAATTTCATTACGTTCGTATGTTTTGTTATAATCAAGTCCAAGAACTTTAACTAAACTGGCGATGCGCTCGTTCTCCTGGATTTTCTTATTGGGGATACGGCGCGGTGGGAGTGCCATATCATCGAGAGAGATGCGTTTCTTCGGTTTTCTCGTTGGCGATCGCGCTGGTTTTGTAGATACCTCACTTGATTCCGACATACTATCCGAAGTTGTATCCGCGGTGCGCTTGCCGCGTGGTTTGGGTTTTGTAACGATGACGGAATCGTCCTTAGTTTTCTTAGTTTTTTTGAGCTCCATACTTTCTTTAAGTCCATTTACAGGCACTCCTCCGATAGAATAGACGCCAAACCAATCATAAGTAAAATTAGGAGATGCCTTTGAAAGTAATCCGGTATCTGCGGTTCCGCTGGCTGAATCTCCTTCGGTCACGATTAATCCGCATTGATGACATTTCTTAGCATCACGGCAGAATTTTGCTTCTTTGTATTTAGGGACATCAACCTTACCGCGATTAGCACGGGTCTTAGTGTCGCCTAATTGTTTCTTTAAGAATGTTGCAAGGATTGCCGGTTCGAGCAACTCCCAGATTTTAGACCAATCCTTTGCCGGAAATTCATAATCGGAAAACTTTTCAATCGGATCGCTGATTGCTTCTTTAGTTTGCGATAAGAATTCTGGTGATGGTACCGGACCTTTCATAAAGATGAACACATTGTTTGTAATATAATTTTTGTTAAACTTTACACCAGACTTCTTAATTTCCTTTTCAACTCGATCACGTAGGTTTGCAACAAGCAGGTTTTGAATATATTGAATATGAGTACCACCTTTCGGCATATACACTCCATTAATAATAGACATATGTCTTTCTTTACCATCAGATATGGCTATACAGACATCCCACGGATATTCGGATGGTTTAGAACTTTTGGTCAGTTTACTTGCAAACACAAGGTTTTCAGTAAACATCTGGCAGAAATCTTCAAATGACTTGATAGGAATAATATTATTGTTGTAGTATACCTTGGCGGATGTATATGCTGCTGCTTGCCATGCGCGAGTTTCTAATAGTTTGGTTAATGTAGGTTGAAATTTCTTAAGATCCAACTTAAACTCGGCATAATCCGGAAGGAATGTAATTTTTGTATATGGTTTCATAGATTTAGCAACCGTTGTAATCTCCGGAGGTTCAATAACAGTAAGACCATCCTTAAATGATTGCTTATATAATAATGATGTAGATGCGTCTAAGGTTTCGACTCTGAAAATACGTGAAAATACAACTGTTAATTTAGATCCTATGCCGTTTTGCCCTCCAACAATTCTATCAGAAGAATCGTCGAAATTGGAACCAGCCATAAATTCACCAAATATTAACTGCGGTGAATACATTTCTACTTTATTAATATTCTGCGTTTTCTCGACATGGATACCAGGACCGTTGTTATATATTTCAATTTCACCTGTTGGATGAACAGTGATACGTATTTCGGTCACTAATTTAGGATTGAGCACGTGATGATCGATCGCATTAACGATAACCTCATCTAAGATTTTTAATAATGCTGGTGGGTATTTTAAATCGTGTAGTTGAAAGACTTTCCCATCATCCGAGTTTTCTAAAACATAGCTCTCTATTGTTTGTGAATTCTTACTACCAGCCCACATAGATCTAGTTTTTACGTGCTCAATCATAGAAATCTGTTTAACCTTTCTAATGGCAGGTTCGGCGCCATTAATCGGCGTATCATCCTGTTTTTTAGGTGGCATTATAAATATATTATATTGTCCTGATTAGAGATATTCTTTATATCAAAATTCAAAATTCGTATTAAATATCTACAGTTTCAGATAATGTGCTTAAAACACGTTTTTGCATATTTTGTAGATTTTTAATAGCTTCTCGTAAATTAAAATCTACCACCGGATCATCCCGTTCTTGTTCCACCCCTTTAGTCAAGGGTTCTGTTAAACTATTAGCTACAAATCTATTGTATGCATAATAGATTAAAAATACCAAAGAAACTACCAAAACGCCTATAACAACATATTTCAGAATGGAATTTTCTGCTTTTTGATCATCATTATCAATGGTCACTTGTTCTACTTGCGGCGCTGGTACAGCCTGAATAGATGGCGAACTTTCAATGATTGTGCTGGACATATTTATATATATTCTATACGTATATAATCTTTTCTTCTTTCTTTTAAAAAAGAAAAATTATTTTAAATTACTTATAGTAGAATGCCAAATTATAGGGCGGTATTAGCGCCCAGCATAGAAGCGGCTAGCTTATCCTGCATACCCTGTCTGACGGCAGCGCGGGCATAACCACGCATACCTTCCTGACCGGCGGTGTCCCAAACGGTAGGGGCGCCGCTTACAGCAGTGTTAGGAGCAAAATCGCGCTTGCCAGAGAGCTCGTTGTAATCAACGCCAGCCGCCGACTGTTCGAATGCAACTAAATCTAATTCACTGGGATCATGAGCAGTCTGATGCCACGAGGGAGGCTCATGCGCACTCATGCTACCCATGCCTTCACGTCCGACGGCTGCGGGATCATACCGACCTACGTTCGATGCGTCAGACATAATGTTGAAACGGGTGCCGGCACCCGAAGTATACATACTTTCCTTAGAAACGGTTAATTTAGCCTCCTTCATAACGAGGTAAAGGACGCCCACAAAGGTTAGACCTAAAAGTAGGTATTCGAGATTGCCCAAACTATCTTCAAAAACTTTCGGCATTTTTAAACAACTATCAAAAAGAGATATATATACTATGGCGAAGAAAAAAATAAATTAATTAGAATTAATTCATAAATAATTCGTATTAGTATTTATTTATATTTTATTTGATAGTTTTCAATTTAGGGTTGTTTAGTTATTCCAACCCCTATGTGTTTGCGAATCACTGACGGTTTCATAGCGCAACAGATGTGGACTCATACCATCCCGGGTATTAACCGTATTCTGCGACATATTAAACTTAATACCCGCCTGCTTTACCACGAGATACAAAACACCTAAAAAGGTCAACCCTAATAATAGGTATTCGAGATTGCCCAGACTATCTTCAAGAACTTTTGACATACTGAAAATATATAATATATTAGAGAAAAATAATAAATTAAAATCTTAAATCATTCATAATCCCTAAATGTCAACGCTTTAGCTCTTAGAGGAATACCGTCATTGGATAAATCTTCATATTCTATCGTTAACATGCGTCCTAAATATTTTTCATCAAAGTTTTCAAGCGCATCCTGAAACAACGAATATCGTTCCGCGTATGTTATATCTTTCGGCGTCACGTGAAATTTATCACCATTTTTATTTTGGCATACCCAGATGATCGCGCCTTTATCTTTGCCTTTTGCCCCTTCATCATATCCCACTACTTCATATTCATCGGTAAATTTAGGTTTCATTTTAACTAAGTCTTTACTGCGTAAAAACGCACCTGTTTTCTGTGGATCTGCTAAATAAGGACCCGACTTATTTCTAAGCATTGCCCCCTCGTATCCTAATTTGGTGAATTGTGTATATCGTTTTAACGCTTCGGTATTATTCTTCACTAAGAAAGTGGGTACTTTTTTTAACACTTTAGAATCATCATCATCTAAAGCATTATAAAACGCTTGTAATTGCTCGTATCGCTGTGAAAATGGCGTGTTTAATTCTTTAGGATAAAAACAATCATAAATATGATACTCATTACGGTCAGCATTACTTGCCGATACGTTCGCCGACTCATTACGACTATCCCCCGAAATATCTTGTAATTTCTTACCGTGCTTATATAATTCGCCGTCGAAATATATCGATTGATTTTTTTCTTCGTCGTATAGGGCATTTAGATAGGGGTATAAGATTTTTTTAATATACTCAATACTAGGGAATGGTTTTTTAGTTCTGGTATATGCAATAACATTCTTAGTTCCGCCATTTTTTTTCTGGAGGTATACCAGGCACCTAACACCGTCGAGTTTAGGCTGTATATACAATGGGAATTGTAAATGTTTTTCACCATCCTTATATGGTTTTGCCAGCATAGGAAAGAACATAGTATTTACTACTTTCTGTTGTTTATTTACAGATGAGATAGATTTTGATTCAGACCCACCTCGTTCTTTACGTTTGAGCCATTGTGATCGAGCATATACTAAAGCAGTCTGAAATACATTTCGTTCGTTTGCCTTATCCTTATTAAGGGGAGTTATAAAATATGTCGGCGCATTTCTGGTGTTCTTACCCCCTTCTATACCTGTTTCAACCCATACTTCAGCAATAATAGAGCCAACTATTTTTGTTCCCATGGAATAGTATTCAGGTTTAATAGGTGTTTGTTTTTCCGCTAACAAATCCCAATCAATGCCGGATAACATTACCTGGGATGCTTTAATCATTCTTATATGTATTTGCCACATACGCCATCGGTTAGCTCCATCTTTATGCCATAGTAGCGGTAATGAATGATAGCCCGTACCAGAATCTACTTCACCGGGAAATGCATCAAAATCGGTAAAATCCCTAATGCTGCTACTCATTATACAAACTGGTAATAAGGGTATATTATACTTCATATTACTTCATATTTTATAATGTATAATATAATCGTATTACTTATAGATGTCCGATGTGTTAGCGTCGTTTGCGAACGCGTATAAAAATGAACCTACTTATGATAATTTGATTAAGCTTATACAGCATCATTTTTCTTGCGATTTAATAATTATTACGTGGTATATTGGACATGGGTATTGGTATATCCCGGGTATTTATGATTTTAGTAATATTAATAAAAAGATCGATAATTATGTATTAGATGAACCTGGGCAGAATAATATTTCAGTTTATCATACAAAAGTTAAATCTTTTATAGAAATTAAATCTAAAGAAGCAAAAGCTCTTATTGGATGGTCTGTAGATCACTTAGAGAAAAATAAAGTGGATTATTTACTTGAATGTATAATTCAAGCGTTTCTTGATAGATTAGCATTGACAGATTTATTATATCGTCAAAAATTTAGACAAGAGTTAATGCTCAGCAATATTAGCCATTCGATCCGAACGCCTTTAAATGGTATTTTACATATGACAAAGGAAATAACAACATCCTTTTCGGCAGGTAATGCGGACAAAAAAGAAGCTATAAAATATCTTAATCAATCCACAGTGGCTCTAGCGACGAATATATTTGATATTATAGATATGACAAAGCTAGAACTAGGAAAACTGGTTATTAATAAGGAGGTATTTAATCTACGCGATTTAATTCATAATACGATGGAATTGGCGAATTCTTTAAATAAATCTAAAAAAGTAGCATTAGATGTCCTTATCGATCCAAGTGTGCCAGAATATATATATTCCGATTCTAAACGAATAAAACAGATTCTTATTAATTTACTGGAAAACGCACTACAGCATACACAAAAGGGCGGTATATTTGTATATCTGTCCGCTACTATTATTGATTTGGCAGCTGAAGATTCAAATCGGGGTAATAGTTTAGTAGAATCTAGCATGACGATTAACGATTATCAATATGTTATTAGTTTTACAGTAAGGGATACGGGACCGGGGATTGAAGCAAAATACAGATCTTCTCTATTCAAACCTATGGAGATATTAACCAATTCGAAACAACAGGGAATAAGTTTACGTATCAGTTATTTACTGGCTAAGGCATTAAATGGTAATCTAAGATTAGTTAGTTCTGATTTAGGGGTTGGGTCATGTTTCGAATTTACATTGATAGCATGCGAGGAAGAACCGCCAGTTCAACATAGCAATACATTAAAAAATTTAAAGGATAAGAGTATATTATTTATCGATGAACTTAATAATAAGGTTGATATTTGTAAAGTATTTGAAAAATATCATATGAAATACACATTAGCATCTACTTATGAGGAATTAGCTATTTTGCATAAGGACAAGCATTTTGACTTAATAATTTGTCAACTATATGATTTAGATTCTATAAGAATAGGTGATTTATTTAAAGGAATCCCCACTCTCGCCATCAGTGATCGCATCAATAAATCATATACATATTCTATACAGTCCGATTACACAGATATAACAATCAAGACAAAATTAATCGAAATATTTAGCGGATTGGCTAAGCACGATAATTCTGAGGTGCGTTTATTAATAGTTGAAGACGAGCAAATTAATCGTATTGTTATTGAGAAACTACTAAGACAATTGGGTTATATTGCTATAACTATGGCGACGAACGGCGAAGAAGCCATTAATATTTATTCGCGCGATCCACATGCATTTGATGTATTATTAATAGATATACGTATGCCGCTAATGTCCGGATTTGAATTGTCAGATGCTATTTATAAAATCAACCCTCTAGCCAATATGATCGGAGTTACCGCGCAAATGGTGCTCGAAGATGAGATTAGACCGTGGTTTAAAGATTTTGTTTATAAACCAATAGATTCGAAGGAATTACAGGCAATGATTCTGGCAAAAGCTACCACACCCTAAAAAAATACACTGTAAACTCAATGTAAACCATTAAGTCTATCTATTGCCCAGTCTAGATCTTTCGACGTATCTAATGTTTTAATACGTTCTCGATACTCATTCCTTTCGGCTTCATCCGATGGAGATCGCTGTTTTCGGATGGTTTTATACTTTTCAGTTTCAGGAACAGGATGAGATTCGGCGTCAGGCGTTATTGTCTGTATTTGCGGTGCAGGCTGATCAACAACTATTTGAATTTTAGTCCCAAACAATTCGCCCAACGCATCTAAATCTTCGTCGTATGGAATACCCCTATCTTTGCAAAGTTTAATATATTTCTCCCTGAGACTTTGAGGAATATCAGGATCATCAACTTCGATGATTGACAGTTCCCGTGTAATCCAAGCTATAAAGTCTTCTTCATTTTGACGAACCGAATCAGCCTTATGCAGCTCACGTTCAATACGTTGATATAGTTGCTGGTATTTAATCGTTTGCTGTTTAGCCTGATCTTTGAGTTTGTCAAATTTAAGATAATCTTTCAATTTAAGCATTCCGGCTACAATACTGCTAAGTATTAGCACCGTGGTACTGGTGCTTTCAACTGACCCAGTTATCATTTGGTCTAGAAAACTAACCAGAGGAGCGACTAACGCGAGAGTCATATGAGAATATCGAAATACCCTGTCATACCAGGAATAACTTTCTATAATTATATTAAGCAACACTTTGCGACGTAACACAGTTTTTTTAGTATCATTAATAGCTATATTCGCACCGGAGGACCAATGCATTTTATATAAGTATATTTTATTAAATCACTTTTTATCCATACTTTTTATCCATACTTTTTTTGAATGATAAAAAAGATATTAAAAAAGATATAATTGTGATGCCGAAAGCCAAAGTTCGATTAACCAAATTAAAGATATTAAGTTTTAATATCCTGGCGGAACAATTCATAGATTATGATGATTTATCAATAGATTATCCGGGGATTTCTCCTGCGATTCTCAATGAAACGAATCGATTACCTAAAATGTTTGCATTTTTAAAATCTACAAATGCTGATATTATATTATTACAGGAAGTTAATTTCCGAGTTCTTAAACTTATAAAGGCGGAAATGTCTAAAACCTATCTAATATACCCACTTGCCATACATAGATCTGAGTTTGAACCAACCGGAAAGGGTGAGGCATATGGAAATTTAACTCTTATTCGCCATGGTATAACATCTGTTGGAAAACAAATTGTTCATAGAGTTAGAACGACAGGAACAGCGTTTTCGTTTGTTGAAGTAAATATAAGCGGAAATAAAACTCTTATTGTGAATATCCATTTAGACGCTGATCCCGGGGAGACTAAGCGTAGGGCAGAAATTACAGTTTTAATGAAATTATTAGAATCGTACATATTAGAACATTCTATTATTATCTCTGGCGATTTCAATACATCAAACGCAGCGACTCATAAAAAATTTGCAAAGTTTAAGCCAGCTATTAGAGAACATAAGGGTACTTACTTAAATGACGAACCTATGATAGATTGGATATATGTTATAAATGTTATCCTTTATGGAGGTAAAGTATTGAAGCCGATCCGTGCAACGCCATCGACTCCGTTAAAAAAATATGGCTCAGATCATTATCCTATTTTGGCGGATATAGCCCTGCATGATCTAACTAATCAGTATCCGAGTTAGTATCCGAGTTATTATCGGATTCGGAATCCTGGTCGGTCGATACCTTTTCAACCGGGGCATTACGCTCATTGCGATGAACTTTGACCCTAATATTATCGGAATTATCAACTACATTGGCAATAGATGTTTCTGAATCACCAGATTCGTATTTTTTCTCGTCCGCTAACTCTTCTGCTGTCATATTACGTAATCCGTGAGAATTTTCAAGTGTTGTAATTTCGTTATCATACTGCATATACCAAATATTAAGCGGGTTCGTCCGTCCGAGTCTATGTCCGCGTCCAGCCACTTGGCTTTCGATAGCTTGATCGGTGATTAGATGCGCAAATACTAGGTCGGTTGCTGTTTGTAGGTTTAGACCGCTGCAATGTTTCGTGCTATTAATCACTAGGGCGCATGTAGTATTACATTTCGTAAATGCGGTTGCTATCGTATCAATATCGGTAGAACTACCCATTAACCTCCAGTAATGAATCTTTTCTTTATCTAGCTCCGTGATAACATGTTTTAGTGTTTCATCATAGTTTGCAAAAATCAGCACTTTACGGATCTTAGCTTCTGGCAGATACGCACAACCCTTCATCATATTAGGAATATACATATCCACCCTCTTTGAATTTTGTACGGTGCGCCCATTGATAATATCAATAATGGCGGTATACTTGGTTTGTACTACTTCGGAAGGAGTATTGATGTTAACCACTACAGAGTCTTCGTCTTCGAAATCCTCCTGTTCGATCTTACTTAGATCAAAGTTTTCCATATAAATCAGGTCTTTGATCGAGATATCAGAGCGGCATTTGGAGCATCTGCCTTTAAGTTTGCGATAGCGATCCTTTAGATTTTGCCCCTCAATCGCACAATTGCCGCAGAAGATCGTGCCGCAGCATTTGGCAATAGCCGTATCATCGGCATCAGCCAGATCATCGCGGCAAATAGGGCATTTACCAGTCTTAATATTGTCCTTGACGCGTTGAATAGCAACGCCTGATGTTTTTTTAATCTCCGTATATTCTTCATCAGCAGTTTCTAGCAGTTTCTTAACGCCAGGATATTTATATTCGATTTCGCGGAATGCTAGGAGGTCGCGCTTACCGTAATGATCGTCCTTATTTGGATTAGTGCTCATTGGAGCCCAGTTTGGTTCTTCTTCATTACAATGTTCAATAAATGAAAGTAGATCTCCGGAAAATCGATATTGTTGAAATTTACTACCTAGAATCTTTTCAAAGATATTAGCAACACTGGTCGTTTTAATGCCAGCGGCTTCAGCAGCCGCACCGACCGCATCACCGTTAAGCATTTCAGTAATTTGATTGACCTGATCGTCGTTCATACCAGTCAGAAGCGAAATGTATCGGTTATTAGGGTTCTCGAAAGACGCAACCCAGTATTTGGGATTGGGAATCGTAGTTGTAGCTTTTAAATAAGAAATGTCATTTCGTACATTCAAGTAATGAAACATAAAGTTGTTGGACATGATATTGGCACATCCATAATCAAAACTGCGGAGTATATCGCTAGCAGATGATAAATTTTTAACCCCGCTGGATCTGGGAATTTCGATCCTCTTCTTAGTAGATGATATATACCATGTAAAAATAGCATTAACGATACCCGCGTTATGTGGTAGACGAATAGTATCAAAATCATCTACGATAACCCGAGCCCAACAATATTGCCTAAAATTGGCGATAATATTGTAAAAGTATGGATGTGTTACCTTATTCTTATCTTCAAGAATAATACCATCGGGTAGTTCGATTTCTACAGTAATCTTACCGTTCTTAACTAGAATAATATCATACTCATTAATAGATCCATCGGTTATCATATTTAGCAGTGGACGTAGATCAACAATAGTATTGACCTTATAAACTTTGAGATTAGTAAATTCCTTGATCGCTCTGTCCCACTGTTTCATAACACTGATGCCTACAAAGATAAGAGTCGGCAGTAGAAATTTCTTAAACTTGCGTCGGATAACACCGTTTGAGTTGATGCCTTTGGGATAAGACAGTTCCATAATATCAGGTAATGCTCTAGGTATTTTGCTCATCATAATTAAGGCTAGCGTATCGATAGTTTTACCCGAGCCAACTGGTTCCGATAGAACCGCGGCATTGTAACTAATCTTATACGTAGATCCTAAAGTATAATTAGACATACATATATCGCGTTCATATTCTAAGTCGAGCATAGCTTTTACGACAGTTTGCTGATGCGGATATAGGGTCGTTTTCATACCCGGGATATGATCGATTCTACTAGATGACCCATTCAGATGGACCGCAACATCGTTATTAACATTTCTACGCGATCTTCTACGACCAGCCGCAGAATTTGTCGATCCATTAATATATTCTGTGCGTATTTCAACGTTTTTTAATGAGTCTACGATAGATTGACCGGGAATAAAAAGTTTCTTAGGGTCGATCTTCTTATTAAATTTAGATGTAGGGATGACATTCGTGGGCGCAATAAGAAATTGTGGGGTCGTCATTTTTTATAGATTAGGTGATATTTATATGATTCAAATCTTTTTCAAATTTGGTTTTTAAAAAAATATGTCGAATAAGATATATACCCCCTGTTATTGTTTTGTAAATGAGTGATGTTAATGTTCCGGTAGTTCAGGAGGTTCCTCCTAAAGAACAACTCGCCGAACCGGCGGACCTACAGATTAGCGCCGCTCAAGTCCAGCAAGTAGTCGACGGTATTTCTGATTTATTACATGGGCGCAAAATCACCGAGGCTCTTATTATTAGGGTTATCGCCAACTGCATGGTTATTACTGCTAGAATGAAGATGCAGAATCATCTAAAAAAGAAAGTCGTTGTCACCGCATTGGAAACTTATATCAAAAAGAGATCAGATTTAAACCAGAATGAGATAGATACTATGATGACTCTAGTGGATGTTATCATTTCGGATGCAATTGATACCCTCGCGGATGTTAAGAAAGGTACAATCGATCTGAGTACTAAGACTTGCTGTATTATTTGCTAATTTTATGAGTCTGAATAAGAAGCATTTGAAATGACACACTCGCCCATTGTGACATCAGTTCTAGCATAGCCGGCTAATTCATCCACGTATTTATTGTTAATGAAACAGAAATATTTGTATGTGCCTTCCTGTTCATTTTGCCAACCATCTTTACCGTGGCTCTTCATATGGCGAAATTGGATAGCCTTTAGATATTCGGTAGTTAAAGTTGAATACAGATCCCACATATGTTTCGTAAGATCAGAATTCTTTTTTTCATCAAATTTATCATGGATAGCCCAGTTGGGCATATATACTTCACACATTTTAATCCAAAAATCACTATCGGAGACAATCACACAATGATCCCATTCATCCTTATGTTCCAGGAGATATTCGAGTGTTTTAATAATAGCCATACCTTCGGCACGTTGATTGGTCGCGAATTCTGGTGTATTTTTTAGATTGCCGTAAATGATTGTGTCTTTCATACTACCTAGGGCGAATGATGCTGCATAGCCTCCCCGTGCCTGTGCACATGATTTGTTCGGAAAACAGGATCCATCGGTAAAAACAACTTGAGTTCGCGGACCTGCGCCGAATTCGCGTTCAACTTCTCCGAGTTGTTCCGAAATATTCCAATCGATAGGTTCAGACCCTAATTTTTTTAGTAGCTTATTGGCATCAACAAAATGCGGGCAGTCGACAAATTTTTGATGTGATTGCGCCAATGGACTAGGATGGCTCCACTCTAATATAATTGAGGGTTCTTCGATAAAGTCGATAAGTTCTCGGGCATTATTGCCCCATAGCATAAATATTAGTGGTTTTCTCTTTGATAATGTTTTAACTAGTTTTTTAGTGTATTCATCCCAAAGATCTGCATGCGCATTGGGTTTGCCGACCAAAGTTGTTAAGCTTCGATTGATGAGTAATACGCCTTGTTTTGCCCAATGTTCTAGATTACCTTCGGTTGGAATTTCATCTATTAGTTTGTGGGCTAATAGGCATTTATAGATATTCCTGAGACTCGCCGGAACATTAGTTAGACAAGAAAATGCCAATCCATGTGCATCGCCGGCGCGAGGATAAGGGTCTTGTCCAATAATTACGACCTTGATGCTATCTAAACTGGTCAATTTGGCAAACTCGAAGATATTTTCCGCCGGGGGTGTAAATGATCTGTTTACGCTGGATGACAGTTCTTTAAAAATATCAACTAGTTCACGCGTATTAAGAATTTTTTGCCAATCGGGCGTAATATTGTTAAATGCGGTTTTGTTCATTTTTATATATTGTATATTTGCGACGTAGATTTATAAAAAAGAAAAGTAATTTCATTTTTTGATGTAGTATACTTGCGACTTAGATTTATGGGGAGTAATTTCATTTTTTGATGTAGTATACTTGCGACGTAGATTTATAAAAAAGAAAAGTAATCCCTAGAATTTAAATTTCATCAGAGTCTTCCGAATCATCAGAGTCTTCCGAATCATCGGAATCTGAGTCCGCCAAAGCGGCATTCTCTGCTTCTAATGAAAGATCCTCCATATCGGCGGTATTGGTATTAACAACCTCTACGGCTGGAGCTAACGAAACTCCATCTGTTGTATGGCTTTTAATATAGTCGGCAAATTTTGTAGGGTTATCTTTACGCCATGCTTCCACGGCGGCTTCTTGTGCTTTCTTAAATTCCGCATCGCGCATTGCATCTGAAAAATCTACAGCGGATGTATTCCAAATTAGAACCGCAATATATGCATAAATTTTATTTGCCAATGATGTAATATCTAGAAATTCATCAACCTGTGATAGTAAGATACTCAGACATTCAATCTTTTTTCTACGTAGTTCACTTACGGTAAATTGATGATTTTTTTTAATGTTGTCGGCTAGATATTCCTCAATATAATTGATGTCTACAGGTTTGAGTATATGAGATACTTCACTGGTCTGCACTGGTTCGACTTTAACATAGTTTGCCTTATCTGGATGTTCTTCCCATAGTTTTAAGTATTTATACACATATCCAAGTAATGCATCAGTATTAATTTGATAAATAGAATCGTCTGTTTCTGCTTTTTGATCTACAACTGAAAAACTTGCAGCCTTTTCATTTTTTGAGTGTTCAATCATATCAGCGAACACACCGGAAAGTTTGGCTACCTGTTGAGTCACCGTAAATCTTTCTTTACCTTCAGTCGAATAGAATGTCCACATTTCCATTGGCTGCTCAGGCTCGTCTAGACCTTTAATGTCGGTATCACTTCGATGGCTCATGATTCGTATTTATATACAAATATTCATTTCAAATTTCATTTCAAAATTTATTCTATGGTATATAAGTTATGAAAAATGGACGGATCAGTAGAATACCTGGTATTAGGATTAGTAGTATTACTTGCATTATTACTTGCTTGCTATTATAAAGTAAATGTGACCATTGATGGGTTTGGTGTAGACAATAAGCCGTTTGAACCTGAAAATACTCTTTTACATCGTAATCCCTGGGATGACATCGATTATGTCGTGCCAGTTTTTAATACGCGAATGGGTGGTCTATAACTTCAATCAATGGTAAATATCTATACTCAAACTGTAACTGTTCTACATCACATACATATTTCAGATGATGCAATCTAGGTTTATCATATTCATCATATGGCAGCAATCCTAGTTTTATCAAACTTAAAAATACTATTTGCCCACAATCCGTACCTCTGCCGCATTTTGAAATACCTAGCCAACGTTTAATGCCGCCTGTTATAACAGAATAATCGTATTCTAAATATGATAGGGCATAATTAATAAATTCTGCAAAATCTTTGATAACTATGGGATTAAGGAAACTATTCAGAGGTTTCCAAAAACATCTACCCTTATATTTTTTGATACGATCTATGAGAGGTGTTAAGAAAACGCCCCGTTTTGAGTGATGGTCCCTGAGAGGCATGTGTTCTATCCCATTGGCTTCAAATATCATCGGGGTATCATTTAGCATATATACAATACCAATATGCCCGAAGTAAGAACCATGAAATATCGAATTAAAGTTATTATATGCCTTAAATAATATTAAATCGCCTGTTTTGAGGAATGGATTATCTAGTAAATCATCCGCGAAGATTCTATGCTCAGTTGATATTCGGTAAAACTGCAAATAGTAAATCCAGATTATAATAAATATAATCGATATGCATGCAAAGATACTAAGTTTAGACATTTATGAAGGGTTATATTGTACTATAGTTTAGTCTTAAAAAAGAGAATAAAAAGTATAATATATTGATACCCAAAAAGAAAAATGTCATTACCCACTTTATTAAAACCGGAAAGTATCGTTCCGCAAAAATGGATGAGTAAGGAGCAAAAGAAAAAACTTACCACTATGAAATCAATCGATTGGATTATGGAATATTTGATAGAAAGAGCATGGGACAAAAAAACCCCACCTAAAGTTAAGATTCGTGGACCGGGCTCAAGAGTTGGCGTCTTTCGATCAGGTACAGGAACTGGTAAGTCTACTGTGTTTCCACCTGCAATATTTAGCGAGTTTTATGAAAAACGAGGGCTAAAGAAAAACATCATCTGCACCCAGCCAACTATCGCAACAACGACTGATATCCCGTTTCAGATCGCTATGTATAATGCTAATTTAAAAATGGGTGATACTATTGGGTATCAGACCGGGTCCCTCGTTCGTAAACCCGTAAAAGGTATTCTGTTCGCCACGATAGGTATTTTGCTGCAGCATCTGAAATTATTGACCGATGAAGAATTTATGCGGAAATATTCATATATTATACTCGATGAGATTCATCTACGCAGCGTAGAAACAGACACCACATTATTTTATTTGCGTAGATTTCTAGAGCGAAACTATGAAAACCCGGATTGCCCATACATCATTTTAACATCGGGAACGTTCGACCCAGAACCATTAATGGAATATTTCGAATGCCCAAAAGATTCGTTTTTAGACATTGTAGGCAGCACTTTCCCCATTCAAGATAATTATGCCGACTTTGACATATCTGATTATATGACTTACGCTGTTGATTTGGCTGAAAAGATACATGTAGAACAAATCGCCGATATAACTGAAAATAAGGTTTTTAGAGATATTCTTATCTTTGTTCAGGGAGGTGGGCAGATTAATGATATTGTTAAGCGTATTCATAAATTAAACGCCGATGTTTTCTCTAAAGGGCTGGCATATGCTAAGCAGCATTCTGAAGAACAACAAAAAAAGTATAAAGGCGGTGGTAAAACTGCGCCGAAACTAGACATTCATTATATCTGCCCGGTCGCCGTTACCTCGGAGAATATGCAAAAGGGTGAAACAGAATACCAAAATACGTTTTCGCCGATCGAATCAGTGTCGGTACCAATATACGAGTTTGATGCATTGGGCGAGCCTGGTAAAATTATAAAAACTGTTCCGGCAAGTCGCCGCGTGATTGTCGCGACTAATGCAATTGAGACAGGATTGACTATCGACACTTTGAAGTATTGTATTGATACCGGTTATGTGAATGAGTCGCAGTTTAATCCCAACTTCGGTGTTATGGCACTATTAAACAAATCTGTAACACAGGCATCAGCGAGACAACGCCGCGGGCGTGTTGGTCGGAAGGACCCAGGTGTGTTTTATACATGCTATACGAAGGAAACATACGATGCATTGGCTCCTTTACCATTTCCAGATATCATTAAATCCGATGTAACGACCGCCATATTAGATGCCATAATTAACGAAACCGAAACTAAGCTCGAGGAGGTTCCTATGGAGAATCTTCCATTAGATGATGATGATAAGCCAATTCTACCGCTTAATGCATTCCAAATGAATACTTTTGATCAACACTGGTACTATTTAACATCCACCAAATCATTCGACTTATCAAATTTAATATTTTTACAATCTCCGGCTGCTGATAGTTTTAAATACTCATTAGAAAAACTGCGTATTTTAGGATTGATCGATCATACGTATAATGTATGCATATTTGGATGGTACGCATCAAAAATGCGAAAAGTGTCCGTTGAAAATGCACGAATGATTCTGGCGGGATATCATCATGGGGCAAACATTTTAGATTTGATCACTATCTCGTGTTTTGTCCAAGCGGGGCATAAACTAGGTATTAAGAAAAACAAGTATAAACCTAGGAATCCACTGAATCTCCCAGATAACGAAGTTCAGCTATATTATAACTTGTTTTTCGCCGATGAATTTATCGAGTATTTATTTATTTGGAATGATTTCCTAGATTTGGTAGAAGACCTATCGGATGAGTTATATCATAAAGTTTTCAAAAAGAAACGCGCCAGACAAAATAAAATTGAAGAAGTGGATGTATTTAAGGGCGGTAAAGTAAAATCCGACCAAACGATGCTACTCAAAATAGAAGAATGGGCGGAAATTAATAAATTTAATATGGACGTTTTATTATCAATCGTAACAGCCCGTGATGAATTAATTACAGATTTACTAAATCTTGGAATGAATCCATTCTATAACGGATATGGGCTGCCTCGGGGTAAATATAATTTAAATACCATATTACAAGATAACATTGTAGAAGGTATGGAAGAAGTTCGTAATATTAAAAAATGTATATACGAGGGATATCGTATGAATTTGTATATTTGGAACGAATCTGTCAAAGCATATGTGTCGCACGTAAATCATAACATGGTTACCTTAGATAGTAGGATTTTACGCGGTATACAAGATGCAGAATTTCAACAAACACGACCACAGCAAATAATAGTTAGTGATGTTACTTTACGTCAAAGCCAAACGAACAAGGGGATGTATGAATTCATGGGCGCGGATATATCAGTTTTAGATGGGTTTGTTGAACCGGATTTGGATTTTCTTAATTAAAAAAATACTCAATATTCTAGGTTATCATCACGTTCCTCTATCTTAATTAAAAAAATACTCAATATTCTAGGTTATCATCACGTTCCTCTATCTTGGGAATTATATCCATATTGATGGGTTTATGCTCTTCCATTGTTTCCATCAATTGTTGCACCTCGCGCAATCTAATAATTTCCAAATTTTTCATACGCATTTGTTCCTGAACTTTTTTTTGATATTCGTTATCTTCCGGCGATGGGTTAATGGGATCGAATCGCAGCTTATTTAATGGCAATTTTGGTATCTTAAATCTATCACCTATCATAGAATCGTTTAAATTCATTGTGTTAAGTATTTCTTCAGGTTCTTCTTTTTCATCATTTGTATAAACTTTAAATAGATCATTTAACTCCTTTATGTCATCGATCGTGAGTGCAGCTATGGTCTCGTCTGGATCGTCGGCACCAAAAGCGCTGCTCCCACAGCTATCGCAGTCCGAGTGAGGTTCTTGCACGCCATATTCATCCGAACTTCTTACATGGGGTGAATGAACACTGCTTGTTTTACTTGTTGCAGTGTTCGATGCTTCATACCAATCTAGCTCATTGGTATATGACAGACCTGTTTTCTCATATGCCGTAGTCACGTCTTTCCGGGGAGATTCTTCTAATAGATTTGGGTGCCATGAATAATCCGCAACATATCCGAATTTATAGAACGGGTGATCCTTGTTTTGTAAATAAGTTTTCGAATCAGAAGTAAGAATAGCCGGGATTATGACGGTCGGATCATAGTCTCGACATATAAACGTTTTATCTATCGGATAAAACCTAACCATTATTTGGACATGAGAATTATTAGATATTATGCATAAATGAAAGTTATTTTCTTCGCGTGTTATACTTTTGACCTCCTTAACGGGCTGGACTATTGCAGAAAAGCATCTTTTATACGACGGGTGTAAAATCCGGTCTGGGATACGAGTGCCAAATCTAGAATCATAGAAGTATGTTGTTGGTCCCGAAACCGTATCAATAGTGTATTTTTCGATACAAGTCTGTAGGTTTTCTAAAAATTGACTCATGATTTCAATGTTGTATGTTGTATTGCATACTATAATTCAAAATTCATTAATTTACTATATTACGTATAGTTTTATCAAAATACGGGTTATGGGCTACAACCAAGCTACAATAGTTCATAGGATATTCTGAATAATCACGCGGCGCATGTAAACCGGCTTCATGTGCTTCATGTAATAGGAACTTAAATATTTCCCAAAAGTCGTCCCCATGCCCATAGTTGATATTTGCCATATGCGATAATTCATGTAATACGACAAATTGTAAATCATGCATCGAGTGGAAATTATTCGAACCACTTTGTTTTTCACGTAGACAAATACCAAATTCCTTCCCTTTGTCATCTACATATGAAGTATTAACGTCACTAGTTGGCGCATTTTCTATAATTCCATCCGGATTGTAGTTTGATAATAAATACCTGACGATATCGCGAGCTTCTACATTATCATGATGCTTCCATAAATATTTAGCCCTTAGATGTTTCAGTACTTTTATAGAAAACAAATTTAGTTCTGCCAATATCAGGCTTGCTTTGCCAGACTCTGTAAACTTTTCCACTACATCATAACATCTACCATCTACTTCATTACATACTTTTGATCTAGATACGAATGTTTCAATCTCGTCCTTATAGATTATGTAAATAGTTAATAGGATTGCTACGGTTATAAAAATTATGTTTTTCATTCACATATTATAATTTATGTGTTAAATTTTACCGGATGCAAAAACAATAATTCTCTACAAAAACAATAATTCTCTACAAAAACAATAATTCTCTACAAAAACAATAATTCTCTACAAAAACAATAATTCTCTA
>JACCDX011618658.1_pt1 | contig 21516 bp, 26 predicted proteins | sample 7449681 | NCBI WGS metagenome assembly JACCDX01 (sample SAMN15323450, study PRJNA562643) | freshwater metagenome | isolation source: river surface water | place: USA:Blue River Watershed | collected 2017-08-18
CCTGTTGGTACCCACCGGAAGGCAGATTCGTGTACCCATCATTGACACCTGGACCCACCAGTACAGGTTCAATGGGAAATACATTCTTTGTTGCGAGCGAGGTGACCATACGAGACTGTTCAAAGTCCGTCTCCACTTGCTTGCCCCATGGCAGACCCGTTCCTGCTTCTGGTTTGAACATTGCAGGTGCCTCCTCCTTATGGAAAAATGTGTTCTTGCCTGTGCCCGTGTAGGTATCCAGAATCCCGTCCGTCGCACCATTGTAGGTTGTCTGCGTGACATTCGCACCGAAAAACGGGACCATGTTATTGTGTCCCTCGGAAGACTGAACCACATTCACTTCATCCACATCCTTGAAATCCGCATGACTAATGAATGTCTCCTTGGGGTTACGCTTTCTCTGTTCTTGTAATTCACGCTGCTGACGGGCAATCTGAGGTGCCAGAGCATATCCAAGTGCTGCTAATCCAAGTAGAAGAGCAACTTCCATCTTTGTTGTAAGACGGGCGATTATTTAGGACATAGAACTACCCCATACAGCACGCCATACACAAACACCAGTATAGAGACTGCGATTTGAAGTCCTGTGAACGACCTGCGAGCATTCTGGGCTTCTATCATTAGTTCATGGTTCTCTGCGAGAAGGAGATCTACCTCTTCATTGAGCTCACGGACTTCTGTCTCGAGTTCCTGCTTGACGTTCGCCAAGTTCTGTAGGTCGTTCAGGTAGAACTCGTTCTTATACTCCAGTTCCTCGATTGTCTGCTCGTAGTCTAGCTCCTTCACTGCTTGGTAGTCGGTATCCATTTGACTGATATGCGTTCATATCACTTAAATGAAACTGTCCGTTTTCAAGTAGAGCCTCTTTTGCACAGGGGTAGTGCATCTGTCTTGTAGCTTTACGCAAACAGAAGGTCGAGAGTTCGAGTCTCTCAAGGGGCATCTTTACATCTGTAGCTCAGTGGCAGAGCATCTGTCTTATGAGCAGAGGGTCGCGAGTTCAATCCTCGCCAGATGTATTTTTGGTGCGTTAGCTCAGCAGGTTAGAGCACTCGGCTGTTATGACTGTAGTATTTGGTGTGGAAACACATCAACCTTGGTATTGGCCAACGCTGCAGTCATGTTAACTGAGAGGTCGTTGGTTCAAATCCAACACGTACCGCTTTTGCGAGGATGTCCGAGTGGTGAAGGAGACGGCCTTAAGATCCGTTGGAGAAATCCGCGTGGGTTCGATCCCCACTCCTCGCAGTATTCACGTTTCGTGAAGCCTTATTGGTCTCAAAAGGTTCCACGGCATGTAACTGCGGTTTGAAGAGAAGCCACTGGAAGGGATAGGTTGTTTCCTGTCCTTTTGCAATAGGAATCTCAGTTTTGGTTTGGTAGGCCTTTCGGTCAAACTTTTTGGTCTGAGCGATTTCCATCTTAAAATGTGCGGACAAAATAATGTATGAGGTTCTGCTCGTCTTGGCAGTGCTCTTGTTTTTTGCTTTGAAATATCGCGAAACCTTTGTCGTCAAATACGGGAATCCGTACAACGACGAAGACTTGATTTCGTTTGAACCGAAGGCGAAAGGTCGTCGCCTCCTTGGAGTTACTCCTGATTCCTGTCCTGCGAACAAGCCTGAACAGGATGCTGGATTGTGTTATGAGCAATGCGAGATTGGTTATAACGGTGTAGGACCTGTCTGTTGGGCACAAACCCAGAATGTAGGAGTTGGAACGATTCCGATGCTCAAAAGTCGCAAGGAAACACGAACATCGTGGGGAAGTGTAGGATGCACGGGTGGAAGGCCTTTTCGATTCCAAGGCTATGATGATTGCTACAATATCACGATAGACGTTCCTTTCCAGGAGTGTCCAAGTGATAGGGAACTGAAGGATGGGCTGTGCTATAAGAGATGTCCCTCGAATCTACCGAATCGTGTTCCTGCGATGCCCTATTTATGTTTCAAGGGAAGTCGTGGTCTTTCGTATGGTCGCGGGGTAGGAGATGTTCCTCCTCTGTTTGCGTTTGGGGAATAGTTTAGTAACCAGACCTCCAATTCTCTCCTGCCTGACCGCGTGCTATCTGTGTCGCAATATCACCTGCTTTATCTTCAGGGTAGTCCACGAACCAACTGCCAAACACACGTCCCGACTGCGTAATTGTTACCGGGTTCTGTGTTCCATCTTTCTGGACTTTCAATGCAGTTCCATTCTGAGCTGGATTGATACTCCAACTTCCAATCTTGAGACTGTCAATGCTTAGATTCTTAGGGACGGTTCCAGCAGGTCCTGCGGGACCAGCGGGGCCCTGAATTCCTTGGGGTCCCTGAGGTCCACGAGGTCCAGCAGGTCCTACATCGCCCTTGTCACCCTTGTCACCCTTGGGTCCGATACCACCCGCGGTTCCCGTTCCGGCAGGACCACGCTCACCCTTATCGCCCTTGTCACCCTTGTCACCTTTCTCACCCTTGGGTCCCATAGGTCCATCACGCCCCGGCTCTCCCTGAGGTCCACGAGGTCCGACACTACCTTGAGGTCCAGCAGGTCCGACCGGTCCAGCAGGTCCAGCGGGTCCATCATCGCCCTTGTCTCCACGCAGTCCGTAGGGTGCCTGTAGAGGCCTTGCAGACTGTCCGAGCCCTGTCTGTCCAACGGGCTCTACGTAGGTCTGGCTTCCTCCCTCCAAATGTTCACGAACGCCATAAGGAGTCACAAACTCCTGCTTGAAGAGATTCTCAAACCAAGAACCTGATGTAAATCTTTCGCGATACGCAGACCACTCCATGCGAGAATATGGGTCCAAGGTAAAAGACTTCATCATTGTCCTGAACTTGTTGACAAGACTGCTGAACCTCTCGCTATCAATCCCAGGAACAGGTGCAGGAGGAGTAAACTTGCCCGCAGGCTTGATACCATAGCAATTCACGCCGAACTTGGTATTTGGGTCAAAGTATCCGCCATTGACACCCGGGCGACCGCAACGAGTTCGCTTCCCTGGGTCTACCTCACCTTGTAGACGCTCCCATGTCTCACGCTGCGTGGGGTACAGAGCCATACCACCTGCAGACCATCCATAGCTACACCATTCCGCACCTTTCGCGAAAGCATCCATAATTTGCTCGAGAGTCGCTAACTCAGCACCATAGGCTGCACACACAGCAGGTGCCTCATCATACGTGAATTGCTGGTCGCTGATATGGAAGACTTCACTTCCTACTAACGGACCGCCGCTAGGAAGAGAAAACGGCACTTCTTTCTTTTCCAGTTTCTTCTCGACCTTTCCAAGAAGTTGGTCGATTGTCAGAAATCCATAATACATGAGCACCGTCAGCACAAGAGCAATCGTTGCCCATAGCACAAGAACAGAAAGAATCGACCCCGTTGCAAATAGCACAACCAGAGTCAAAACTACAAAAAAAGCACCTACAAACATTCCATACACATCTGTGGTGAGCATCGTTGCTGTTGTATCTGGAACAACGACCTTGGCTTGTTCAGCTACCGTGCCCGCATTGGGCGTTGTGGTTGACGTGGACGTTCCCGACGACATGTCCTTTCTTATTCATTGATACGATAATACATCAGCAAACGCATCCTGTCGTCTTGGGGCATAAAGTTTGGTGCGTAGCTCTGGACATGCGTGTCGTCGAACTTGTACCAATCCTGTCCAGGTGGGAGATTCCGTCCCCACGTGAACCAGTGTCCACCTGTGAAGCAGACAATCGCAAACAGAGCATATCGAATCTTATTGATGACAAGGACCGGTGTGTAGGAGGCTGACGTTCCTACGGACGTCTGGTGGAAGGTCATGACTTGAGGGAACTCGGACAGCAGCAACTGCTTTCGACACCCCTTCTTCTTACACTTTTCACACGTCCAGTCCGCAATCGCTTGTGGCTTGACGGTCTCCGCAATCGCATCTGACACAGACTGCTTCGGTCCCGAGGGCGTAATGGAGAACTCGTTCATCGTGTCGGGTCGGACGTCCCGATACTCGCAGTTGTTACACTGAATGACATTCGCAACCTTGAACCGTGTCAACCTGTCAAGGAAGGGAACCTTGTCACATAGAAACTCAATCAGTTCATGAGAATCCCCAATGCCCTCCCCCGCAGGCATGTCAGGAGACACCTTCACACAATCATACAGCGACTTGAGTCCCTCGTCACCACGACTTCCCCAAATCTCCGCCAAGCACGTCTCAATCGTATTGTTGCTGTCCTCCTGGCCATTGTTAAATCTGTTCTGTAGGTCAGGAATGCGAAACACAGCCTGAAGTGCTGCGTTGATCCAACAGGAACCGTTCTTGTTGCGAAGTCCGAATGTCGTCATCTTATCTGAGGAAGGCTGAGAAGTCTGTTAAAAATGGAGTAGGTTCCGTTTTGAAGGAATATGACGCGGAAGAGAATTGTTGTGACACTCTGTATGGATCAGGAATCAGTTCCATATCACCCGGTTGGCGAGAATAGGGAAGATACTTGCTATTCTCATCCGAACCTAGACTCGCAGAAGAGGGAAGACTGCCATTGTTTGCGAGTTGCCAGTTCTTGGAGGGTGCTACAATACCCGCACCGTCAATTCGCGTCGAGGGCTTCGAGTCTCCGCCCCCTAGCAGTTCAGGATAGCTGTTTATCTTGGTCGAATCCATAGGACGCACCTTGCCATCACTGTCTCCCATACCATTGGAAGTAGGTCCAAATATCTGGCCTCTACGACCTCCTCCTGATGTAGGACCGAACGAAGATGTGGAAGAGCCGCCAGTTGTGGTTCCAGTTGTAGTGGACACTGATGTATTTTGACTCATACCGGTTCCACCTGTGGTTCCACCAGTTGTAGCAACTGGTCGGACGCAAGTGTTGGAAGAAGAAGTAACGCGTAAAGTATACCCAGCCGGACATGTTCCAGGTGCATCAGGTTTCACACATCCACCACGTTCGGAATCAAATACCTTTCCGGCGGAACATTGTGGAGGAATTTCCTCGTTTATACTTCCTTGCTTTCTACACGTGCGAGACCCAGTGGGAATATACCCCGAAGGACATATAAACATCTCGGGTTCATCAGGATAAATACATTTCTTCCTTACGTCGAGAGTTGTTCCAGCAGGACATGTTGGTGTTGCATATTCTTCGGTTGGTGATTCTTGCGTTACAGCCATGGGAGGAGGCGTCGAAGAAGAACTTCCACCACCTCGCATATCCAACCCTTCGCGAAATCTAGTCATAAAAAGAACAAGGAGTAGAAAGGCAATCAACCACCAAATCTTCTTCATTATCTCTTACTGAACATTTTCCACACTATAGAAACGAACTCCTGTCCAGCTAGCAGACTTGTCATCGACTACTCCTTCTCTACGTGGTTCCTCTTGTTGTTTCACAGGCTTGTAGAGTCCTTCCGGAAGTTTCCCTTTCCGTGTATCTGCGGGAACATATGTATCTTCCTTTCGACTTCGCACTTCGTCCACACCCATCTCGGGCTGAAGATTCTCTCCTTTGAACCCCACAAGAGCACCTGTCTTGACAATCTGTTCTTGTTCGCGAGCCGCAGCACTTCCCGTTCGTTCCACCGCAAATCCAGCTGTAATTATCTTGCGAACAGCTTCCTTGTCCACTCCTGTCGTAGAATCCGCAAAAGCCTTGACTTGTGTGTCTTTGATGAATACAGTGGGGTTCGCAGTTCGTGCTGGCTTATAGATTTCATCATAAAACCGCTGAAGAACAGCGAGATACTCATCGTCATTTCCACCGATGGGTGCCTCTGCATCAATCTTGCTTAACCATTCTGCCGTGCGACTGGGACGTTGACCCGGCCCTGAAATTTCAACATAGTGTTCGCGATATCGCAACAGCAAGAGCAAAATTGCGATGGCCAAAAGTATCCAAAGCCCCATTGTTATTGGATACTACAATTCCATTCAGGTTCAGGTTGTATCTGAACAACGGGTTGCTTCGAACGTAAGTCTTGACGATTCTTCTCTGCCTTGTCCAAGTCATACAGACCCCTCGCAATCGCTGCTTCCGAAGACTCGATACCTTCCCATGATGGAGACATGGCGGAATATTTTGCTTGTGTGACAGGGTCGCGAGGTTGAAACTCTAGAAAGCCAGTCGGAGTCGTATTGGTACCAGGCTTGTAGGCTTGCGTATATTTTGCTTCCACTTCAGGGCAATACGTTCCTTGTGCCTCGAGGGACTTCAGGTATCGCTGGTAATCGTCTAATGTCGTGAACTTCTTGGTCTCGCCTGTCTTGACCATTCGTCCTGACCAACTGCGGTCCAGTTGTTGCTCCAAATCTGTGATACACGCGGCGGCTGCCATTTTCTAGGTAGTCATATAAATGTCAAAGCGAACGAGCGTGGTGTATTTCTACATGATCGGTTGCCCTCATTGTGAGGCCATGCGACCCGCGTGGGAAGACGCGAAGAAGAAGTTGAAGAAAGGAGGTGCTGAGGTCAAGGAGAAGGAGTCTCAGCAAGTAAGTCCTGCTGATGGTGTCAGTAGTTTCCCAACAGTTGTTGCGTATAAGGGTGGTCAGGAAAACAAGAGAATTGAAGGGTCTCGTGAGAGCGGCGACCAGATTGTATCGGAACTCGGTTTACAGCGGGGTGGTGCCCGTAGGAGGCGTACTCACCGAGGGAAGCGGAAGACTCGTCACCGTACCCTTCGCAACTACAAAGCCCTCGCTTAGACCCTTCTGGTTGGTCCGCTGACCATTCTTGCCCAGAAACTTTAGAAACCCTTCGTGGTCATCGGCAGGGACAGAGTAGAAATTCCGCTGCGACTGAATCAGATTGAATAGGTCGGTGGTGTCCATGTAGATATTGGACGTCTGTGCAAAGGCTTCATTGACCTTGTCACGGGTCTCCAGCGATGTAATCTCCGCAGCAGGCGGGCGATTAGGGTTGTCCAGAATATCGGTCAATCCTGGATTCATGAACGGATTGTCGGGTGTGGGGAGAGTCCTCTCTGCACCCGTGTATCCCGTGACCACCGGACCGGAACGAAACCCCTCCGACATTATCTTCTTGGCTTGCGGGAAGGCACGGTGTAGGAAAATGGTGACAACCATCACCACAGGAATAATCATCAAATACCACGGGTCGCGAGACGTTGCAAACAGCAGCACAGCCAGATAGACAGAAAACCTCACCACCGCATTGAGTGACTCGCGTACACTCATGTTGGGCTGAGGAACAAACATATACCACGTATCCTGACGAAACAGGACGTTCGGTTCAGTGTACCAAAATGCTTCGGTCATCTCTTACTTTGAGTCACGGGTTTTTTGTTGGTGCTTCTTCTGTAGACGTGCCAACATACGAGCACGACGAGCATCGGGGTGATTCGACATGATTGTCTGTGCGGTATTCCCTGTTGTATTTCCCGCATCCTCACCTAGTACCGCCTGATTGAGATACTTGCCAAAGGAAGACTGGAACTTGGCACGAATGTTCTCAATGTCACGACGCAGACCATCCTGGTCAATCTTACCCGTCTTAATCTTCTCCTCCAGAATCATGCGTGCACGGTCCATCATCTCCTTCAGAGCGTCGTTCTCCTGAGGGTTCTGAAGCATACGCAGAATTTGCTCGGGGTCCTCAAGATTGAGATTGAGGTCGGCAAACTCCAGCGACTGAACAATCTCGCCCACCAGAGATACTAGACGCGTGTTCATAATCAACTCCAGCATCTCCGACATGGAATTCTGCGTGTCCTCGTCCTCCAGAATCTTCTGAATTTCGTCAGCCTGTGCAGACCCTCCCGGCACAATACCCTTGAAGGCTTCCATAATCTTGCCAAACTTCTCCTTGGGGTTACCGTGGAGAACCGAGTAAATCAGAGCCATGTGAAGTCTCTTCCACTGCTCATCACTGCCCTCCCACTCCACCTTCAGTCCGGGAAACAACTCAATTTCAGAAAGTAGCGTATTATCACGCTGAATCACACGGAGGAGATGCGGAAGTAGCGTATCCTCAATGTGTTGGAAAAGTTCTTCACGTGCACGAAGTCCAGGATGCTTCTCCTGAAATAGCTCAACGAGTTTCCGTAGATGTTCCATTTATTAAAACTCAATTCCTATTGTCTAAGCCATGTTACCGCCGCGGTTGGCAAACTGACGACGCTGCTCCTCCGTCAGACAGACGCAGCCGGTATCGCTCGAGAAAGGGGAAGGGCAGCAGTCGGCACTGATACGATTGCCCTCGAACTGGAACAGCTCCTGGTCATTGGCCATGTCATACGGCTTCTCGCTGACAGGCTTCGGCTCAGAGCCCAGGATAGGAGAGGTGCCCGCATAGCCTGCTACAGGCTGCATGTCGAGCGGCATGCCCTTCTCACGCTGCATGAACTTCTCCTTGCCAGGCTCCTCCATATCCTTGGAAGGCACCACAGGAGTCATCATGGAACGAGCAAAGAACCCTGCGAGGAGTGCGGCTAGGAAAAAAACGAGAACGGCGGTAGTCTTCTGCATTACTCTGTTAAGGCGAAAAAATCAAAATGGATTTCTGAGAGTCATCTCTGAGAACCTCACCATGGACTCTCTATCTCTGGTTGAATTGAAGCAGCTTGCGAAGACTCGTCACATCAAGATGTATTACACCATGAAGCGTAACGAGCTCATTCGTCTTCTCTCTATGCCCGACCTGCCCGATTCCTACAAGATTGACAAGATGACAATTGTTCAACTTCGCAAGGAGGCCAAGGAGCGGGGGATGCGTGGATTCTGGGGATTGAGTCGCGAGGAGCTTGTTAAGCTGCTCTACCCTGATGGGCAACTACGTCATCACGTAGACAAGGAAGCCGAGGATAGCCACAACGCCGAGAAAAGTAAGGACCCAGAGCCCTACGACAGCGACTAAATACGGAGCCAACATTTCTAAAATTGAATCAAGTAGCGGGGATACCACCTTCGAATGGAACTCGGGGGTTTTTACCTTTTCTATTGCGTCTTTCAATAGGGATTCTACGACTTTACTCATTGAAATTTGTCTGTGAACCAATATAAACATGAAGCTGAATCAGACGAAGTTAATGCGACTCGGCGCTGTGCTGGCAGGTGTTGCCGTCCTCTACGTTCTTTTTAGTTCCTATTCGGGTGCGAAGGTGGCGGTGCTAGACAAGGCAGAGGAGCTGGGTGGCACGGGTGCGATGGCCCCCTCTGCGGATGGCGGTCCCTACATGAGCATGCCTCATGGTGTGGCTGGCAATGCGGTTGCCGTGGGTGGCATCCAGGGTCGCACGCCCTCTTCCCAGCAGACCTATCAGGAGACGACGCTGTCTTCTTCCGAGCTGCTGCCTACTGGCAAGATTGGTGCCGACTGGGCCGCCGTGAACCCCGTAGGTGCCGATGACCTGAAGGGCCAGAACTTCCTGCAGGCGGGTTACCACAGCAACATCAACATCGTCGGTATCGCCCAGACCAAGCGTAACCAGAGCTATGACATCCGTTCTGAGCTGCCCAACCCTCAGTCCAAGGTGGGTCCCTTCCTGAACACCACCATCGACCCCGACCCGTTCAAGACGTCTCGCTCTCTGGAGGGCCTGACTGCGTAATCTTTCTTATACATCAGTAAGGAAATGCCGTCGATAACCTATGTGTTATCTGCACATGGGCAAGGTTCAAAAGAAAATGTTAGATTACCCAAAAACTTTTTTGTTCATACCTATGTTCCAGAGGGTAAAGTCTTGAGCTGTACTGTTGCGGAACCCAATAAGATATGTAGAGACCCATCGAAAGCAACGGGACATTATTTACCTGAAACGCTTTACACAAACGATACCTTGTGGGCAGATAAGAAAAAGGCATTCTACTCAGGTGTAAAAGACTGTAGCACAAACACGATTGTCTTGAATATCGATGCGTTGAAGCGGAATACGAACATGGCAGAAGTTATAACCTATGTCAATAACTACCACACGAAGAATCACCCCGGTGATGTTGCACACTTACACTGCTTATACTGCCGAGACAGTGCTGGAGGACGCCGCACTCGTCGTGGTCGTCGTAAGACATTACGCACGCGTCGCCGCCGTTAAGTCTGCGGTAAGAACAAGTATGTTTCCAATCGCCGCTGTCGGTCTTGGTGCCGCGGTCTTCATGGCACTGAATCAAGGACCATCCAACACAACTCGTATGAAAGGCCCAGACGGGCTCGAGTACGATATGCAAAACTTACCCGATAAGGAGAATGCGGTGAAACTCATGTCCGAGATTCGCGGCAGTCTCGTTAAACTCTATGAGCATTACAAGAGCACGCCTGGATTGGATCAAGACCCACCCGTTGGACGCTTTTTGGCTCGGTTTAGCCCCGATGTCTTTATTGAGAACGAAATGAGTTCGCCGGACACATCCTATTCCGAAAACAAGGGGCAAAAAATCGTCGTATGTCTGCGTGACAAGACCAAGCCGCCCAAATATCCACTCATCGACAAAAATACAGTCATGTTTGTGATGCTCCACGAGATGGCACACTTGATGACCGAGACCATTGGACACACGCAGGAGTTCTGGAGCAACTTCAAGCGTATTCTAGGGGATGCAGTGCAAATAGGAATCTACCAACCCGTCAACTACGCACATACACCCAAGGACTACTGTGGCATGAAGATTACGGACACGCCTATCTAACAACAATGTCCAACACATCCGTGCTCGCAAGCAATCACATCCCAATACGTGTCCACATGATAGCACCGCGGACACATCCCATCACAGTCTTCATATCCAGTCGCCATTTTACACCAGTAGCACAGGTGCTTCCGTTTCCACCAACGCTGGATTACCTTCGCAGAACTGGAATGCTCCATTCCGAACACCTCTTGCATGTGACTGATTCCAGTCGGCACATGCGAGGGCAGATGCGACACTTGTGGAGGTTGCGTCTCCACGCACGCTGTAGACGGATGACCAAGGTGATCTTCATTTTTCATGGGGGATGTCCATATGTTTGACACTCTCAAATCCATTTTCAATAGTATTCCAACTTGTTCGGCCACTTTGACGTATGATAACGTCTCCACAGATCCTTCATACTCTTCTTGTGAGTTCCATCATGCATCCAGACGATATTCTCCCAATGATACCCGCAGACATCGGGGTGCTTTTCATTTCGCTTTACACTCTCCTCCAGTTCAAGTTCACGCTCGAGTTTGAGGTTTCTTTCAAACTCGTGCTTGTAGATTTTCGGGAAGAAGACCCCATACACCTCCTCCCACTCCAATCCTGCGATTCCTTCATCTGCCTTCTTCATTGCAAATTCGTGGGCGGTTCGTGCGGCTCTCTTCTTCGCAATCTCCTTTGACTTGGGTCCACACCAATCCTCGCAGATAGGGCACTTCTTCTCTGACATGGAACTTATGGATTTCAAAAAATGGAATTCCGTTTTTACATCTTGTCGGACATCACAATGCCTACCATCCAGCACGAAGGACGAGCGTATGTTCTCAAGACAATTCGGTTGAAGTGTCTCAAGTGCAATACATTCTGCGAAACCTCTAGTTCCCATGGTCGGGACCTAGAACATTGCGACTGTGGTCATGTGGTTGTCGATGGTGGAATCTCCGCAGGTGCGACCGTGAGTGGGAACTCACTCCAAATGGAAGACTACTCTATCTACCGCACAGAGGACAAGCCAAAGCTCCAGTTGCCACAGGAAGTGGTGACACAACATCACAACAGAGTCCGTCAGGCTGCTATTGATACGTACAAGAAGTATGGGATTCCCTTGGACGAAATCATGTCGGGGCGATAAATAATGAAAACAGTTCCTGTGTCAGGGACGGTATTACCTGTCCGTTTCTATGAAGACGATACCATAGATACGGTTCGTCAGATTGTTGCTCTCCATGTCAATTCTCATCCAGACCGTTTGTTCATTGAAGTCAAGGCGTCTCTGCCCAAAGAGTATTACGCTACAAACCCGATTCATTGGACCAACCTCTTTTTGCGTCTGTCGTTGGATGGAAAGCGTATTCCCCAGGACCGTATGCGAGTCTACCTGGAACAGATCCGGGTAGGAACGGGAGTGTCACCTCGTGACATTACACGCGAAGAATGGGAAGATCATGTAGAAGACACTCTACCTCTGTTTGACCCTGCAACTGACTTTGAAGAATGGCGTGTTCTGGGTGTGGATGAAGTACATTCCTTTGTGATGCCTCTGCCTCCTCAAGATATTCCCAACCTTCCTGCATCTGTTCGTCCCATACCACAGACGCAGAGCTTATACGAGACACTCCATCCCTACGAGGTCACTGAGATTCGTGCGACACCTGTGTCGAGTGGAGCCACACCCACTGTCTTGCTCAATTACTACCCACGCATGAGGTCGGATACGCCCAATACTATTGAGAATCTGCGTGTTTCGATTGAGTCTTCGCAGGCCCAACTTCAGAAGTTATTAGATTTGGATACACCGAAGCACGAGACAGTGTCCATTGTTCGTGCGAAATGGTATATCCCATTGGTGTCAACGGAATTTACAGCACCTCGCACACGCTTCGAACAGATCTTTTATGGGCTGACGGTGAGTCCCGAGACGCCTTACATTGGCTACTTCACTGCGAAGACAGAGACTGTACGGCACAAGTTCTTCTGCCCTGACCCCAAAGAGAAGAAACCTCTCTTGGACACCTCCATGTGGAAGGGATGGTTTAACAATACGCAGCCCCAGCGTCGTATTCCCACTCTCCTTTTGTATCGCGGAACAAGTCGTGCGTCGTTTGACCGTATTGCTGTGACGGACCGTGATATCACCGTAGACATTCGCAGAGACAAAGATTCCAAGGAGACACTGGAGGAGCTTAAGGCCGCTGCTCTCGAGTGGATGAAGACATTGGATGCTCTGACTCCTTTTTTGGTGATGACCGACATTGAAGAGAACCGCTGGGAATTAAGTGATTTGTCAGTGGTTGCGACCTACGCAAAGGAGATTCGGGAGTTTGATATGTTGCGATTCCCTTGTCTACAAACCTTGTTCGGGTTCCAGAATGATACATTCCGACTGCTACGTGCCGAACATACAACGGATGACATTACACCGCGAGAACTCCAGGCTCTTCAAGTTCTCAATCAAGAAGATGCCATTCAGACACCCGAGTATCTCGCAGAGCAATTGAATATCCCGCTGGAAGAAGCCGCCGAATTACTGGGGTCTGTTAGTGCTCGTGCAGAAGAAGTGAATCTAGAGAAGTCTTTGCGAGCATATCCCAATATCAAGTTCTCCAACAAAGAAGTCATCATCAAGTTTGTGACCAACCTGGATCGCACACTTCACTACGCAAACATTCTGCGACATGTCTTGACGTCAGAAAGTGAAGCCGTTGATTCTGTCTGTCCTCGTCGTATGGAAAAGGTGGTTCCCAAGGTTGCGATTCCTCAGCAAGAAATCCAGATGGAAGGCGAGATTACCGCAGACGATGATTTCAATGCGTTGATGGGCTTTGGAGCAGAGGAAGTAGAGCCTGTTGCCGTGGAAGATGTAGAGGGAGCACCCGCACCAAAGGCTAAGAAGGTGAGAGTCCAATCGTCTCGTGCACAGGGTACGTACAATGTCTTCAACAACCGACTCCAAAAGTTTGACCCTGCGACGTTTGACAAGTCCGTGTACCCCTCCAAATGCGACAAGCCGAAACAAGCCATTGTGATGACAGCAGCAGACAAGGCACGTGTTGGACCGGAATATGACTACATGGGAGTTCCCGAGCTTGAGAAGCTAGAATTGTCCGACCCAGCTGGAACCGTCATCTGTCCACCTTATTGGTGTATTCGCGATGAACTGCCATTGCGTGAGGATCAATTGGTTGCGAAAGAAGATGGAGAACTTCATTGCCCCGTCTGTGATGGAAAAGTACGCACAACCGATGATTTGGATACGCTTGAATACACTGTCATTAAGCGTGATACTGCTGCCAAGTTCCCCGATTACATCAAGACGCTGTCGACCATCAACAAACGGAAGATTCCTTGTTGCTTCCAGACTCCACGTTCAACCACTGAAATTTTAGCACCCAAGGAAGAAGCTACCTATGTCCTAGACGCATCGTCTGCCAATGTTCCTGGACTTCGATTTGCATATCTGTCTCCTGAGTTGGCGAATCGGCTGTCCATCAAGACCGACTATGCCAAGACTGTCAAAAAGGGCAGAATTGCGTCTGGCGAATCCGACATCTTTCGCGTAGGCGTCGGCAGGCCTTCCAAGACTCTTCCTGTTCTCTTGAATGACAAGACACCCATTCTACGTCCTCGGGAAGCCAAAGAGAATCTGCTGCAATGTTCCTTCTTCCGCACATGGAAAGACCGTAAGGCAGGTGACACACAAATTGACCGTATCGTCGCATCCATCGATAATGCTTATCAGCATGGTGAACTTGGAATGTTGGAGGAGCTGGAGTATGTCACAACCTTTTTGAAATGCGAAGTCATTCGCGTCGATATGGAGTCTGGACAAGTTGTTTGCGGATTCTGGTCGGATATGGGCGGAGCAACATCACGAACGATTGCGTTACTTGGGAATACTCTTCTAGCCCAGGTCAATCGTGTCAAGGACAAGAAGGCATATAAATCTGAGTTTGTCACAGATTTGCGTAAGCCGGTGTTCAAAGACACTCTTCCCATTCTACGCGATCGTCATGCTCGAGCATGTGCTGTGAATGTGCCCGTTCTTGCGGATGCGATTGCCGAACTCCAAATGAAGAATGAGACTCAATACGAAGTCATTCTGGATCCTTTCAATCGGATTCAAGCCGTGTTTGTTCCCAAGAAGATTCTACTCCCCATCCAGCCTACCAATGTCAAACCCGATGAAGGGGTTCCTGTGCGTGAAGGCTATGCAGATATTCAACCCGACGAGCTTCCATTGGGAGATGATGTTCGTGCTTTCTTGGCAGACACCAAACACGCGAAATTCAAGCTTCAAGCAGAACTTCAAGATGTAGAAGGCAGAGTCGTCGAATTAGAATTGTCATCGGGGTTCCGTGTACCAATTGTACCCGAAGAAACAGACGATGCTGCACCTCCCAAAGAAGTGGTTCAAACGGTCAGACAGCACGATGAGTCAATGCTGGTCGATGGCGAGCCCAACAAGGACGACATCAAACTGGCACAAGAAACTGCGTATGAGTCTGAGATTTATGAGTTCTTGATGTTTTCGCTGTCCAAGTCCATTGAGGCTGGACCGGATGGAACAATCCTGGACCCAACCTACGAAACACTACGCAATTCCATCGTCAATCGTGGTGCGGCACTCTACAAAGAACTCACCAAATGGTTCAAGGCAGAAGCATATGAGGATTCTACAAAATCGCCTGTGGAATTTGTGAACAAGGTGCGAACACCCTGTGGTCAGTTTACCGACAAGGACAAGTGCAACAAATCTTCTCTTTGCGGCTGGCACAAGAACACGTGTAAGATTCGCGTGAAACCTATTGTGGAAAAAGAAGCAGTCTTGAAGCGTATGGTCAAGACCCTACGCGACAATGACAAACAGCGTGCTCTGGTCTTGGATGCTCGCTTGTCTCCCTTCTTCTCAACAGTATTGTATTTGGAAATGCCTCATGAATTGATTACGACATCTGTATAAGTCTAGATTCATTCACTCCATCAAACCAAAAAAAAATAACAATCAATTCGGGATTCCGAGCTGATTGTTGTTTCAATTCACACCACATCGTTTTGATCGATGGACCTATTGGTAGTTCGGGGAACCCTCAGGGTGACCCTATGAGCCAATCGCGCTTCCTCTGTGCCATGGTGTGTTAAGGGTTTCCCCTATTTTTGTTTTGTATTTTTTATATCACCATGAAGCCACTTAAGCCTTCACGAAGTGCACCTTCAGGAACTTCTGCAGATTCAGGTAGGTCACCTCCGTCTTGTCATCCACACGCAGCAGCTTGGCCAGTGCAGCGTTGGGGATGATGCGACGCTTGAAGCTAGGGTCATAGCAGTTGTGGGTCTTCACATACTCGCTGATGAACTTGGTCACCTCCGTCTGAGAACGCTTCTCACCGGCCTTGATGCCCATGAAGGCAGCCAGCTCGGGGCTCAGAGGCTTCTGCTTCAGGAAGGCGTTGTTGGCACGACGGGCCTCCCATGCAGCCTTCTGCTCAGGGGTCATCGTCGCGGGGTCCACACGACGCTTCTTCTTGGAGTCACGGGCCTCCTTCTTGGCGGCCTTGGCAGCCTCCTGGGTGGCCTTCACCGCCTCACGCACACGGGTCGTGAACTCGGTGGACAGGGCCTTCAGCTGCTCCGTCAGGGAGGACAGCAGGGCATCACTGGTCTGGGCAGGGGCAGCCACAGTTGCAGCAGCCGTCACTACGGGCACCACCACCTCGGCCTTGGAGGCAGAGGCCTTCTTGGCAGCCTTGGGGGCCTTGGCGGCAGGAGCAGGGGCAGCAGCCACGGGTGCAGGGGCGGGGGCGGCCACGGGCTCGGCGGTCTTCTTGGCGGTCTTCTTGTCGGCGGGCATCTTGTTTGTCTTGATGGCAGAAGCAGAAGCGGACATTTTTAACGCGGTTGTTATGATTGTTATGTGTGGCGGTCATGTAAATACCTTTTCTTTTTCAAAACAGGAACGCAGGGACGGGGCGGGTGGTATATTTCACAATGCCTCGAATCTTGAGCTTGTTCTCGCGGTAGTAGGTGCGGTAGGCTTCGACAGGGTTAGGACGCTTGTACTCCTCGGGCATGGCTAGTCGAATTTCCGTGATACCCACGTCCTTGAGTGTAGAAGGTGGATTGCTGCGTAGCCAGTTGAGGTGTGCTTCCGTCTTGTGTTCCTTGTCGCCATACCGGAAGCGGTACTCTTGGCACAACCAATACCCCAGCTCAGCCAACCACATGTAGTTGGACAAACTCTCGCGGGTCCAGATAGCACATGGATGGTTCTTGTGGGCAAGCTTGTAGGCTGAATCTGGCAATGCGTATGGAGTAAGCATCCAATGGGCTGAATACAAGAGCTGTGCAGTCTCGAGGATCATCTTTACGACATGCTTGTCGCAATGATATTCCGCGGCTTCTTTGGGATCGAAGGAGAGGATAAAGATGTTCATTTTGGGAGGGAGTCTATGATGGCTGACGCGTATAAATCTGTTTTCAAGCCCGATAGAACGCAGACAGAATAGAGAAGGTAATGATGTAGGGATCCTTGTAGAGCGTCACAATATGAAGAAGAAGACTGACGCATTGAAGAACAAACTGATTGTTTTGGAGTGCATGGGCTACATGAGTTCGGTTTGTACACAAACGTGTTATGCGAAGGCGAAAGGGGTCAGAGGGTGGAATCACCGTTTCAATATCACGCTGAAGCAGCACAAATAGCGTAATGTAGTCTGCCTTTGTAAATCGAATAAAATTGTCTGTATGAACGTCTGTGAAGCCATAATCTGCAAAGTGTTGGGACAGAATGTTAAGACGATGACGTAGACGTTCTATATAATGTGGCGATTCGTCAGGCAATTCTTCACGATGTCTTCGCTTGTATCCCCATACCGTTCGTAGCCTTTTTCGTGTTTCGGATGTAAGCGGTACCTTTGTATATGGATTGCTAGGGTCTACACTTCGCATACACCATGACCAAAGTCCTCCAAATTCAAACCACCAAATCTTTCCATTCTCTTCAAAGGAAAAGAAGTCAAATGGATGAACCTTGTCCTTTTCCGCACACGTGATGATGTCTTCATCATTCGAAACTTCAGACCGACGCAAGACACCAATTCCAGCATAGGAAAGTCTCTTTCGCATCAACCAACCTCGGATACAAGCCTGTATCTTCACTACAGGTGACACATGTGATACAACCGCAGAAGCCCATAAGACAGGATTACGCATTCGAGCATGTCGTCCACAAAGAGTATGGCCTCGCAGTGCATTTGCATTACATGGTTCTGTTGATCCTCTTCGCCTTACAGCGGCACATCTGTTCATTGTGTTGTTAGGAAGAGTTCTTGAAAACCGGAAATATGCCGTCAAAACGGATTTACGGTTTGCTGACTCATTCATATCATACCACTACAGCACAGAATGGCCACCATCGCAATCGTCTCTTCTTCCAACCTGGACATCAACAAGGTTTCCTTCGGCGACATCCGTCTGAACAAGGCGGGCGGCAAGTCAGTTCCCATCAAGTACAATGGTCAGCCTCTACAGATTCGCCTCGACAAGACTGTGTATCCTATGGGCGTAAAGGTAACTGAGAATGAGAATGGAACCACCTACAACATGAGTCTGACTCTGAAGGGATGCGACCCGTATGCGAAGGACCGTGCAGGCCCCGACGCAGGATCTCTGGGCACTCTCTACAACTTCCTACAGGACCTCCAGAAGAAGATTCTGGACACGGCAGAGACCAACAGCACCAAGTGGTTTGGCAAGTCTAGGTCTCGCTCTGTGCTGGAGGACACGATGAAGCAGTTCATCTCTCCTAGCGTGGAGAAGGTGAATAACGAGTGGGTGGCCTCTGGCAAGTATCCTCCCAGTCTGAAGATGAAGGTGCCTGTCTACGATGGCCGTGTGGCGATGGATGTGACGGACAGCTACGGCAAGCCTGTGGAGGTGACGACGGACAATATCAAGCAGGTGTTCCCTCCTCGTGTAGAGGCCAGCGTGGTTGTGTCTCCTGGCATCTACGTCTCGGGTCAGGGCTTTGGTGTGACGTGGCGTGTGAGCTATGCGAAGGTGTCTCCTCCTCAGAGGACGACGGCAGCTGACATCTTCCGCGACGAGATTGAGCAGGAGGTCAACACGGCTACGGCTGTGCCTCTGGAGGAGACGGAGGTTGAGCAGGAGGAGATCTCGGTTCCGATGATGGAGGAGACGCCAACGGCTCCTGCCCCTGCTCCGGCACCTGCTCAGCAGAAGAACCGCCGTCGTGCGGCAGTCCCAGCCTAGACCAGACAAACGAGTCTGAAGGAGGCGTATGCACAACAAAATCAAAATCAATAAAAAAGATTTTTTCCTTGTCGGGGAAGTCTAGAGGCCCTGCAGTCGTCTCGCAGGTCTCCTTGTTTTTCAATGACTTGCGACCACACTTGGAACATGTATAGACAGTTGGCAAGTTCACAAGCATTGCAGGTGTCACAATTCGCATCGGCCCTTGGAGACAGTGCTCTAGAAACAGAGCGGGTGTGGTCCATCCCTCATTCAAAAACCTATCAAACACATGTCGCGGAAGCTTTGACCATAGGTCGTCACCGACCGTCCAATCTTCTTGCAGCAGAGTTCCAAACTCAGAGTCCCGAAACCAAAGCACACGCATATCCGCATGGTCTTTCAGACTGTGCTCGGCACACCCAACTCTCTCCAAATTATCATCATACAACCAGTGGACATTTGCGTGTGTATACCGTGGATCTCGCGTTCCCCGATACACTTCACGTCCGTCCATATCCCACGTATCCGCTACGACATCCAGATCATTTTCCGTAATGTCGGAGGAAATGTCATTGTATACAAATCCAGGTGTTAGTCTTGAAAACATTGTTTCATTGCGAGTTTATGCGAAGGAGACTGAAACGCGAACATCGTGACGGCATACCGTCTTGGTCGCTGAGCGAGACAGTTCGTGTCTCTTCTTCCGTCCTTCTTCGGGTTGGATGGTGGTCGAACACTCGTCCATGTCCTTCTGAATATCATCAAAGTGAGTCTCCAGGTAATCCAATACCTCATCCTGGATGGCCCACTCAAAGAAACTCAGTTGACCTACGGTGGTGTTCATCTCCATGAACTGAATACGCTTCCACCGACAGAAGGGGTCAAACATCTTTTTACTATACGCCTTGAGATGTGCCTTGTAGGCGAGATACACAATCACATGGCGTCCGTTCTTGGTGACGTAGGAGATGTTGTGCTTCTTCGCATAATTGGTGACCAACCAATCAATGAGACGTAGACTGATTTTGGATTCACCAGAGATGATGGATTTTACGCGAGTCAAGTGGGCGTCATTACTGTAAAATCCTGCGAGTCTGTGGAGAACCAATTGGTCTTTGCTTTGAATGTCCATATCTAGAATCGGTTTACTCATTGAAAATGGGTTAGAAGATAATGTCGGCAATCTATTTGTCGTCTGTCGGGGCAGACTTAGACCAAATTGAACCTCATACGCGTGACTTTCAACAAGCGATTGAAGAGATGAATCGGAAACTTCCCAATGAAACTCGTATCTTAGAAGGAACGTCTATTCAATCCTATGCAGACGTTCGGACAGCTTTGGAAAACGAACTTTCGCAACCAAAGCTTACGGAAGAACAATGGAAGAGCGTCTTACAGAGTGGCTCCTTGACAACAGACCCTATACCCACATCAATACAAGACTCAAGCAGTTCATCTTGTATTGCCGAAGACTTCAGCCCGAGTTGTCCTATGGATTCCTTAAGAAGACAGTCTACGAGCTCAACCATAAGCTCATGCTCGGAGACGTTGGACGGCTGTGGAATCGTGATCGATGCTACGAACGAGTCCTCCGAATGTACGGTGCCAATGACCAACGAACTGATGCTTGGCATGCTAAGCGAAGCGAAATGATTACGGCATCGGAAGTCTACGGAGTCTTTGGTTCTGAAGCTGCTCGTCGTGAAGTCATGATGCGGAAGTTAGAGACACGCCCACAAGGAGAAGGAGCACCTGTGACAGCTCTGCTCTGGGGAACACGGTTTGAACCCATTGCGAAGCGTATCTACGAAGAACGAACAAAGTGTCAGATCACTGATGTGTCGTGTGTCCAGCATCCTGTGCACAAGTTTCTGGGTGCGTCACCCGATGGTCTGATTGTGCCCAATGATCCAACAGATATGAAACGCTATGGACGTCTGGTAGAGTTCAAGTGTCCCATCAGTCGGGCACCCAAGGAGGAGATTCCGCCTGCGTATGTTCATCAAATGCAGATGCAGATGGAGTGTACGGGGATTGACGAATGCGAGTATGTCGAGTTTCGATTTCGCCAAGTCAACTACAACGAGTGGTTTCGCAGTCCAGACATCAAAGGATTCTTTGTTGTTTATGATGACGGAAGGGTTGTGTATAACAAGGAAGCAGAGGGCGATGAGTGCCAGGTTATCTATTGGATTCTAGGCTCCATCAAGGAGGGATTTGTCGCGAAGGATCCGAACTGGCTGTCGTCGCATATTGAGGAGCTGACCAAGTTCTGGGATGAGGTATTGGAACATCGAAAGAACGGAACGCATCCTGCCGAGAAGAAGAATGCGTCTTTGGATATCTGAAAAAACATACAAGGGCTTTCATTAGAAGGTCGTTGTTGATACATGATAACGTTTGTGACATCGTTTCTACATGGAACAAATCCCAAGCGTGGTTACGATGAGTACAAACGATATTTTGATCTTATCGTATCTACAGGAGTTCCAATTATTTTGTTTTTAGACAAGCAGTCTACATGGTCGTTCCCTTCAAACGTTCATGTGTATAGAACATGTCTAGACGACGCATGGGTCGGACAGACAATTGCTGATGACCGAACAACCCCTCTCACCCGTTCTCCGACAGATACTCTCGAATATCTGAAGATTATGAACACG
>JACCDX010014262.1_pt1 | contig 21514 bp, 23 predicted proteins | sample 7449681 | NCBI WGS metagenome assembly JACCDX01 (sample SAMN15323450, study PRJNA562643) | freshwater metagenome | isolation source: river surface water | place: USA:Blue River Watershed | collected 2017-08-18
GCGAGGAAGACGGCCCTCAAATTTTGGTCAGCGACATTCGCATGCCCGGTGGTTCGGGTTTGGATTTGCTCACCAAAGTGAAAGAGCGTTTGCCCTCGCTGCCCGTCATCATCATGACGGCCTTTTCCGATTTGGACAGCGCTGTATCTGCCTTCCAAGGCGGTGCGTTTGAATACCTGCCCAAACCGTTTGACTTGCCCAAAGCGGTGGAGCTGATTCGCCGCGCTTTAGACGAAAGCCAACGCGAACAAGCGCAAAGCGAAGCGCAAGATGCCACACCCGAAATGCTGGGCCAAGCACCAGCCATGCAAGACGTGTTTCGTGCGATTGGTCGCCTGAGTCAAAGCAATGTGACCGTGATGATTACTGGCGAGAGCGGCTCTGGCAAAGAGCTGGTCGCACGTGCTTTGCACAAGCATTCACCCCGTGGTGATGCGGGTAACAAAGGTCCCTTCGTGGCCATCAACACAGCGGCGATTCCGAAAGATTTGTTGGAGAGCGAACTCTTCGGGCACGAGCGTGGTGCATTCACCGGTGCACAAACCACACGCCGTGGCCGCTTTGAGCAGGCCGAAGGCGGTACCTTGTTCCTCGATGAAATAGGCGACATGCCCTTTGATTTGCAAACCCGTTTGCTGCGTGTGTTGAGTGATGGCACCTACTACCGCGTGGGTGGGCACAACGCCATCAAAGCCAATGTGCGTGTGATTGCCGCGACCCACCAAGACTTGGAAAAGCGCGTCAAAGACGGTGTGTTCCGTGAAGACTTGTTTCACCGCTTGAACGTGATCCGTCTGCGCTTGCCCGCTTTGCGCGAACGCCGCGAAGACATCCCCACGCTGACGCGCCACTTTTTGCAGCAGAGTGCACAACAATTGGGCGTGGAGCCCAAGCGCATTTCTGAATCTGCACAAACAGTGCTCAACCAATTTTCGTTTCCGGGCAACGTGCGTCAACTCGAAAATATTTGCCATTGGTTGACCGTGATGGCGCCTGCGCAAGTGATTGAGCCCAAAGACTTGCCGCCTGAAGTGACCTTGTCGGGTGAAGCTTTGGCGGCACTCAGCCACACAGGGCAAGACACCTCAGGCTTTGGTGCTGTCCCTGCCGTAGATGTGGGGCAGGTTGCCTCGGCGCCTATCGTTGGCGGTGAGGGGGCTATTACGCCTGTAGTGCTCAACATGCCGGGCGCAGATTGGGAGCAAGGCTTAGAAGCCGAAGCCATGAGCATGCTTGTGGCTGGCCGCACCGATGTGTGGGATGCCTTGGTGAACCGTGTGGAAGCGCGTTTGATTCAAACGGCGTTGGCCAATACGCGCGGTCGTCGCATTGAGGCCGCGCAAAAGTTGGGCATTGGCCGCAACACCATCACTCGCAAAATTCAAGAATTAGGTTTAGACGATTGAGCCACCCAAGCCCTTGCATGAAAGGACTTGTGGTTTATCAAGCGAGTGTCACAACCACAGGCGCATGGTCGCTGGGTCGCTCGTTCTTGCGCGGTGCTTTGTCAATCACACAGGCTTGTACCGATGCCTTCAGTGCATCGCTGACCAAGATGTGGTCAATGCGCAAACCACGGTTGCGGCGGAATGCAAACTCGCGGTAGTCCCACCAGCTGTAGCTCTTCTCGGCTTGTTCAAATAAACGGAAGGCATCGTGTGTACCCAAGTCAATCAAGGCTTGGAAGTGGTCACGCTCTTGCACGGTGCAGTGGATAGTGTCTTTCAAGGCCACAGGGTCCCACACATCGCGGTCGTCGACGGTGATGTTGAAGTCGCCCATCAACACCAGCTTGGGGTGCTGTTTGAGTTCTTCACGCAACCAATTTTGCAAGGCGTCGAGCCAACGCATTTTGTAAACAAACTTGTCGCTGTCGGGCGCTTGGCCGTTCGGGAAGTACGCACCAATCACGCGTACGCCATCGACCGTGCCGGCAATCACTCGGGCCATATCGTCTTCAAAGTTGGGGATGTTTTTCACCACATCGCTGGCTTCGCAGCGCGAGAGCAGGGCCACGCCGTTGTAGGTTTTCTGACCGAAAAATGTCACCTTGTAACCTGCTGCCTCAATGGCCTCGCGTGGAAACTTGTCGTCTGTGGTTTTGGTTTCTTGTAAGACCAATGCATCGACGGGATTGGCCGCTAACCAGTCCAGCACTTGGGGTAAGCGCACTGTGAGTGAGTTGACGTTCCAGGTGGCGAGTTGCATGCGTGAGTTCTTTGGTGGTCCAGCGCCGCCAAAGCGGCGCATGGCTTAGCGTGTGCGGTTTAGGGTGACGAGGCTGTAGGTCAAGCCGTTCGCGGCCACGTGGGGGGTGCGAGCAGTTTCTTGCCAACTGCCATCGAAGGTAGGGGCAAAGGCGTCGCCTTCAAAATCAGCATCGATTTCTGTGACGACCGCACGCGAAGCCAAAGGCATGGCTTGCGCATACACCTCAGCGCCGCCAATGACCCACACTTGGGCATCTGCAGAACAGTGTTGCACTGCTTCTTCGATCGAGTGTGCAACGACGGCACCTTCGGCCTGCCAATTGGTCTGGCGTGTCACCACGATGTTGGTACGTCCGGGCAGGGGGCGAAATTTAGGGGGCAAGGATTCCCACGTTTTGCGACCCATCACCACGGGTTGTCCGAGTGTGGTCTGCTTGAAGTGAGCCAAGTCCTCGGGCAAGTGCCAAGGCAGGTTGTTGTCCTTGCCAATCACACCGTTGCGCGCACGCGCAAAAATCAAATTCAAAGCCATGGCTTAAACCGCGACCGGAGCTTTGATGGCGCCGTGGCATTGGTAGTCCAACACCTCGAAGTCTTCAAACTGGTAGTCGAAGATGGAATCGGGTTTGCGCAAGATACGCAGCGTGGGATACGCAAACGGCTCGCGGCTGAGTTGCAGCGCCACTTGTTCGTGGTGGTTGCTATAAATATGGCAGTCGCCGCCGGTCCAGATGAAGTCGCCTACATCCAAGTCGCACTGTTGGGCCACCATGTGCGTGAGCAGGGCATAGCTGGCAATGTTGAAAGGCACGCCCAAAAAGATATCGGCACTGCGCTGGTACAACTGGCAGCTGAGCTTGGCTTTTTCGCCTGGGTTTTGCGCAGGGGCCACATAGAACTGGAAGAACGCATGACACGGCATGAGCGCCATCTTGTCTAGCTCGGCCACGTTCCATGCACTCACGATGATGCGGCGGCTGTCAGGGTTGTTCTTCAGGGTGTCGATGACTTGCTGAATTTGGTCAATGTGGCCACCATCGGGAGTGGGCCAGCTGCGCCATTGCACGCCATACACAGGGCCGAGGTCGCCGTCTTCGCGGGCCCATTCGTCCCAGATGGTGACGTTGCGTTCTTTGAGCCAGTTGTTGTTGCTTGACCCAGTTAAAAACCACAGCAGCTCTTGGATGATGGAGCGCAGGTGAACCTTTTTGGTGGTGACCAGCGGGAAGCCTTCGTTCAGGTCAAAGCGCATTTGGTAACCAAACACGCTTTTGGTGCCCGTGCCAGTGCGGTCTGTTTTGGCAACGCCGTGGCTGTCCACGTGTTGCATGAAGTCTTCGTATTGGCGGCGGATGGGGCGCATAAGGGTAACTTGGTAAAAACTCTTCTTAGTTTAAATGCTGAGATCAAGAACTTTGTTAATATGAAAGTTTTATACGCCACGCGGCGTATTGACGACTATTGATCACGCTGCGACAGTAAGATCTTATTTTTAGAAAATTGTGATAAATCTGTCAAATATGACACTTGGCAATCCTTTGGAACTGAAGCGCAGCGTGTATGACACCTGTGACCCTCAATATCTTCGCTCGTTGCGTGAGGCTGCGGGTATGGATGTGCTTGTGTTGGCCCGCACAGCTTGTTTGTCTGTGGCTCAAGTTCGCCAACTCGAGAGCGATGACAGCGATAACTTGTTTTATTCAGAGGCGATCAAACGCCAAGCTTATAAACGTTTGCTGATGATTTTGGGAGCAGAGCCACCTACGGTAGAAATCCCAGAAGAATTGCGTGATGCGGCCAAGGTGGCAGACGCACATTTGACCACGTTGGATCAAATTGTGGCCATGAGCGAACAGCCAGCGATGAACCATTCCGCGTTCGATGCTGTACATGCTGGTTTTGCCAAATTACGAGAACACAAACAAGCGGTGGCATCGTTGTTGTTGTTGATGGTGGCGGTGACTTTGTTTGCTTTACATGGGCCACAGAGCATCGTGGAAGCTGCGCCTGCTTCACCCGCGCCCTCTGTATCTGCTGTTGCAGTACCGGTGGCGCATCCTCCGGTGGTGGCGGTAGTCGCTGCTTCGTCTGCGCTCCCCGCATCTGTTCCTGCGGCAGTTTTAGCGGCGGCATCAACACCCGTGGCAGTGGCTTCTGCTGCTGTGGTGGTTGCGTCTACCAATGTGTCTAGCAAAACAACTGGGGCATGTGCTTATTCCGGTGAGACCATGCCACAGTTGACGCCATTTGTTGCTCAAAAAGAAGGCAAATATGTCTACTTGGTGAGTGCGGCTACGACCGAAGTTTGTGTGGTTGATGGCAACAAACAAGCTACCTTGTTGCAACTCAAGGCTGGCGAAAATCGTAGCGTCTATGGCGTTGCACCATGGCAAGTGTCTAGCACTGGGTTACAGAAAATTCAAATCTTCTTCCAAGGTGGTCGTGTCACCTTGCCTGATGCCGCAGTGAATCGCGTGCAATTGATTGAGGTTGCTGTCGCACGCTAAACCCATGTTCAAACATATGAAGTTCAGGCAGTCTGAACAAGACGACGCCACCGGAAAAACCGTGATCGGCCAATCTGCTGTGGTGGTGGGAAATATTGTGTCGCAAGATGTGGTTCAGCTCAAAGGCCATGTCGTTGGTAATATCGATGTGAATGGCGGTCCGAACGCACAATTGTCCGTACTCTCGCAAGCGCATGTTGAAGGTGATATCAGTGCACAGCAAGCAGTTGTCAATGGCGTCGTGACGGGCAATATCGAGTCGACAGGTCGTGTCGAGCTGCATGCGGGGGCCGATGTCAAAGGGAATATTTCATACGCCACCATGGCAATTGAACATGGGGCTAAGTTGTATGGAATGATGATTAGCGCCGTCGATGTCAAGCAACGCTAAGCATTTGCAATCCTTGGGTCATGTCATCGTGATCGATGATGACGCCTCTGTGCGTCGCAGCTTGGCCACCATGCTTGAACGTGTGGGCTACAACGTGAGTTTGTACGACTGTGCCGATGCATTTTTGCAAGACCCTGTGCTGCCTTCGCCCTCTGTGATTTTGTTAGACATGCGCATGCCGGGTACTACCGGTGTGGGTTTGCAATCGCAGCTTAAAACCCTGGCGCGACATGTGTCTGTGATTTTTGTGAGCGGTGATAGTCGCCCAGAAGAAATCATCACGGCCATGAAGCAAGGCGCTGTGGACTTTTTGCTCAAGCCCTTCACGGCGCAGGCCATGATGGATGTGATTCAACGTGCCATGCACATGTCTGAGCAGGCCGTGGTAGAGGCCGACAAAAACATGCAAGTGTCTGAACGCTTAAAACGACTGACGCCCCGTGAGATGGAGGTCTGTCACTGGATGGTGCGTGGTTACTCTAACCAACAAATCGCCAGTATTGATGGGGGCGCGTCTGCCACGATTAAATTGCATCGCGCGCGAGTGATGGAAAAAATGGCCGCTCGCACCTTGCCTGAGTTGATTGACATGCTGATCGGTATGGACTTTTCCACACTGGTGCGCCAAGCTTTAGCAAACGACACGACCCGGGTTGAGTAAGCCTTGCGGGTCTAGCGCGCGCTTGACTTGCTGCATCAAGGCCAAAGCCACAGGATCTTTGTAATCGGGCAAGCTGTCTACCTTCATACTGCCCACGCCGTGTTCGGCAGAAATAGACCCACCAAAACGCTTGACGGATTGATAGACCAAGGTGTTCACACGGTCTTCGTTCTCGTGCAGAAAAGCGCGTGTGTCGCAGTTCTCGGGGGCTTGTACGTTGTAGTGCAAATTGCCATCGCCCAAGTGTCCAAAGTTCACCAAACGCACGCCTGCAATCTCTCGCATCAGCAATGCATCGGTTTCTGCCACAAACGCTGGAATAGATGAAATAGGCACAGAAATATCGTGCTTGATGTTCAGGCCTTCTTCGGCTTGGGCGAGGGAGATGCTCTCGCGGATGTGCCAGAGATTGCGGGCTTGACTGAGGTTTTCTGCCACCACGGCATCGCTCACACAACCCGCTTCAAAAGCGACTTCTAGCAAATGCTCAAACCGTGCGCGTGCATGGGCTTCGGACTCGCTGTCGGAGTTCTCCAGCAGTACGCAGTAGGGAGATGCTTGCCACAAAGGTACACGTAGTTGCGGGTAGTGTTTGTCGACCAAGCTCAGTGCAAATTGCCCCATCATTTCGAAGCCAGTCAAGCCTGCGCCTAAGTGTTGGTGCGCCAAGCTCAATAGCTTGACGGCATGTGCGACTGACGGCACGGCAGCCCAAGCGGTCAGGTTGACGGCGGGCATGGGGTAGAGTTTCATCGTGGCAGCGGTGATGATGCCCAGTGTGCCTTCGCTGCCAATCATCAGATTGCGCAAGTCGTAGCCCGTGTTGTCTTTGCGCAGACCGCTCAAGCTGTGCATGACCTCGCCCTGCGCAGTGACGACTTCAAGCCCTAAACACAAGTCACGTGTGTTGCCATAACGCACCACCTGTGTACCGCCCGCATTGGTGGCCAAGTTACCGCCTATGGTGCAACTGCCTTCGGCGCCCAAACTCAGAGGAAACAAGAAACCCGCTTGTTCCGCGGCTTGCTGAAGATGTTGCAAAACACAACCGGCTTCGACCGTGATGGTGAGGTTATCCGTATCTATTGCACGCACCGTATTCATGCGCTGCAGGCTCAACAACACTTGTGTGCCGGAGTCATCTGGAATGCTACCAACGACCAAGCCGGTATTACCACCTTGTGGCACGATGCTCACGCCGGCTTGGGCGCAGGCTTTGACCACATCCGCCACTTGCTGGGTATTGGCGGGGCGAACAACGGCCAAGGCTTTGCCGCGCGTGCGTTTGCGCCAATCTTGTTCGTAGGCCGATAAGTCACCCTCGGTCAGTACATGAGCGTCGCCCAGCAGCTGGCGCAGTTGGTTTAACAAATCAAACGAAGTGGTATTGGGCATGGCGGACTTTCATCTTTCATTTGAGGCATCGGCTTGTTCGACGAGGGGGTTGGCTTTGGCATGCTTCAAACGTAGGCGCACATGAAAAGCACAGGCCGCAAACAGCACGACACACAAGAACACTTCCACGATCGCGAAATAGTTGCTCGGTGCTGCATCGCCCCACGCACGTACGACACCCTCTGTGAAGTACAACCAAATTAACAAGCTCAGCCAGCGGTACGTGTACATGCGGTTTTTGAGCAAACCTGTGAGCGGAAAACACAAAGGCAATACTTTCAGTGCCAACAGTGTGCCGCCAGGGCGCAAAGGTGCCAGCCACAGCTCCCAAGCCAAGCCAAGCACGATGAGTCCCATCAGGCTGCTCACGGCGAGTAAGCGGGTGAGCGTCACATGACGCAATGAATTTTCTTGGGGGGCGAGGGTGGAGTTGTGCATAGAAAGTGGGATGATTCAGCCCATGATTGTCCCGCAACTCCAGAACTTCTTTGACCGCCTCGCACGATTCCCTTGGCGCAACACCGCCCGCACTTTGCGTCAGCGTTTTCGCGATGACCGCTTAGGCCAGACCGCGGGCAGCTTGACCTTCACCACCACCATTGCTTTGGTGCCGATGGTGACGGTGGCATTGGCGGTGCTGACCGTGTTTCCTATGTTTGCTGATTTCCAAACGGTGCTGCAAAAGCGTTTGATTGAGAGCCTGGTACCCGACAATATTTCGCGCCAAGTGTTGGGTTATTTGACGCAATTCGCCAGCAAAGCCAGCCGTTTGGGCGCTGCGGGTGTGATGGCCTTGTTGTTCTCAGCGTTGGCGCTGGTGTTCACGATTGACCGAACGCTCAACGCCATTTGGCGCGTGCGCAAACGCCGTCCTTTGGCGCACAGCATGCTGTTGTACTGGACCGCCATCACATTGGGCCCATTGCTCATGGGCGCGAGCTTGGTGATGATGTCGCAGTTTGTGGCGGTGTCGCGTGGCGTGGTCCCAGATATGGCTGGCAATTTACGCTGGGTATTCAGTTTGTTGGAATTTTTCTTACTAGCCTGGGCGGTGAGTGCGCTCTACCGTTTTGTGCCTTATACCCAAGTGCGCTGGAGTCATGCCTTGGTCGGCGGCGTGTGGGTGGCGGCGGCCACCGAAGTGGCACGCAAAGTGCTGGCGTATTACTTTGGACAAATGCCCACCTATTCGGTGCTGTACGGCGCATTTGCCACCGTACCTATTTTGTTGATCTGGATTTATTTGGCTTGGTCCATTGTGTTGATTGGCGCTGTGTTGGTGGCCAATTTACCAAGCCTGTTGGGTGGTATTTCTCGTGATGGACGCAGTGTGGGTTGGCGTTTTCAGTTGGCGCTTGAAGTTCTACAGCGCTTGCAAGTGGCGCGCAACACAGACGAACACGGGGCGAGTATGACCACCTTGTGCGAAGACCTGGCCTTGGACCCTTTGCAGATTGAAGACGTGTTAGCAGCCTTGGTGGACCTTGATTGGATTGCCCGTTTGAGTGAGTCTGTCGATGCTCGCCAAACCCATGTCAAAGAAGCGCGCTATGTGATGTTGGCGGACCCGCATCGCACCCCCTTGGCACCGCTCATGGAACGCTTGCTATTAGTGCGCAGCCCCGAGGCTGAAGGGCTGTGGATGAAATGGCAAGACCTGCGCTTGCGCGATGTGCTTTGAGCTTACGACCTCAAGCCTAAAAACGCTTTCAACGCATCCAAGGTTTCTTCAGGCGATTCACTCATTTGGTGATGGCCCATCGGCACCTTCGCCACCGTGAACGTTTTGCCATGGGTTTTGGCTTGGTCTATCAAACTCTTGGCGGCGCGTGGGGGCGTCATCTGGTCGCTCTCGCCCAACACAAACAGCACAGGACAAGTCACGGCAGCCATGGCCTCTAAGCCGTTGGCGTAGCTGTCGCATGCCACAAAACCTCGGTGAAAGATGTTGACCTGTGTGTTGCTGGCCAACACGCGTCGCCCCAAAGCCATGGACGCGCCATAAACCCAAGTGCCAGGCCCCAACGCAGAAGGGGGAGCGGCCAAAGTAGCACGTGAAAATACATTCACCATTTGCAAGGCTTTCATGGGTTCGTTCAACGAGGCCTCAATCAAAGCGGGTGACACCTTCATGGGGAAAGCAGTGCCTACTAGCGCCAAGTGCGTGATGCGGTCTTTCAGGCGCGCAGCTGTTTCTAGCGCAATCAACGAGCCCCAGCTATGACCCACCAAGCCCGCTTGCTTGACACCTGCCGCATCTAGCAACGCCTCAATGAATTGCGCGGCTTCTTCCACACTCGCGGGGGCATCGCCGCCACTGCGCCCGTGGCCGGGCAAGTCGACCGCCAGCACATTGAAGCCGTGGTGCGCGAGGTAGCGTGTTTGCAAAATCCACACGCTGTGGTCGTTGAGCACGCCGTGGATGAACACCAGCGTGGGCTTGGTTGCATCAAATGCTTTACCGCCTGTATAGGCATATGCTTTGTAGTTTTGGCCAGCAGCAGTTTTTAGAGTGAACTTCATCACGCACCTGCCTTCTCTGCGGCTTTGAGGGCGCGCTTCAAATCGTCAATCAAATCCGCGGGGTCTTCAAGACCGATGGACAAACGAATCGTGCCTGGCCCAATGCCGGCGACGGCCAGGGCTTCATCGCTCATGCGAAAGTGCGTGGTGCTGGCGGGGTGAATGACCAAGCTGCGGCAGTCGCCCACATTGGCCAAGTGACTGAAAATTTTCAGAGCTTCTATGAAGGCCTTGCCTTGCTCGCGTGAGCCTTGGATGTCAAAGCTGAACACCGAGCCCGCGCCGCGTGCGCCAAAGCGCAACAGTTTTTCAGCCAAGGCGTGGCTGGGGTGGTTCTCGATGAGCGGATGCCCCACACGGCTGACCAGCGGATGGCTGGCTAAAAATTGCACCACTTTTTCGGTGTTGGCCATGTGGCGGTCCATGCGCAAAGAGAGGGTTTCAATGCCTTGCAAAATTAGCCATGCGCTGTGGGGGCTCATGCACGCGCCAAAGTCCCGCAAGCCTTCGCGGCGAGCGCGCAGCAAGAATGCACCAATCGTGCTTTCTTCGCTGAACACCATGTTGTGAAAACCTTCGTAGCTTTGCGTCAGTTCTGGGAACTTGCCGCTCTTCTCCCAATCAAAACTGCCGCCATCCACCACGATGCCGCCAATCACGGTGCCGTGGCCGCTGAGAAATTTGGTGGCCGAGTGGTACACCAAATCGGCGCCCAATTCAAAGGGCTTGACCAAGTAGGGCGTGGTGAGTGTGCTGTCCACCAACAAAGGCACATCCGCTTCGTGGGCGATGGCGGAGAGGGTGGGAATGTCCAACACATCCAGGCCAGGGTTGCCCACCGTCTCGCCAAAAAATAATTTGGTGTTGGGTCGCACAGCCGAGCGCCAAGCGTCGATGTCATTGGGTTTGACGAATGTGGTTTCAATGCCAAAGCGACTCAGCGTGTAGTGCAGCAGGTTGTGTGAGCCGCCATACAAGGCGGTGCTGGCCACGATGTGTGAGCCCGCGCCCATAAGTGTGGCAATCGTCAAATGCAGCGCTGCTTGCCCGCTGGCGGTGGTGATGGCGCCGATGCCACCCTCTAAAGCTGCCACGCGCTGTTCTAAGACAGCATTGGTGGGGTTGCTGATGCGGCTGTACACATGGCCGGCGCGTTCGAGGTTGAACAGTGAGGCCGCATGGTCGCTGGACTCAAACACAAACGAGGTGCTCAGGTGGATGGGCACGGCGCGTGCGCCTGTGGCGGGGTCGGGTGCTGCGCCTGCGTGCAAGGCGAGCGTGTCAAAACTGGGGTCGTTGTAGCCGGGCATGGTTTCCTCGGGTGTTTTGTCAGAATTTTGGTAGTCATTGTGGGCTATATTTCAAACCTCACTGGGGGAGACAAACCATGAAAGTCAGCGATATTCTGCGCGTCAAAGGCCAAAGCGGCGGCACCTTGTTCACCATCGACCCAATGGAGCCTTTGGTCTCCGCCGTCAACATCATGGCCGAAAAAGACATGGGCTCACTGTTGGTCATGGAGCATGGCGATTTGGTAGGGCTGCTGACTTTTCGTGAAGTGATTCAAGCGCTCAACCGCAACGGTGGCTCGTTGGGTGACTTCACGGTGCGCAGCGCCATGGACGACCATCCCCTCACTTGCACACCTGAAACCGACATCGACGATGTGCGCCGCATGATGCTGGAGAGCCATGCCCGCTACATGCCCGTCATTGGCAACCGCCAACTGCAAGGCGTCATCAGTTTTTACGACGTGGCCAAGTCGGTGGTGGACAGCCAAAACTTTGAGAACAAGATGCTCAAGGCCTACATCAAAGACTGGCCCAGCGGCACACCAGACCCTGACGACAAGTAAGCCGAGCTGCCCCGTGGTGGTGGGATAATCTCACCCCATGAGCGGCAATACCTTCGGAACCCTTTTCAGCGTCACCAACTTTGGTGAATCCCACGGCCCAGCCATTGGCTGCGTGATTGATGGCTGCCCTCCGGGCATGTCCCTGTGCGAGGCAGACATCCAACATGACTTGGACCGTCGTCGCCCTGGCACCAGCCGCCATGTGACCCAACGCAACGAACCCGACCAAGTGCAAATTTTGTCTGGCGTGTATGAGGGCAAAACCACCGGCACACCGATTGCACTGCTGATTCAAAACACCGACCAACGAAGCAAAGACTACGGCAATATTTTGCAAACCTTTCGTCCTGGTCATGCGGACTACACCTATTTTCAAAAATTCGGCATTCGCGACCCACGCGGTGGCGGCCGTTCTTCGGCACGTCTGACCGCGCCCACTGTGGCAGCAGGTGCGGTGGCCAAGAAGTGGCTCAAAGAAAAATACGGCACCACGTTTTACGGCTGCATGACGCAAATTGGTGAGCTGCCCATTCCCTTCGAAAGCTGGGACCACGTAAGCCACAACCCGTTTTACGCACCTTGTGCCGACGTGCAAACCTTTGAAGACTACATGGACAGCCTGCGCAAAGCGGGCGACTCGTGTGGTGCACGCATTCGCGTGGTGGCCAGTGGCATGCCTGTGGGCTTGGGCCAGCCGATATACGACCGCTTGGATGCCAACATTGCTTACGCCATGATGGGGCTCAACGCTGTGAAAGGTGTGGAGATTGGTGCAGGCTTTGCCAGCGTGGCACAACGTGGCACCACCCACGGCGATTCGTTGACAGCGGAGGGCTTTCGCACCAACAACTCAGGCGGCGTGTTGGGTGGCATCAGCACAGGCCAAGACCTAGAGGTGAGCATTGCCATCAAGCCCACCAGCTCCATCTTGAGCCCACGTGAATCGATTGACCAAAACAGCCAAGCCACTGAAGTGGTGACCAAGGGCCGTCACGACCCGTGCGTGGGCATTCGTGCCACACCGATTGCCGAAGCCTTGTTGGCCTTGGTGGTGATGGACCATGCCTTGCTGCACCGCGCCCAATGTGGCGATGTGCAAGTGGCGATGCCGGCCATCCCGGGCCACATCCTTGGTCAAAGTCGCGCTTGATGGCTTGGCACGTAGGTCTGCTTTGACATCTTCCACCTCAGAAGCGCGTTCGAGTAACGCGCTTTCTCGTTTTCAGCTCTTTCCTTTTGCGGCGCTCTCCGCCAGCTACTTTGCGCACATCGGTTTTTTCAACCCGTACTTGCCGCTGTGGCTCAAAGACTTGGGCTTCTCCATCACCATCATTGGTCTACTCACTGCAGTGCAAGCCGCCACACGCGTGCTGGCGCCGTATGGTTGGGGTTGGTTGAGTGACCACACAGGCGAGCGTGTGAAATTGCTGCGCTTTTGCGCCGGTGCTGCGCTCATCTGCTCTGCGGGTTTGCTGGTCGAAGGCCGTGTGGTTTGGATTGCTATGGTGCTGTTGCTGATGTTCATCCACACCAGCGCCATGATGCCCATGAGCGAGGCGGCCTTGGCGCATTTGGTCAGCACCGACCAAGGCTTTGATTCGCGTCGCTATGGCCGCGTGCGCTTGTGGGGCTCGTTGGGATTCTTGGTCACAGTGTTTGTGGCGGGGGCGTGGTTTGAAGTGCAGGGCATGCAGAGCTTTCCTACGTGGTCTGTGGGCTCCTTGGTGTTGCTCAACCTTAGCGTGTGGTGGTTGCCTAACCGCAAAGAAGCGGTTCACCATGACGAGGTGCGTCCGTCGGTCATGCCTGTGTTGCGTCAACGCCAGGTGCAGTGGTTTTTTGCCACGGTGTTTTTCCATGTGCTGTCGCACATTGGCATCTATGTGTTCTTCTCGCTCTACCTCGATGAGCTGGGTTACAGCAAAACCATGATTGGTGTGCTGTGGGCCGTGTCAGTCGCCGCGGAGATTGTGTGGTTCTTCACCCAAAGCCGTTGGTTGACCAAGTTCAGTTTGTCGATGTGGATGTTCATCTGTGCAGCAGCGATGGTGATACGCATGGGGCTCACCACATGGGCGGCCGAGTGGTTGTGGGCTTTGCTTTTTGCGCAGGTGTTGCATGCGCTCACCTTTGCCACACAACACACGGCTTGCATTGCTTTGTTGTCGCACCACTTCCCTGGACGCTTGCGGGGGAGAGGCCAAGCCTTGTATGCATCCATTGGTTATGGCGTGCCTGGTGTATTGGGTGCTTTAGGCGGCGGCACTTTGAGCGATGCTTCGGGTCTGTCATCGGTCTATGCCGTGTCGATTGCTACGGCTGCGTTGGCTTGTGTGTGTGCATGGCAATGCATGCGGCAACATGCCAAGCACTGACCTTGTGCTCAGCGCGCCAAACCTGAGAAAAGGGGCTTGGTCGTTTGGGTGACCCAGTGGTGAATAGGAACCTCTGCTTTCTCATGCAGAAATAAGCCCATGCCCACGCAGCACAGCCAAGCAAAACTCGTGAGCGCAAAAGCCATGCTTGGGTCGTAAAAATGGCTTTTGTTCCACATGTCGCTGAACAGGACGATGATGCCGAAATGCGTCAAGAACAACACATACGCACTGTTAGACAAACGGTGCACCACGCGTTTCATGGGCGTCCAGTGCACCATGCCTTTGGGCTTGACGACCAGCCACACGGCGGTGAGCAACGCCAGCGACAAACGCGTGCGGTATTCAAACCACAAGGCACCTGCGGCCAGCAGTACCGTGACCCAAAACACCTTGGCTTCAAAGGTTGAGCGTTTGGTCCACGCCGCCAACACACCTAAACCATAGGCTGCAAAAAAGTAAATGGCCCAGATGTCCAACTCATCCACGCGGTTGAATTGCCACATCGAGGCCACGCACAGCAAAGCCACGGCGATGGAGAGACGTTTGTTGGTTTCGGTGTGCAAGGCGTGGCACAACACAATCAGCAATGTGTAGAGCTGGAAATCGATGGCCACATACCAAGCACCGCTGGAGAGTGCCTCAAACCCCAAGATGTCATGCGCCAAAAAACCGTGTGCCAAAAACTGCCACACGGTGGGTTCACTGGGGAGCCAGCTGGCATGGATGGTGTCACGCGACATCGCTACTGCCACGCTGATGAGCGCCAAGGCAAACACATAAAACGGCGCCAAACGCAAGTAGCGTTTGGCGATGCTGATGAGCGGATGCTGAATAGACTTGTGCATCACCGATTGCGCGGCCAAATAGCCGCCCACCACCAAGAACACTTGCACGGCCAAGCGTGCGTAGCGGTAGAGCCACTCCATGAGCTGTGGCCACATGAGGGTCATGGTGTCGGCCATTGGGCCGTAGGCCGAGAAGTGGTGCCACACAATGAACTGTGCGGCCACAACTTTCAACACATCGACAGTGAGGGAGCGCTCTAACACCCGAATTGTTCCTATGCCGCTTTAGTCGTTGGGCTTGAACACCAACAACAGTGGCGAGTGCACGCGGCCATCGGTGTCACGCGGCAAGATTTCAGTCTTGTCGATGGCTTTGAGTACCGCATTGTCCCAAGCTGGGTTGCCGCTGGACTTGGTGAGTTTGCGGCTCACGATGGTGCCGTCGGGGGCGCAACGCACCTCCACTTCGGCAGCGGGGTTGCCCGACACAGAGCTGGGGTCAAACGTGATGTTGGGTTTGACGCGTGCGCGGATGCGACCACCGTAGCTGTCCGATGGGCCTGAAGACTTCATGGCTGTGCCGGTGGCGTTCTCATTACCGCTGGCACCTGCCAAGCCGGCAATGCGCTTCATGTTTTCTTTGCGAATGGCGTCGAGCTTTTTAGCTTCTTCAGCCGAGACCTTGTTGTCTTTTTGCTCTTGCTGCTTCTTCGCTTCTTTTTCTTTGCGTTCCTTCTCGGCGCGCTCTTTCTCTTTTTCTTTACGCTCTTTTTCCTTGCGCTCTTCTTCTTTCTTGGCTTCTAGTTTGCGCTTGTCTTCGTCGAGCTTGGCTTTGGCTTTTTTCTCCGCCTCTTTCTTCAGCTCTTCCTTGCGGCGTTCTTCAGCCTTTAAAGCTTCTTGAATCTTTTTCTCTTCTTCAAGCTTGCGTTTCTTAGCCAGCGCAATGTCTGCATCGCGGTTGGGTGCAGGTGGCTCGGGCGCTTTCACCGCGGGCTTAGGTGCGGGCTCTGGTTTGGGTGCAGGAGGGGGCGGTGGTGCTTCGACCTCCACCAACTTTGGCGCAGCCGCCATCGGCACCGCAGACCACAACTCGGCTTCGACTGACAGGCTGTTGTCTTGCTTCCATTGAATGCCAGCGGTCAGCGCCACGATGAGCAAGGTGTGCACCACCAAAGACGCGCCCACAGAGCGCACCGTGCCTTTGGGCTTCGGCGGAGCAAACTCAAGGTGCTTAGGCGATGCGCTCATGCTTTAGATATCAATCCACCAGTTGAACGGCCAGGCCCACGCGTTGCACGCCTGCGCGTTGCAGTGTGTCCATGGCTTTGACCACGGTTTCGTATTTGATGGTGCGGTCTGCCGTGATGACCACGGGGCCTTGCGAGCTTTCGCCTTGCAGCTCTTGCACGTCGCGTGCCAAACCTTTGAGGGTGGAGCTGACCGATTTGTTCACAGTGCCTGTGCTTTTGACGGTGATGCGTTCTTCTTTGCTGATTTCTACGTGAATCACTTGGTCAGGCACCGTGGCGGCTTTGCCCACGCTGGGCAAATCAATCACCGTAGGGGAGATGAGTGGTGCGGTCACCATGAAGATGATGAGCAACACCAACATCACGTCGATGAACGGCACCATGTTGATGTCGTTCATGGCGCGGCGGCCGCGTCCTGAGCGAGGGGCGATAGAAGCCATGCTGCGTCTTCCTGCTTAGTGAGCTGTGCCGCTGGCGCTGACGTTGCGCTGCAAGATGTTGCTGAACTCTTCGATGAAGGTTTCCAACTTAATGGATACGCGGTCAATGTCGCGTGAAAAACGGTTGTAGGCCAACACCGCAGGAATCGCCGCGAACAAACCAATGGCCGTGGCCACCAGTGCTTCGGCAATGCCGGGGGCCACTTTGGCCAAGGTCACTTGCTGCATACCAGCCAAACCTGTGAAGGCGTGCATGATGCCCCACACCGTGCCGAACAGGCCTACATAAGGAGACACAGAACCGACAGACGCCAACAGCGACAAGTTGGATTCAATCGCATCCATCTCCCGTTGGTAGCTGGCGCGCATGGCTCGGCGTGCACCGTCCATCAAAGCGCTGCTGTCGTTGATGCGACGTTCGCGCAGTTTTTGGTACTCACGCATGCCGCTGGCGAAGATGCGTTCCATAGGGCCGGAGGTTTTGGCGTTTTGGGCCGCCGCGGCGAATAGTTCGTTCAAGCTGGTGCCAGACCAAAAGTCACGTTCGAACTCGTCGTTGAGTTCGTTCACACGTTTGATCGAACCAATCTTGCGAAAAATCGCGGCCCAGCTGGTGATGGAGACGCCCATCAGCATCAGCACCACAACTTGTACAACCCAACTGGCGTTGAGCAATAAATGAACGATGGAAAAGTCTTGTGTCATGTCAGGCGTTCCAATACAGAAGAGGGGATTCTCGCAGGCTTCATGGCGGCGGCATCGACCCAACCGATGCGGATGGTGCCTTCGCAAAGTAAAGTTTTACCCAGCCATGCTTGTTGCGCAATGACGAGGCTGGCGCGGCCACCTTCGGCCAAGGTGGCCGTGACGCGCAGCTGGTCATCCAGCTTGGCAGGGCGGTGGTATTTGATGGTGGTTTCACTCACCACAAACATGCCGCCGGTTTCTTCGCGCAGCGCGTGTTGGCCAATGCCAAGTGCGCGCAGCCACTCGGTGCGTGCGCGCTCGAAGAACTTGAGGTAGTTGGCATAAAACACAATGCCACCGGCATCGGTGTCTTCCCAATAAACCCGAATCGGGTGTTCAAAAACGGTGCGCATGGTTTAACTCAGAATTTTTTGTAAACGTCCAATCGCAGCTTGCAACTCAGGCAGCGAGCGGGCGGTGGAGAAACGCACAAAGCGCGAGGTGTCGGCATGGCCAAAGTCACGGCCAGGGGTGATGGCAAGGTTGGCTTTGTTCATCACTTCAAACGCAAAGTCCCAGCTGTCTTTGACGCCCAGTGTGTTGGCGACGGCTGTGCAATCGGCCCATGCGTAAAACGCACCATCGGGCATGACGGGCACGTTCAGGCCAAGCGCATTCAGCGCGGGCACAAAGTAATCACGGCGGGCTTTGAACTCAGCTCGGCGGCGTTCGTATTCGGCAATGCTCTCAGTCTCAAAGCAGGCGAGCGCGGCATGCTGCGCCACGGTGCTGGCACAGATGAACAGGTTTTGCGCCAAGCGTTCTACCACCGGCACCAAAGCATCAGGTACAACCAGCCAACCCAAGCGCCAGCCCGTCATGTTGAAGTATTTGCTGAAGCTGTTGATGCTGATGATTTGGTCGTCAATGCCAAGGGCCGATTGCCCAAACTGTTCGTCGTAACTCAGGCCCAAATAAATTTCATCAATCAGCGTGGTGCCGCCACGTTGCGACACCTCGTTGTGAATGGCACGCAATTCATCGGGATGAATCGAGGTGCCTGTGGGGTTGGACGGTGAAGCCAACAACACACCACGCGTGTGTGCCGTCCAGTTGGCCCGCACTTGCGCTGCGCTGAGCTGAAAGCGTTCAGCCGCTGTGGTGGGTACCAACACGGCGCGGCCTTCTGCGGCGCTCACAAAGTGGCGGTTGCAGGGGTAGCTTGGGTCGGGCATGAGCACCTCGTCACCCGCTTCGATCAAGGTCAAGCAAGCCAGCTGCAAGGCCGCTGATGCACCCGCGGTGATGACGATGCGACGCGCAGGCACGTTCACGCCAAAGCGCTTGCTGTACCAAGCGCTGATGCATTCGCGCAATTCTGGAATGCCAAGAGCTGGCGTGTACTGAGTGACGCCGTCATGCACCGCACGTGCAGCAGCTTCTTGAACCAAAGGCGGCGCGGTGAAGTCGGGCTCGCCGATGTTGAGAAAAATCATGGGCGCATCGGTGTGCGCCACCAAAGCGGCACGCTCGGCGGCGGCCTTGGCCACCTCCATCACATAGAAAGGCTCTATGCGTTGTGCGCGCTGAGCAATTTTCATCATCCGTCGCAGATCAGCTTTGGGTCTTGCCTTTGGCGCGGTCTGACTCAACTTCGAGTGCGCGCAGCTTGGGGGCTAAACCGTTGAGCACGCCGTTGACGTACTTGTGGCCATCGGTGCCACCGAAAGACTTGGCGAGTTCGATATATTCGTTCAGCACCACGCGCCAAGGCACGTCGATGCAGTGTTGAAATTCATACGCGCCCATCCACATCACCGCGTGTTCGATGGGGGATATTTCGTCGAGCTTGCGGTCAAGCAAGGGTTCAATCAACGCATCCAAAATTTCACGTTGTTCGATGCAGCCGTACAGCAAGGCGTCGTAATGCACCGAGTCAGATTTATGAAAACCGCTCAGATCACGAGTGAACACATCAATATCAGCCGCTTCATTTTGGCCGACCAAAAATTGGTACAGGCCTTGCAATGCAAATTCGCGCGAACGGCTGCGGCCAGATTTGGCGGCGCTTTTGGTTGTTCCGTTGCTGGCAGTTTTGCGTGGGGCCTTGTCGCCCGTGGTGTGGGTGTCGCTCATGCCAAGTTCTCCAATAACAAAGCCATTTCGACGGCCACGCGAGCGGCATCACGGCCTTTGTCGGTTTGACGCGCCACCGCTTGTGCCATGTCTTCGGTGGTGAGGATGGCATTGGCAATTGGCACGTGGTAGTCCATGCCCACGCGGGTTACGCCTGCGCCAGATTCGTTGGCCACCAGCTCGAAGTGGTAAGTCTCGCCACGGATGATGCAGCCCAGTGCGATGAGGGCACTGAACGGTTCAGGGTCTTCAATTTGCGCGAGCGCCGCTAAGGCTAAGGGTACTTCGAGCGCACCCGGCACATGCACGTGGGTGATGCGGTCATCTGCCACACCCATGGCTTTGAGTTCGGCGATGCAAGCTGTGGCCAGTGCGTTGGTGATGTCGTCGTTGAAGCGTGCTTGGACGATGCCAATTTTCAAAGCGCTGCCGTCGAGCGTGGTGGTGGAGGCAAGGTTAGAGACAAACATGGTTCTTATTCTTGGTTGGTTTTAGTCTTTGATGGTTTTACTCTTTGGAGAGGTAGCCCGTGATTTCAAGTCCGTAGCCCGTCATGCTGGGCATGCGGCGTGGGTTGCCCATGAGGCGCATTTTGTGCACGCCGCAGTCGCGCAAAATTTGTGCGCCCACGCCGTAGCTGCGCAGGTCCATGCGGCCGCGTTCGGGGCCGTGGGCTGAACGGGCGGTGCCGTCAAATTGGTTGAGCAACTGTTGGCCGCTTTCGCCGCAGTTGAGCAACACAACCACGCCTGTGCCTTCTGCGTGGATGCGCGCCAAGGCCGCATCCAAACCCCATGAGTGCATGACGCGGTTGGGTTCGAGTGCGTCGAGCACAGACAGTGGCTCGTGCACACGGGCCAGCACTTCGGCGTCAGCGCTCCACGTGCCTTTGACGAGGGCCATGTGTACATCGCCGCTGGTCATGTCTTTGTAGGCGTTGGCAGTGAACTCGCCATGCGCGGTGTGCATGGTGCGTGAGCTGACCTTGTGCACCAACGATTCGTTGCGGCTGCGGTAGGCAATGAGGTCGGCAATGGTGCCAATCTTCAAGCCGTGTTCAGCGGCGAAGATTTGCAAATCAGGCAAGCGGGCCATGGTGCCGTCGTCTTTCATGATTTCGCAAATCACGGAAGAGGGCGAGCAGCCCGCCATCGCGGCCAAGTCGCAACCCGCTTCGGTGTGGCCCGCGCGCATCAGTACGCCGCCATCCACCGCTTGCAGCGGGAACACGTGGCCGGGTTGCACCAAGTCAGTGGGCTTGGTGGCTTTGGCCACGGCCACTTCAATGGTGCGTGAGCGGTCAGCCGCAGAGATGCCGGTGGTCACGCCTTCAGCAGCTTCGATGGACACGGTGAAGGCGGTGCTGTACACAGTGCCATTGCGAGCTGCCATGGGGGGAAGCTTCAAATATTCGCAGCGCTCGCGCGTGAGCGTGAGGCAAATCAGGCCGCGGCCAAAACGGGCCATGAAGTTGATGGCTTCAGGCGTGACGTGGTCAGACGCCAGCACCAAATCACCTTCGTTCTCGCGGTCTTCTTCGTCCACCAAGATGACGATGCGACCGGCCTTCATGTCGGCCACGATGTCTTCGACGGGGGAAATAGAAACTGGGGAGGCCACAGGCGTCAAGCCTTGGGTTGTGGGGGTGCTCATGCGTTGGCTTTCAATGCGGCAGCGTCGCCCAGCGTTGCGTCGACACGCAACATGCGTTCAACGTAGCGGGCGACGGTGTCAATTTCGAGGTTCACGGTGCTACCGGGTTTGAGCGAACCCAAAGCGGTGTTGTCCACCGTGTGAGGAATGAGGTTGATGCTGACTTCTGAGCCGCGCAAACCCAAGGGGCCATCTGCGTTGAAGAAGTCTTGCACGCGGTTCACCGTCAGGCTCACGCCGTTGATGGTGATGGAGCCCTTGTAGGCCAAGTACTTGGCGAGGTCGGTGGGGGCCATGATGCGCAGTTCCCAGCTTTCGCCGATTTGCGCAAAGTGGCTCACGGTGCCTATGCCGTCCACGTGGCCCGACACGATGTGGCCGCCCAAGCGGTCATGGGCGCGCAAAGCTTTTTCAAGGTTGACGCGGCCAAGCCCAGACAAACCACTGGTGCGAGCCAGTGATTCCACAGAGATGTCGATGGTGAAGGTGTGTGTGTCGAGGTCGAAGGTGGTGACTGTCATGCAAGCGCCGTTGAGCGCGATGCTGTCCCCCAGTGCGACGTCGTCGAGATACCCAGCAGGCGCTTCGAGGGTGAGACGCTTGCCGTGGTTTAAAGAGCTACCCAGGTCGTGGACAGCGGTGA
>JACCDX011296697.1_pt1 | contig 21513 bp, 13 predicted proteins | sample 7449681 | NCBI WGS metagenome assembly JACCDX01 (sample SAMN15323450, study PRJNA562643) | freshwater metagenome | isolation source: river surface water | place: USA:Blue River Watershed | collected 2017-08-18
ACACAGAAACACTATAGAGTCATTACCGGATAATACCAGTTTCATAGTAAGAGATGAAAATAGATACAATACTGTGTTTATCAAAGATCGAGATAGAAAAAAAACTGAGTACGTTGCAATAACAGTATTTCCTTCAGCTGGACCAAAAATTTTTGACAGATCTAGATATGTTTTTACTGAGTCCGATGACAATATAACACTTGGTAATCTTGTTAAAATGTCAGTGGGGATGCCAGATGCAGATTTTTGGATAAGACGCAGCGGGCAACTAAAATCACTAGGCGAACCTAGCAAACAATTTGACCCGGATAAAATCGGTGTCAAAGTCACTGCTACAAATATTATTGATCCCAACTATCTCTATTACGTATTCATGCATTTGCAAAACCAAGGTGTGTTTGCGCAAATGGCAACTGGATCAACTGGTTTACAACACATTAAAATCAGCAGTCTTGCAAAGATACCATTTGCACTAAGCGAATCTCTAAATGAAGACGACGAACCAATACGTATTAGACTGCGTGGCAACGAAGACACTGCTAAACGTTGGATACAAAAAGTCTACGACCAATATCCTGTTAACGAGTTAAACCCTCGACAACGTATAATGCCGTTTAGCAGCGATGAATATGTTGTATTTGAATTAACACCGAGTTTTAACCGTAGAGGCGCTGTAGAAGTCAAGTGGATAAGCGCACACCCACAACGCAAAGGTTTAGGTTCTAAAGCACTGAAAACGTTACAGAATTTAGCTAAAAACCACAATGTTATGCTCACTCTTTATCCGTGGGAAAAAGGTGACATAAGTCAACGCGATTTGAAGCGTTTTTATAAGAAGCAAGGCTTCAAAGGCGAAGGTGGTGGATCAGATTATATGCGCTGGGATCCTTTATCAGAAGGCGACTACGATGATATGGATTATGATGATGATAATACCCCCAATCTAGAAGGTGCAAAATCATTAATAAAACTTGTAAAGCAGCACTCCGATTCATATAATGAGATGCCAATTACCGGTGTATTGAGTCAGTTAGAGTACGAGTTTCACCTAGATAGTGCAGCAATAGATGAAGTTCTTCAACCTATTAAGAACGATATAATAGTCTATCTAAACACAATGATGTCAAGTAGCTATGAAATATATGGTGCTGTGCGACGACTTGATAAATTGTATCGCAGTGGAATAGCTTGGGAAGAATTTTATCGCATCTTGGAAACTCACAAGCATGCTATTATAAAACACATGCTAGAACAATATAAACGTGGTAACCAAGGTACTGCTAAAGAAATGATAATTATACTTAACCGTATGGGTATCACTTGGCCAGAACTCACTGCAATATTACGCAGTATAGATGCAGATTATAAAGCATTAAAAGAAGTTAATAGTCATTATTCCAAAGACGTGATTGACTATATAGCTCGCAATGCGTTAGCACCAAACGATCCCGTACATGCATACAATTGGTTGAATACTGTTGGTATAAGCGTAGGCGATGTACCTGGTGCAAAAGAGTTTTTTGATGAACATAAAACGTATTTCATCAAAGTAATGCTAAACATGATAAAAGATGCAGACGAAGATAGTGTCGGCGCTGCAAAATATATGATGAAAAATCTAAGGCGTCACAATTTTGATTGGCCCGAATTAGATGTTATAGAACGCAGTCTCAAGAAAATCTATGAATCAGATTCGTTTGATTATGATGAATCACGTAAACGCAACATAGATAAAGTGTTAAAGTCATTCAAGCTAAGTCCATGGAATGGTTTCAAAAGTCTTGACTTTTTCAATATGAAAGCAAACGAAGTACCTGGTGCAATTGAAGCATTAGAAAACTATAAAACTAATTTTGTTAAGCGAATACTGTCATTAATGAAAACTGGTGACTATGGCGATGTTGGTACTGCTAGGAACCTGGCATATCAAATGCAGGGTGTTGGTATGCAATGGCCAGAATTAGATGTGGTCATTAAAAGTGCCAATAAAGCATTTGATGATTATGATAAAAGATTTGAGCACTAACATGAAATTAGATGACATATTTGAAGCAGGTCCGGAAATAGACAACGTCTATGGCATGGGTGCCGTTGGAATAAGTTCTAACATCAACTACATGGGACTTAGAGTCTATGTAAAACCTAGTGTGTTTCTCAAATTGGCATACAGTCATCCTAATCTCGATACTACTTACATTCAACAACAACTATCGCTTGGTAAATCAATAGGTGCACCATTTTTAAGTATAGAAATACCAGAATCATGGATTGCACCAGATTCTCATTACGAAGAAGTAAAAGAAGGTGATTTAACTAATCCTGCTAGAATTACAGGGCACGAAGGTCGTCATCGCATGGCTGCAATAATGAAAGAATACGGTGATGTTCCTATTGAAACACATTTGGTTTTTAATGGTCTTCGTCGTAGACATATTACTGACAACATGATTGAACGTTTAAACAGTGACATACTAAATGAAAACGGAAAATTGTTAATAGGACCATGGTTTAGTTTAACTGAAACTGTAACAGAAAACTTTGCAGATGGTAAAGGCCCTGGTAGACCGGGTGATAGTCGCCGACATGGTATACCTAAGCATGCTACTCTTGCACAACTAGATAAAATAGGTAAAGGATCTGGACGCAAAGCACAGCTTGCACGTTGGCAAGCAAATATGCGCAGAGGTCGTGCTAAAGTTAATGAAAACGAATTAGGCAGTTACATGCCATTAGATCTTGCACAACTTAAAGAACTGTTGTCTATAGTTCGAGAACAACAGGAAATAGTTGACGATCAAAGTTTCGATACAGATCCAAACACTGTGACACACAAACAAATAGAACGTGATTATCAAGCATTAACAGCTATTGAGTATGTTGTGAAAAACAACATCAAAGCACTACAAAATCCTGCACTACAATCAGGTGCTATATTTGTTTACGACTGGGATGGCTACGAAGATGAAATCGGTGCTATACAGGTTCAAGTAACAGACGGCGCAGCAGAAATCAAATGGCTAGGCAGCTATAACAGCATAGGTAAGCAGTTAATTGCAAAAGGTCTTGAACAAGCCAAACAGTTGGGTGCAAAGAAAGTAAACCTCACTAGCAAGTGGGGTAGCGGTGAATATTATAAGAAGCAAGGTTTTAAACAAGCCAACGATGTAAAAGATAATCCCATCAGTGATGTAGGTGCATCATTTACCAAAGACATAGACGAAGCATCACAGCAATATAAAAAAATCAGTCCTGAACTGATAAAAGAAATTGTTGCAAAAGTGCCACAGACTAGAGAAATATGGTTCCACGGGAGCAGAGCAACTGGTACGCATAAACGCAATAGCGATTGGGATATTCTAGTAATAGTACCAGATGATATCAAAGGCAATACCTATATTGATATAATAGAGTTGTTGCAAAACATAGCAAGAAGTTATCCTAATTACGACATACAGCCTGCACATCTACGCAATATGATTACTCGCATTGCACGTGAAGAAGGTGTGCAATTGTGGTCTGCAAAACCACCTGTAGCAGAAGCTATTGCACCACACGGTGATAGTAACAACGAATTGCGTATGATGAAAGCAGGTACTAAGCCTGCCGCAATAGTAGGGCCAGTTGAATTTGAACACATGTACAAATCGTTAGTAAACGACTACGGTTGGGAAGTGTTAAAATTAAACAACAAATACGGTTTACGTTATGTTATAGGACAAATGGGCGAATATGCTCGAGTTAAACGTATCGTTGATTTAGTAGACCATATGAATAAACGTATGGTGCAGGGTGTTCGTCCTACAGCAGAATATCATGCTCAATTAGGTAGACTATTAGGTTATAGCGAACAAGATATCGAAGATTTCTTAACGAAACTTGCAAACAAATCTTGATCTAACTTTGAATATCTAACATGCTTACTGTATGACAACAGTATTATTCAGCATGCCTTGCCACGAAAGTCACGAGGCCGTAAACGTAAACATTAGCAACCTAAGACGCTTTAACGGATTGCAACATCCTGTGATAATTCATGCAGACTCTGGTTGGAACGAATTTGACCCAGAACGTGTAGATTTTTCTGACATATACGTTAATCCAAAACGTTATAGAACACAACATGCACACAGTCAGATAACGACGCACATAAGCAATTATCTTACTGCTGTAGAACGTGGTGTTGAATTTGATTATATTGCAGTATTTCACACAAGCGAAATGTTTGTAAAACGTGGCATGCACGATCACATTGCTAGATATGATTATAGTCTGTGGTTTACACCAGAAAATCAACCTAAAGATTTTGGTTGGCCGCCAATGCGTAATGCAATTGAAATGAATCTATTTAAGGATCTGTTTCCTGCAAATGATGTAGACAATTATCTCGGTAACCTGCTAGAAGGCAGTTGGTGGAGCCGAGACATGTTTAAAGAAATAGTAGATTGGACGCTACATTATTATGACCTAGAAGACCTTCGATTGCCGTGGGCAGCAGAAGAATGTTTCTTTCCTACACTTAGCTGGCATTTGAGTGGAGGCAAACGTTTTACACATCCATACTGTGCATTTCATCATAAAGATCACTACATTCAAGATCGTACACTAATAGATAATATTCGTGCAGGTAGAGATATTACCTGCTGGCAACCACAGAATTTTGTCTATGATTGGAAGCCTATTCCCAGCGAAGGATTTTATTCTGTTAAACGTATTAGCAGAGATTTAGAAGATCCTGTAAGACATTATATAAGTTGGCTCAAAACTTGATGTAGATTTGTTAAATATAGTTGTGATTTCACTCGGCTATTTTTTTAATAAATATCATCATGAGACTATTAGACATTTTCACCCCCGATTACCTCCTGGAAGACCTAGAAGGTCAGAAAGCCCAGCGCGGTCAATTTATCAAAGAAAAGCTAGGTAAAGACTTTAAAGGTCTACCTGGTTATAATGACATCGACAAACTAATTGACAAAATTGGTGAAGTTGATCCGTCACGCAATGGCATTTATATGCCCTGGATCGCGCGGTTGGTAATCACTAAGCCGGGCGAAAACCGTACAGAAGACCTAGACCGAGTCGGTGAGGATCTTCAAAACTTTGAACGTTTTAAACAGCGTATTGCTAACAAAGACATTAACAGCTACAAAAGCTTCCAACAGCTTTATGATGTAACTGAACCATTTACAAGACCTCAGCCTAAATCTAAAGAAGATAAGGCTAAGGAAAAAGAAGCAGCAGAAATTGCTAAACTGAAAAATGAAATTATCACAGTTTACAGTGGTCCCGAAGGCTGGATTCGTATTCCTAAAACTCAAGCTTCTGCCTGTTATCTTGGTAAAGGTACTCGTTGGTGTACTGCTGCTGATCGCAACAACATGTTTAGTCATTATAGTAAAGACGACAACTTGTTTGTTGTACACGATAAAGCACAAGCTAAAAAGTATAAAGAGTTCATGGCCGATCCTGCCAATGCTGGTAAACCAAAACCACACAATGGCATGTACCAACTTCATATTGAAAGTGGTCAATTTGCATCTGATGATGACAGAAATCAAGGCATGAACGCTGTACCAGAATGGGCAAGGACTCCAATTCTTGACTATTACAAAGCAAACAATCCCAAAATGACTTGGAAACAGATCATGACACTGAGTACATTTGGTGATGAAAACCTTGCAGCAGGTACAGAACATGAGGATTTAATTAATCTCATGAAAGCATATAATATATAAAATGCGATTCACCGAACTGTCTAATAATACACAGATCGGTGAATCTACAGAGTTAAATTCTGTAACTAAACGTTATATAAACTCTCAAATAAAAGATAAACTATATCGCCACGATCAATCTCGTCCTTACAGATTGCTCAATGTATTAGATTTTCTACGCAAATTAAAAGACAGTTGGAAACAGAGTGGCGATCCTAGTACTTTTGAATTTGCAGATGTATTAGAACCACATAGAGAACATATAGTAGATTACTTAAAAGGTTTGTTTGTAGGATCGTCTGACAGCTATTTGCCGTTATATCAAGCAGCATTGTTATTCAATGCCGGCGTACATTGGCCGGAAGTAGTTGAACTATTTGAACCGCATAGAGAATCTATTATTAGACGAGTATTGATGCTGGTAAAATACGGTCAACAGGCTCGCGATGTAGACTCGTGGTTAACGGCATTACGTGCAATCGGTGTTAGTTGGCCTGAAATAGATGCTATTGAAAAAAGTCGCAATGTTGATAAATCTATTCAAGAAAATGATATTCAACCTCAACTATCTCACCATGGCAAATGGATGTTAAAACAGATAGAAGATAATAATTTTACTATATTGCCGAACTATCTAATTACATATAGTTACCCTGCTGTTATCGTAACTGCATTAAATGATAAGAAACAAGATGTATTAAACTCTGTTAATTACTTGATAAACAAACCGGTATGGTTGCATGCAGTACAACTTATTCAAGGACTAAAGCATCAAGGACTACAGTGGCCTGAATTAGATGCAATATTAAACGACATTAAAACCCCCTGTATCAAGTATATGCTTAGAGTATTCAAAAGTATGGAATACGAAAAAGATGATCTTGAGTATATAGTTAAAATTGTAAAGTCTTTAAAAAAGTCTGGCGTAGACTGGCCAGAATTAAAAATCATCAATGATACTGCTGAAACTGAATTAGATCGTATTCCTCCAGAAGAAGAAGAAGAGGAAGAATACGATGAACCAGATGATGATTATCACGGGTATCGTTACAACTACTAATTAAGCGATAAATATCCCTATAACATCCAGGGTATTTTGATGCGATCAACTTCATTTTATAACAGTATAGATGAAAATTCATCAATACCTACTGCCTTACAAAAAAGAATAGATCGTACAATAAATGAATTATTAATTACAGGTCACGTAGATGTTTGTGTCAGACGTCTAGAAGATAATGGCTTATCTGACAGGCAAATTATTGAAATACTAACTCCATATTCTAAGCAGTTAGTAGATAAAATATTAAGTCAAAAACATAAAGAATTGCCGTTATATTGTATTTACGAGTTAATATTATTGCTGGGTATGGGTGCAAAGTGGCCAGAATTAATCACAGCAATAACTGAAAATAAGCATACGGTCATCAAATACTTTTTAACAGAGTTTAAAGAACGTTCTAGCGACGCAATCGAGTTAGAAGTTCTAAATACCGATATAGAGAAACTGCAACAAACAGGTATTAACTGGCCCGAACTGTCAATTATAAAACGATCAATTGAGACTGACTTAGAAAAACGAGCAACGCCTGAATCCATAAATGAAGCACAACCAGTAATACCGCCGAAGATTGTAAAATCATTCAATACTCATCTTAATCGTATATATGAATACGGTATTGATAGATTAGCATATATGATAATTGAAATGAAAAATTTAGGCGCAACTGATCAACAGATTGCATCACTGCTTAGCGAAAAACGCCAAGAGATTGTAAGAATACTTAGAAACACCGTTCATAATGAATCTCCTAAGAATTGGAGACCTATTAACGAGTTTGCAACTGCAATTGCAAGTCTAATAGATCTTGGAATCAAATGGCCTCCACTATTAGAATTGTTAAACTATTATCAAGATAAGATTGAAGCCTGGGCAGTAGCAGCAATAACAGATGCAGGTTTTGGTAAGCATGTTGCAGAAGTACTGCGAAAGTTTAAGCAGTTAGGTTACGATATAACACCGATTCGACGTGCAATTAAAACAGGTATATTGCCAACCTTAAAAGAATACATTACAAAGAATGGCTTCGACCAATACACCTATGCTAAATTGCAATCATTGCACAATTTAAATCTATTACCTAAGTCCTTAGATCCTGCAACTACTAAGTTGATAATTGATGCAATGAATAAAACTATATCTGAAAAAGGTATACCGAACGACTTTGGTAATTCGTTAAAGTATCTAGCTGCAATGAATATACCTGATTTAGAATCAACTGTTAAAGACATAGTCGAAGCTAATAAAATACCTGTGATAAAAACGCTATTAACTGCTATGAAAACAGGTCTAGGCAATGCTAATAACTATTATTCGTTGCCTACTTATTACATAGTAGATTCGTTGCAATTATTACACAAGCTTGGAATACGGTGGCCTGAAATAACTGCAATTACTCGAAGTCTAAAGGCAGAAAGATAATATGTACGATCAACATTATTATACACAATTGTATGATGCTGTAAAACAGCGTCAATACAAAGATGTGCCATTTAAACTGCGTAAGCTAGGTAACGACTATGCAGACTTTGTTAAATCTGACAATATGACTGAATTTTTTAACAAGCATAAAGACGGTATGATGCGAGGTATATTGTATATACTAAAAAATCATACTGACTACGGGTTTATAGGCAACGATTTTGTTAATATAGTAAAAGGTGCTCGTAAAATTGGGCTTGATTGGCCAGAGCTAAAAATAATTGAAAAAAGCGCACAGGCAATGCCTAACACTGAAGTAGATGAAACTATGCGACTCAATTTAAAAGATGACAGAGAACGCATACTGTCTAGATTAGAACAGATTTTTAATGATCCTGACACTGATGTATTTGACCGCATTGCAGAATTAGACATTGCTAGAAATGTGTTAAGACGTATTGATAAATCGGACGTTGAAGAAATATTAGAAAAGTACAAAACTAACATTATTAAAGACACTCTGCACTATCTAAGGCACGGTGTAGTCGATGTAGAAATTCCTGTTTACGTTCGTGCATTGCAAGACCTTGGTGCAGATTGGCCAGAGTTACAAATAATATTACGCAGCATTACTAAAGATAAAAATACCCACGAGTTAGATGAAACTACCGACATGACTAACCACGGTGTTAGTATGATTATAGATGGATTAGAAGAACATAATTTTGATCTTATACCTTATGCATTGGCAATTATAGGTGCGCAAGGACACAGACCTTCGTATGGGTTTGTACCTGCGTTTAATAAAAACAAAACCGAAATAATACGTGCAATGTTGTACGCTATTAAAAATCCCGACGACTACGATTTATGGTTTGATCATGCAGTATCGTATATGATCAAAGGTGCAAGGATGCTAGGTCTAAACTGGGATGAGCTTGATAAAATTGAACGCAGTGTAGGTCCAGTAGACGAGTTAAACGAAGCATATGATGCCAGCACTAGATATAACATGAGTGGATTAATTTCTAGTATAGAAGCAGATGAACCGCGCGAAGCTGTGTTGTTTTTAAGTCAACTAAGTTGGCCAGACAAATTACCAGATATGTCAACTGAATTAGCGCCACATGTTAATTCTATTGTTAAAGCAATGCTTGAATTTCTAAAATACGAAGAATCAGATTCAGAGCCTGTAGACACTGTTAGAGATTGTCTGGCTGCATTGAAGAAAATGAACATACATAGTAAAGAGATTGATATAATAGACCGCAGTCTAAATATAGGTAAGCCATAATGACCAGTAGCAAAAACGCAGACGCTTTAATTGCTGATCGTTTAAACAGTTTGATGAATAGAGAACCTCTTGCATTAAGGGGATTAATCCATAATCTGCAAAGTAAGCCATATGAATGGTATGACGACGATATAGCTGCATTGCTAGAACAACACAAAGCTGAGATATTAAAATATATTCAACGAAAGTTTCATGTTGGTAATGTGTCTTTGCCTACAAATGATATTAAAAAATTAATGAGTGTAGGCATTAATTGGCCTGAGTTAACAGCAATAGTTAACCAATACAAAACATCTATCATTAAAAATATATTAGAAACACTTAAACTTGATTATAGATCTGTAACCGATCCTGTTAATACATTAACAGCTATGAATCTAGGCTGGAAAGAATTAGATGCTATTAATCGCAGTTTAACAGCACTACGCAAAGACATAACCGAAGCAGACTGGCGCGACGACTATGACGTAGAAGAAATTAAGTCTAATATAATATTAGATTTATATGATAGTGATTTTTTAGCAGTAATAGACAGTATTGGCGAATTAAGTCATTTTAAAAATCTAGGTGATATTGCTCGTGTTGCTAAGCAATTAGAATACCATAAAGATAATTTAATGCGTACAATATTACGTATGGCAAAAGAAAGTGGAACATATCACAGTTTACCTGTTTTGAATGGATTAGCAAGACTTGGTATCAAATGGCCAGAACTCGATATTATACGCAAGTCTGCTAATGCAGATAATAAAAACATAACAGAAGCAAACCATGCTCTTAACGCTGCATCTTACAAAGTCAACATTGCAGGCGCAGTTTTAAGAAATGACATAGACACTTTAGTAGAAGAACTTGCAGAATTTGCATGGATACCACGTGAGTATATAGGTGATGTATCTAAATTAACCTACATTTTAGATCAACATAAAAACAGAGTCATGAAGGGTATATTATCTTACATGCGCAGCATTGACGATCCTGGTATCTGTTACATTATGCCACAGATACTTAGTGGTTTAGAAAACGCAGGAGTCAAATGGCCAGACTTAGCTATAATAGACCGCAGTGTTGAAAAAATACAAAAACGAATCGAAGACGAAGAAGAGGCCAGGAATGACACCCCATGAAATCAGAGTAACGTTGCAATTCTTTTTAGACGACATTCAAGAAGAACGCTACATAGATGCTGTCCCCGGTCTTATAGAACTCTATGCGTATGCAGACAGAGGTGCAAAATTACCAACTGAACAGATTACTAAACTGTTGCAGGAACACAAAAATGGTATTGTTAAACGTCTGTTGCGTTATATGAAGCATTATGAAGCAGACGAAGTAAAAAGATTTGTAAGTCTTGCTATCAATGCGCTGAACTTTTTTGGTATAGACTGGCCAGAGTTGACAACTATTAAAAACAGTATCACATCTGACGTTACTGAAACATGGAGCAACACGTACAAAAAAAGTATCAATTGCAGCAACCCAAAAGGGTTTAGCCAACGTGCGCACTGTGCAGCAAGACGCAAGCGCAGAGCCGGGGGTAAGACTAGCAGCAAGCCCGTCAAAGAAGCGTTAAGTAGTCCGCTAGGCAGCATTGTAATGTCTATGCAGGATGCATTACGTAAAGGTAGCGATGCTGCTGTATCGCATCGTGTAATTGATCTATGGCGCGGTAATTTAGCTGAACGACAGCGTGCAAGCGAAATGCTAGCAGACGTAGAAAACCTAGTGATAAGTTATGTAGAGCGCCATCTTAGTTCAGATGACTATCTTGATGTTCAAGACGGTTTAAATATGCTTCAAGTATTACCGCCAAGTGAAGATTGGTCAGATTTACAAGTATTGTTAGACAAATACAAAACTAATATTGTCAAATATTTGTTAATATGTATGAAAAACAATGATGCTGATATTGTGGAATTTCGTGTACCAAAGTTACGCGAATGGAGTGTAGATTGGCCAGAACTAGAAACAATATACACCAGTGCAATGTCAGAACTGAATCGTAAAAAGCATGTAAATGAAAGTGTAGTAGCATACCATGCAAGCCCTGTTGCTACTATACGCAGCAAACGTTTCTGGCCGTTTACACACTTTGGCAGTGAAAAAGCTGCTAGTGATCGTGTCAAGTATCTAAAAAAGACAGGCGAGTTAGCCAAGGATGCACCAGCTAGAGTCTATCAGGTAGAGTTAAACATTAACAACCCTGCTGTGATAAAAGATGAGCCTGTGCAGCACAGTGCAACACAATTTGCATTTGCATTAAAAAAAGCCAAGTTGATTTCACAACAAGAAATGGAATCTATTACTAAATTTGGTTTTGATCCTGTAACTTATAAACCTACAATGGATTACGATGCTGCTGAAAAGATACGCAATCGCAAATTAAAAGCATTAATGAAGCACAAAGGCTTTGATGGGTTTGCTTATGTGAATCGCTATGAAGACAAAGGCAGTATGAGTTATGTTATACTTGATCCTGCACAAGCAAGAACACTGCGACCTGTAAAGCCCGAAGAAACTAAAACAATAACAGAAGCTGATAGTCGTGCAGACTTTACTACAGTATATCGTAATCGTTCCGAACGAGGCGGCGGCCATAGATTTTTATTAACTGCTGATGAGTATGTTGAACACATTGATAAACTACTACAAGCACCTGATACCTCTGATAGTGCAGTTATAGAATTGGCTACAATAGGCCGTCAGAGGCCGGATGCTATACGCAATTGGCCCGAATTAGCTGATGTAATTAATCGAAGCAAAGACAAATTAATGCCTATAATTGCATATCATTTTGGCAAAAAAGAATACTGGAGTCATGCTATGGCTCGCAGTATTGACGTAGCAGGTGCAATAAAATCTATCGGAGTTGATTGGCCTGAAATTACTACGCTAATAGAAGAACACAAACACAAAATTGTAAAAGCTCTATTAGAAGAAATCAAAGAAGATATGGATACAGAATTCATTCTTAGACAAATTAACTGGATAAAATCTTACGGTGTTAATTGGCCTGAATTCGGTATCATTGAAAAAAGCATAGCATCTGGTTTAAATGAATCCAAGTCTAAAGAACTACCTGCAGATGTTAAAGATATGCTAATGGACATGCTGAATAGAGATGGTACCGGTATTGCACTGTATCACATACAGGAATGGCGTATAGATATAGAAAAAGTTCCAGAATTAGAAGAATTTCTAGATAAGCGCAAGAATGAATATATGACTATTATGTTGAAAAACATGAAGATGGGCGGTGAAGCATTGTATGGCACCGAACAATATCTAGAACGTTTAGAAGGCGCAAAAGTCAAGTGGCCTGAACTAAAGGTAATCAGAACAAGCTTAAATAAGCTACTAGCAGATTTTGAATCTTCAGCCGAGCCAAACAATGAAATTAACTGATATAAACCTATTTGAAGCCACTGGACCCGAAAAGATACCTACAGGTGCAGGTAAATCTGCTATTGTAAACCCTGCACACACTCCTACTGCAAAGTACGAAGGTGATCCTGCACAATATAATTTTGGTGCGCAAGCTAGAAACTATCAAGCATTAGCTGCTGCATTAGCACGTAACGGTAAGAAACTAGATTACATCGCGGTAGCCACTGCGCCTATAGGCAGAGATACGTTTGTTGCTACTGCACCCGGTGTAGTTTGGCACAAATACGAAGGCTCGTCGCCTGCGGCTGGACAAAATTATCTATATGTCAACGGTGTTAAAGACAAGCTTACTAGCTTTTTAAGTGCAACACCCGAAGAACAAGATCGTATGCTGTCTGCAAGTTCAGCAGATTTAAGTTTGAAAAAAGGTGATGCATTTGGCTATATCAATGCGTTGGCTACAGGTTCAGAATCTGCTAAGCAGGTAGTTACAGCATTGAATCAAAATCGTGAGCTAATTCTAACACGAATAGCAAACGAGTTATTAAACAATCCAAAACTGATATCAAAAGTAAAAACCTTTAATAAGACACTTGCTGCTAAAGGTGCATTGGTACCCTGGTTGACACTTGATGGTTTATTAACTGAACTACAACCTATGGTATCAAAATCTCTATTTGACAATTTTTTACATTGGCCGTCGAGTGACTCAAAGAAACGCATAAAGGCTGCAATCTCAGTCGGCTTGTTAAATGATATGCAATACATGCACGACTTATTCAATGACAATGTTGATGAAATTGTTAAACTATATTCTCGCCCTACAATGTTTACAGGTCCCGGTTATCGTATGGTAGATAACCTAATAGAGTTAATGACTTTAATTCGTTACAGTAATCCCACCTTAGAAGTAAAAAATTTAATTAACAATATAACAGTATCTCAACTAGCAAAAGAAATAGAAAGTGCTAGTAAAGCTACAGGCAATGTGTATCAATATACTAGACTTTTATTACAAGCTGGCTTTTCAAAAGATAAACTTGTACAGATATTCAACGATTTAAAAGAAGATTTAATTGGCAACGCATTATACCAATTAACTAGGACTTCTAAAGTAGATGCTATCAGTGAGGTAAGTGCAGCATTAAATTTGCTGGGAATAACATGGCCTGAATTTAATAGAGAAAATTTACGTAAATTAATTAACGATAAAAAAACTGATATTATCAGAACTATATTAACTGACATAAAAAATGAACGCTTTAATTCTTCACTTAACGCCGTTAATTTCTTCCTTGATAATGATTACGATTGGCCAGAGTTAACTGCAATTAAACGCAGCTTAGTTGCATCGTTAAATAAACAAACAAATGAAACACAAACTGATCTGAGTAACGAAATGAAAATCCTTGAAGTTGAACAGCTAGACGAAGACCTTGGTAACCTGAATCAGTTGGGTGTTGGTCCATTAATCAACGTACTCAAACAGGGACATTGGGTTAGACGTGGCGGTGAGGCAGAAATACAACCTGTCGGTAAGCGTTTTGCAGGATCTGGTTGGGAGAAGCGTATAGGTCCTAACAGTGAAATCACTGATATTGGCGCTGTAAAAGACGTACTAAAGTCTCTACGTAAAGCTTTTAAAACAACCGCCGCAGTTGCATTTGCTGTATACATAGGTGGTAAACCTGCAATGTTTGGTTTAACTGACGAGTACACCCTAGCAGGGTCAAGTCGTTACGGTAAAATTGCCTACGATCTAACACCATGGTCGGAAACTGTTAATCTGTATGATCAGCAACAAAAAGGTAGATATGCACCTAGTACAAAACTAACAACTGCCCGTGATAAAGAAGAACGTCAATACAGCCACCCAGAAGATCGCTGGGATAATCCTGTTATGGTTAAACAGCAATATGCAGGTGATATGATATCAACCGGCGACCTTAGTACTATTACAAAAGTGATCGAATTTATTTCAGCTAATACAGGCGAACCTATTACTGTTAAATTAGTAATGAAAGATGAAGCTGGCTTTGAAAAAATGAAAAGCCGTCAAATCAATCACGTTGCAGTACGCAGTGCAGCAGAAGATCTCAAGCATAGACTAAGTGTTTATAAGAATAGTAAAAAACCGTCAGTAGATACCATTGAAGATTTTATTGCAACAAGTCTTAAAAAACCTGGCAGTGTTGTACAGTTTGCAGGTGTGCCTTACAGACTAACTGCAACCAGCTACGACAAAATAGATCCAGTTTCTCTATTATCCGGCAAAGAGTTTTATGCGGATTATAAAAGCAATCTCAAAGATGATTATAGCACCTATGTTAAACTCTATTACAGATATGACAAGGATACTAATCAACTATTACCAATCTATGCTGAATGGACTGATAAAACAAATCCAGAAAACCCTAAGCGTGAATCAGCAGTGTTAGATGGCAAAGGTTATATCAAAAGTCGCCTCAAAGTACAGTCGCTTACCAAAGAAGCAGTAATACCAAAAATATTGGAACTTGTTAAAAGTTCTAGATTCAAAGATGCTTTGATGTACGTTCAAGCATTGCGAAAGATGGATTTGGATTGGCCAGAATTGTCAGTTATTGAACGTAGTGCAAATGCTGAGCTAAACAAGCCCAAGGCGTAATATCAAATGAAGATCGTAGAGTTATCAGAATCAATCGCAGATGTGCCGCAAGACGTATTAGAACGTCTTAATGCACTATTGATTAAGCCGTTGAGAGACTTACTCGCAAGATTTTTAACATATCCAGATATCTACAGGTTATTTGATTTACTTGATGAAGTAGTAACTAACAAGACTTATCAAAAATCACCAAAACGTAGGCAGGCAATTGAATTACTGTTTCCGTACTGTATGCAGAATTTAGATGAACTGATAAAAGTTGCTAAAGTAAACGGATCAAGTTTTCCGTTTCCTAGAATAATCAAACTTATTAAGTTCAGTATCGACAACGAAGCCATAGCCGAAGTGCTTGAAAAAAACAAAGACAAACTATTGGCAATTTTAAAGTCATTTATTGATGATATACATCAATTGCCGGATAACATCGGTCGGAGTGGTCGAGAAGGTGAAACTGTAGATATTATTAAAGCTCTTGATCAAATAGGTATTGATTGGATAGAACTCAAAGAATTATATAAACAGCATTTCCTTAATCGCTATAGCGGCTGGTTAAGCCAACCGAGAGATAAATGGGGTACAGACACTGTATTCAATGTGTTAAACGATATGACTAGGCATCGTATTACACTTGATGACCTCGACGAAGAGTTAGCAAACCGTTTAAGATCTATGAAATCAACTCTGTTAAACAGATCGCTGTTTAATCTAAATCATGATAGCATACGATACGGCATGGTAGAAACTGAAGACTATTATAAAAAACTAAGACGTCTTGGTTTTGATTGGCCAGAATTGCAACTAGATAGTACAAATTACAGTGCATTATTAGATAGATTCAAAACACCTATTATGCGTGCAGTGTTAACATTGTTTAAAGAACAACACATAAATCGCGCAGCAAACGTAATAGCTGAATTAAAGCAGGCAGTAAATTGGCCAGAACTAGCTGCTATGGAAAAATCGCTAAATGCAACACAGCTTGATGAAGAAATACATCCTGCCCGTATTAAATCTATTGACGAATCGTTAAAATACGGCGATTACATTGGTGCCGCACACTATATGGGAGTGTACGGCATCGATATAGACAACTTAGACCCGAAGTATAGACAACGTTACGAAGACCGTAAAACAGATATTATTATGGAACTGTTACAGCTTATTAGAAATATAGACCTGTACAGATCTTATAGACTGGTTGATAATGTGCGTAAGTCTGGGTTAGGCTGGTCAGAACTAGACACAATGTACAAAAGTCTGAATAAGTCGTATAGTGAAAAATACCGTTAAATACAGTATGTTCAATGAATCGGCTCCTCTTACAGCAGACGGCAGTTTTGCCAAAAGTCTAAGCTATAGTAAACTCTGGATGTGTCTAGAGTTAAAACGCCTAATGGACGAATTAAACATCAAACAATTCAAAGCAGTATACAGCCTTGGTAGTTGGTATGGTAATATGGGCATATTCATGCTACTTACACATGTACCTTTTAAAGTGTTAGTAGATGTTGACATTGACAAAGAACCGTTGGCTGCTAGTCACGAAATACTTAAAAAACTAGCACCTGGTAAAAAGATCATAAGTTTATGCAAGGATGCAAACACACTGAAGTATGTGGTTAGTCAGCCTAGTTTGGTAATAAACAACAGCACAAACAACATGAAAAATGCAGGATGGCTAGAACATATACCAACTGGCACAGTTGTTGCTATACAGGGTAGAAACAATGAGCCCAGTAACAAACTCAACACTTGCAAAAACATAGATGATTTTGATAAACAATATCCTATGAGATCTGTGAAATTCTTAGGCGGAATAAAGCTAGCCGATCCAGATGACAAATACGAACGTTGGATGAAGATAGGTATAAAATAATGGCAACAATATTAGGTGCAGGACAACGTTACGATAGAATTATTGGTGTAGGTGGAATTACTACTAGCACAGATGGGTACCTTTGGAGTAACCAAAGCGAAATAACACAGCCATTTCCTCCGAGGATGCGTGCGCAGGGTATTGCAGTTAATGGCAGTAGTAATGTTTGGGTTGCGATAAGCGACAGTGGATTTGCATCAACTAGCTATGACCTTTCAACATGGACTACTGCTAGACTGTTAGATGCTGACTTTACTGCACAGAGTATCAGTTGGAGTATCAACGGTAGCGGCGCAAGACCTATTTTTTGTGTAGCTGGTAGCAGAAAATACAACGATGGCAATGTGTTGCCAAATGAATATGAAGATAACACACAGATTGCACAGATATTAATAAATGAATCTGGCAGTCCTTATACCTGGAGTCAGGCATTTACACACCCTGATAACAACAGCTATTTCTTTAACGTAAAATATTTTACAGACATCTTGGTGAATAATATACCAACTAACGTATGGATTGCAGTGGGATCAGCAAATGGCCAACCAGATATTTGGTATACTAACAACATTACCTGGGTCGGCGGCGGTCCTGTTCCCGATAACAATACATGGCAGCGTGTAAGTATACCAGCAGTATTTGCTGATAGACCTTTATATGATGTAGCTGAATATCAAGGCACATTGTATTTTAGCGGTAGAGGCGTAATATTAAACACCAATGATCTCGGTAACCCAATCTGGGACTCTAGCAACTTCTTTACAACAACACGTTCTACACCAAACTATCGTAACATTGCTATTAATCCTGCAGGACATATTGTAACTGTGAGCAGCGGTGATATACGTTATAGCACTGACAGAGTTGGTTGGAGCAGTTACGACTACGAAGGTTATTATTTCCAAAGCGTTAGTTGGTTCCAAGATCATTGGGTAGTCGGCAGTTACAGTACATTGACAGAATACACTTATTTTACCAGCACTGATACTGCAAACTGGACACCGCGTAATAATCTAGTTCAAATTTACGGTATGTGTACTTATTGACACGATACACGGCTGCGATTACACTGTAAGATCGCAAACGTGTAAAGGAGCATAATATGAGTATCGGAAGCTTGAGCGAAGCTGATCGTTTGAAGATCAGAGAACTTATTGAACAAGGCGTTGCAGTAACTCGAGACATTGAAACTCTCAAAGGCGGCCTAAAAGAAACAGTTGATGCAGTTGCAGCAGAACTTGAAATTAAGAAAACCGTTCTTACCAAAGCAATCAAAGTTGCATATAAGTTAGCTGAAAACCGCGACGAACTGGCAGAAGGTCGAGAAGTACTTGACGAAGTTGAAGAACTATTGGACATTGCTAAAAAGAAGTAACATTGTTACTGATTTACAAATAAGCGAGCAATCTAATTGCTCGCTTATTTTATTTTCAAGCAGTTATTGTTTAGTGCATGATTGCTTGGTACAATTAAACAGGTGTAAGGTTATCCGGCCACAAGCGGTATAAGGAGATTAAATGAGTTACGTTGATGCAATCATTGACAAAGAAAAGAATACTATTTTCGTTGCAGAACGTGCGCCAGATGGGCGTAGAATACTAACAGAACATCCAACAAAATATGTAGTATACTGGCCCAGCGAACGGGGCAAATGGAACAGTATACATGGTGTTAAATTAGATCGATTCCAAACAAACAAACACAAAGAGTTTCAAAGAGAACTGGGTGTAATACCAAATGCTAAACAGCATGAAAGTGATATCAATCCAATCTTTCGTTGTTTATACGACAATTACAGAGATGCGCCAAGTCCAGATTTACATGTAGGACTGTTTGACATTGAAGTTGACTTTGATCCGGAACGTGGGTTCTCAAGCCCAGACGACGCATTTGCTCCAATTACCGCAATTTCAATTTGGTTAAATTGGATGGATCGCTGCTTTACATTGGCAATCAAACCAAAAGGTATGAGTACAGACGCTGCAAAGACTATTTGTGATAGCTTCCCTGATACTATGCTGTGTAACAGCGAAAAAGAACTACTTGATATATTTCTCACACTGATCGATGACTGTGATATTCTAAGCGGATGGAACTCAGAAGGCTTTGACGTTCCTTACATTTATAATCGTGTTGTGCAAGTGCTTGGTAAAAGTGAAACTGCAAGAATGTGCCTTTGGGGCAAGTATCCAAAGAAGCGCGAATATGAAAGCTATGGTCGTCAAACTATTACCTATGACTTGGTAGGTCGAGTACACTTAGACTATTTGCAGCTATATCGCAAGCACACATACCACGAAATGCACAGCTATAGACTTGATGCAATCGGTGAATATGAAGTAGGTGAACGCAAAACACAATACGAAGGTACACTTGATCAACTGTACAACAATGACTTTAAAAAGTTCATTGAATACAACAGGCAAGACGTTCTACTACTAGCTAAAATTGACGCAAAGCTAAAGTTTATTGAACTGTCTAACAACCTTGCACATACCAACTGTGTATTGCTACAAACTACAATGGGCGCTGTGGCACTTATTGACCAAGCTATTGTCAATGCTGCTCGTGACTTGGAATTAATTGTACCTAGTAGAGTACGCGAAACTGAAGCAGAGCGCGAAGAACGCTGGGCAGAAGAAACTGAAATGGGCGGGTCTGTGGTAGGTGCATATGTTGCTGATCCAAAACCTGGTATGCATGATTGGATTGGTGGTGTTGACATCAACAGTCTGTATCCGTCAGTTATTCGTGCGCTAAACATGAGTCCCGAATCGATACTTGGTCATATACGGCCAGACATCACTGATTCGTTTGTTCTTAACAAAGTTAAGAACGAGAAGAAAAGTTTTGCAGACGCATGGAACGGTATTTTTGGTACACTTGAATATCAAAAAGTAATGGAACAGTTAGATGATATTATCACAGTGGACTTTGAAGATGGTACCAGTGCGCAGGTCACTGCTAGAGAAGTCTATGATCTAGTATGGAATAGTGGTAAGAAACTAACGCTGAGTGCTAACGGCACTATATTTGATTATAGCAAACCTGGTCTTATTCCGGGTGTGTTATCTAGATGGTACAGAGAACGTAAAGAACTACAAGCCGAATACAAGAAATGGGCAAAACTTGCAGACGAAGCTACAGATGCTGCACAGAAAACAGAGTTTAAGAAAAAAGCAGAGTTTTATGATCAACGCCAATTGATCAAGAAGATTCTACTCAACAGCTTGTATGGCGCTATTGGTAACCCAGGCAGTCGTTGGTATGATCCTCGAGTTGCACAAAGCACTACGCTAAGTGGCCGCTGTGTTGTTAAGCACATGAGCAGTAAGATCAATGAAATTATCACAGGTGAATACAACCACGTAGGTAAAGCTATTATCTATGGTGATACAGACTCTGCATATTTTTCTGCATTTACTACAATGCGTGATAACCCAGAATTTGCAGATTATGATTGGAGTAAAGAAAACGTAATTGATCTCTATGACAAGATCGCTGATATTACAAACGCAAGCTTTCCTGACTTTATGTATAGTGCATTTGGTTGTCCAGAAGATAATGGTAAAATTATTCGTGCAGCACGAGAACTCTGTGCAGTAAAAGGGCTGTTTATCACTAAGAAACGCTATGCTGTTCTTATCTATGACAAAGAAGGCAAGCGCAAAGACCAAGGCACTAAGCCAGGCGAGATCAAAGCAATGGGTCTCGACCTAAAGCGTAGTGATACACCAAAAACTGTGCAGGACTTTTTGCAAAGCGTACTGATATCTGTGCTTACAGGTGTTAACAAAGAAGCTGTGCTACAACAGATTATGGATTTCCGTAAAGAATTCCGTAGCTGGCCGGGTTGGGAAAAAGGTTCACCAAAACGTGCAAACAACATCACACATCATGCACGTAATCAGGAGATCATGGAAAAAGTCAACTTCAATAAAGTTGGTAGTGATAGCAAACGTGTAATGGTACCAGGGCATGTGTTAGCAAGTTTAAACTGGAACAAACTAAAGCGAATTTACAATGACAACTATAGTATGCCAATCCAGGATGGGCAAAAGGTTATTGTATGTAAGCTAAAACCAAATCCCAGTGGTATGACCAGTGTAGCAT
>JACCDX010018959.1_pt1 | contig 21510 bp, 29 predicted proteins | sample 7449681 | NCBI WGS metagenome assembly JACCDX01 (sample SAMN15323450, study PRJNA562643) | freshwater metagenome | isolation source: river surface water | place: USA:Blue River Watershed | collected 2017-08-18
CCCTGATCTAGGATATGGCAGGCAAGTTATTGTTTGAAGCATGAAAAACGACAAGTACTTTATGATCTTCAGCAAAAATATAAATCCACCCGAAATTCACAGAATGGCGCGTCTGTGGTTGCAATCGGAAAATTAAGTGTGATTTGTCCCAGAGTTCTTTTCTCTATTTTTCGAGCCCCAAAATGGTCAATCAACATTTAACTGCGTTGTTAATTTCTCAATTGCTTCTAACTGTGGCATTGCTGATGCCTTCTTTCAGTTGGGCACAACCCTCCGTCAAGTGTTTGCCTAACGACCGCGGTGATATGGCTTTGGTGCCCCTTCGTCCTGATTTTTTTACGGTTTCCGGGCGCATGGGTGGTTTCGATCCTTGTGAGGCCAACGTTAAATTCCGCATACCTTCAGGTGCTAGTAAACCACCCCTCATCATCAGTGTTCATGGCTGTGGCGGGATAAATGATGTACTGAAGTCAGACAACGCGTTTTTTCAGTACGGTATGGCGACTCTGGTTTTTGATGCCTATGCGATGCAAGGCCTGACTGGGCGTCAATCTTTATTTTGGGCTCGCTCAGTTACAAATGAAGCGCGTCAGCGCATGATCTACGCAACCGCCATGGCGGCCTATCAATGGGCAATTCAGCGCACAGATATAGATACAAAACGCATCTACCTTTTTGGAATATCAAACGGTGCTGCCATTGTTGCCAACATGGCAGGCACAGTAGATCCAGCGCATGTAAAAGGTGTGATTGCAGAAGGCATTACGCCAATTGGTCTTGGTCTACCTGATGAAATCAAGGTTCCAGTGCAGTTGGTGTTTGGCAAGCTTGATGACTATGGCAATTCAGATCCAAAGGGCAATCGATGGACCTTGACTGATGACTGTCGGTTGAACATCAAGTTTGAGCCTGTACCTACCGGTTCATCTGCATATTGCAACCAAAATACGCCTGGCCAGCGTATCCCCAACGCGCTTGAGTGGTCTACCGCTGTTCAGAAGCGTGGCGGTCAGATTGAGGTAGTCTACTTTGAAGACATGGCTCACAACGCCTACTATGGCCCCTTAGTGCGACGTACCGCCACCTGGGGCAATGGTCAGACGATGGGTGCATCACTTGGTGCCACCGATGAGGCTAGAACCAAATTTTTCAAAGCGATGATCGACTTCATTGAAAGATACAAATAAGTTCTCTCTTTTATATTTCAGACCTCAAATGCATTGCACCAATGCTCAGAGATGGAGAGCACGCAAGCCGAAATGCCTGTCTTTACCTCAATGCGAATCCTATGAAAAATAAATTCTTTGCACTCATCGCCTCTTTGTGTATTTTGAGTTCTGCAGCTCAAGATAACAAGGCGGTAGACCATTCGAACATGGTCATTGCCGATGTCCACCGGCATGTTCAGCATTGGATTTCGCCAAGCAGTCTATTGGCTGAAATGGACGAACTCAAAATTGGATGGGCTGGTGCAGTCAGTGCTCCATATGGACCGTGGGACATACAGCCATACATGCAGCTGTTGGGTAAACGCTATATTGCGACAACGGGTCAAATGACCCTCACAGACATTCATCGTTTCAAGGGGGTTAGAGGTATCGAAGACGCCCAAACTCAGGACTACAAAGTTCTTGAAGACGAAGCCAATCGATTTTTTGGAGCTGGTGCAATCAAGGGTTTGGGCGAGTTGATTTTGAACAATGAAAACACCAATCCAAATCCATCATTTAGACGCAAGGCGAAAATTGATTCACCGGGCATCACTCAGATGCTTGATATCGCTAAGCGTTGGAATGGCTTTGTTCAGATTCACGCCGAGGATGATGTCAACTCCGTTAAGGAGCTATCCAACATCGCTGCCCAGTATTCAACTGTCCCGATTATTCTCTCGCATTGCCTCTTTACGCCGAATTCAGCGCTCATTGATGACTTGCTCGGTAAGCACCCAAATCTTTACTGCGAAATGTCAGCTCGAAATGAGTCGATGTACGGAAATAACGCCGCCAAACAAAGGGCCGAGAAGTTCGGTTGGATTGTGTTTGACGACCAAAATCTCAAGCCTGACTGGAAGGCGCTGATCGAAAAGCACCCCACTCGATTTATGGTCGGCACTGACAACTACAACCCCAGCGTCGATACACGAAAGGTTGTCCGTCAAATCCGTCAAGGATTGTTAAGGAACTTACCGCTTGATGTTGCCAAGCAGGTTGCGTCAGAAAATGCCATTCGAGTCATGCGGTTGGAGCAATGAAACCCGAATATTGCTAGAAATACAGGGTTTAGTTGACATAAATCGAGCAAAGAGAGGCGCATTCTTTAGGCAGAATTTAGGAAATCGAGCACTATTTTCTTGCTATAATCCCGCTTCTGTGAGGCCCGGTAGCTCAGTTGGTAGAGCAGCGGATTGAAAAGCGTACGAAGTAAGTACTAACCTAGCATACATGGCAGGTTAAAAAGTCCTCAAAAACGGTGCGGCACACTCTGTCCGACAGCACCTAAAAATACCCCCATATCAACAAGTTATCCACAGGGTTTGAAGCCTTATTGGGTTACTTTGTATGACCGCTGGAAGTTCAATGGAATACGCTACCTCTAGCGCCAGCTCTCAGCAGCATTAGCGTCAGGCGGCACTCAAATCCAAGCTACAAACGGTGAACTTTCACCCTTTTAGAGCTGGGTAGCTGGGCTGGGGAAAAACGCTTTGTAGGGCTTTTTTGACTTCGCTGCGCCAGCGTAAATTAAATTGACGCATTAGCACTGATCAAGCAACATCCAATTGTCATGAGGGTTTTAGTGTGCCAACTTTCAGCAAGCTTGAAATTGCTAGGTCTCAGCTAGAAACAGCTGTTGAAATTCTGTTGAACCGGCAGTGTTTATCAGCGGTAATAACGCTCGCTGGTGCTTCGAGCACCATACTTGATGAACTTGTTCGCAGAGAGAAGAAAGAGACTTTTCTTGATTATTCAATTCGAATACGCGAAGCAACTTCAGGAAAAACTCCTAAAAAACAATCTTACAAGCATCACATCGAGAAATTACTTGGCGTTATTGCTCATAAGCACATGGCAATTACCGACTCTGATCATATAGAGCTTGATCTTGAAAGAATGGCTGCTGATGTAACAACAGCTGCTGTATGCGATTACATAAAGTTGAATGGCCAAAGTGAAACATTCATCAAAGCATTTTTAGCTTGGCGCTGGGCGACCACACCGAACGCATCAGAAATAATGAAGCAGTTTGAAAAAGTCCCACACAAATTACAACCACGATGACAAGTAAAGTTTATTCACGGTTCGAAATCGCGGTCACTCAACTAGAAGCAGCAATTGGTTTGTATGTTTCAAACCGCGACAAATTTTCTGTAATTACTCTTGCTGGCGCGGCCAACACAATTTTTTTGTGAGTTGCTCATCAAGTCAGGCAAAGAAACATTTACCGATTCCTTATTTAAAGAACGTAGCGAGAAGTACGAAGGTCAACTCAGCCCAGAAGAGTTTCGCTCATCGATAAACAATCTTTTAGGAATAAACCACTTAAAGCATTTAGATCCAGACCAACCAGATTCATTTGAGATGGAACCAAACGAATCAGCTTTAGCTACGCTACTGATGGCTTTAACAAACTATGTGTCGATTCCTGAGCATGATCAACAGCTCTTCCATATTTTTAAGGTTTGGGCACAGATAAATCTTGATAAAACAAAATACAACGTCAATCTAGATCCCAATTGGGTTCGGCCCGAACCCAATTGAAATTACAGAAAAAAGGAGGAACTATGACCTCGGGTGAATATGCGCGGCAACTTCAAGAAAAGTTTGAGCTATATCTAATAGCACTTGTCTTCACCATCTTAGGATTAGCAATTCAAACAGCGAAGTTTGGAACAAATGATTTGGGCGACGCTTTCGAACTTGCTGGATGGCTTTGCCTAATGGGATCAGGAATTACAAGTCTATTAAGAATGGAGCTGCTACCAGTAGCGCAACTAGAGTTACACAAAAAACAAAATTTTGAAGAAGAGCTTACGCAATATAGAAAATTATTTGCGAATGGGCAGGGCTTGATTCAAAACATTGTGGACAACAACACCTTATCCATTCCAAATCTAATTGAAGATAGAGTCAGCAAGGTTCAAATGTATGAAAACCGTATTTCCAAATTACAAGGGAAAATTTATCGTGGCTATCTCTTTCACAAATGGTTACTTGTAGGCGGTCTTATTTTTTTAGGCGCTTCACGCTCTTTTAGTCCACTGTCGGCTTTAGTTAAAAAATATTGGCTTTAATTTTTATTCTTCAAATTCTTGTATGTATTCTTCGCGAAGTACTCCTTCATATGCGAATTCACTGTCGTATTCGTTATGCGGGGACTTCATATAAACGGTCATGGGTTTACCAATGCCGCCTTTGAACTCCCAAAAATCCCAACAAAACAACTCGTCATTTGGATCTGGTTTGACTCCCTCTTCCGGAACCCAACCGTTGCCAGCGACCTTTAGATGCTCACCTGCTTTTATACGCATCCAAATTTCAGCAGACAGCTTGATCTGTACGAACATCCACTCGTAGCCGCAATCGGGAAATAGATAAGCGCCCATGCGCTTTGGCTTAGTCTGCTCAACTAGCGCACTTAAGCTCTTTTTAATCTGTTTGATTTCCAGCGATTGCGCCTCTAGGATCTTTATCAGCTCATTTAGCTGCTTGTCGATGCTTGGGCTCTGATCTTTCATTTGCTTACTCTTAGTCAAATTAATTCCTTCTTACAGAAATATCGTGAAACAATTACAACTCAATAAATAGGGGTTACTTAGTGAATAACGATGAAAAAGAGAAAAACACGTTGGCGACAAGACTTATTGCGGCACTTCAGGCTAAAGGCATCAAACCCTCTCCCACCGTTGTTTCACAAGGCTTTAATGAATTTTCAGGAAATGCCGTTACACCACACACTGCGAGGAATTGGTTGCTAGGTAAAGCCTTCCCCCAGCACGATAAATTAGTAGCGTTAAGCAATTGGTTAGAAGTCAGTCCATCAGAACTTCGCTATGGACATGAAGTTGGTAAACAGATGATGTTTAAAAGTTCATCAGGCGAATTTGAGATAACTCAGGCAGATAGGAAAATGATTGAGCGTTACCTTAAGCTGCCAATTGGTAAGCAGGAATTAATTCGGGATGTAGTAGAGACCTACAGTCGCAACTACTAGCATTTAGTATTTTGCTTAGCCTCTCATCCCCAAATCCAAGGTTGAAAAATTACACTATTTTTCTCCATTTACCCCCACATTTGGCAGGTTTTGAGGGATTTTCGTCCCCATTGTTTTGGTCATAGGTACCGGACCAAGCTTCTGTTGTCGTTGAGCCCACCGTTGATTTGGGGTCATAGGCATAGGTGGCAAGTTAGCTTGAGCAACAGCTTTCTTACCTAATGGAATTGGCAGTGTAGGTGGCGATTTTGATTTGGGTTTTGGCGGAGCCTTAACCTTCTTTATTTTGGTAGCTGGCGCAGCTTTCACAGGAACAGTCTTTTTCGCCAGTGGTTTAGTAACACCCGATACAGGAGCTGGCAGCTGCTGGCGTTGAGAATCAATAGCGGCCCAAACAGCATCGCTCACCATTCGCCAAAGCTGAAGTTGTTCATCTGGTGTCGCAAACTCATGTATTCGCATCTCGGTCTCCTTTTCTTTTATTTATGTAAAAGATGAAAGACCTTAAAAAAAGTGCCTTTAGCTCTACTAAACAAGTCTTACGCAGTCAACATTTCCAAAACCAAAGTGGGACTCCAGTAGTAGTTTTGCTCTAAAGGTATCTGTTGCCTGAACTGAAGTTTGAATAAACATGATGCCACCATAATCATCTGTGTGTATACAAACTCGAGCCGTGAAGGTTTTTAAGTCCATTCTCATTTCCTCCGGTAAGTAGCTAACTCTTCGCGACTTTGAATCCACTCCTCAACATCCTTAACACGCCACGCTATAGAGCGCGAGCCCAGACGAATTGGATTAGGAAATTGTTCTTCGCTTAGAAGCTTCCAAATAGTCGAACGAGACAAGCCGATCATTTCCACTAACCGGCTCATACGAACGACTAAGACTTGTGTGTCTTGGTAGTTCATATTTTTTGCCTTACTTGCCGAAGCCTTCGCGCAACTTAATACTTGCGACTTCGATCTGCTGATCAAGCTCGCCAGCCTCAACAGCTTTTAGGATGGTTTCAAGAGTTGGAATCAGGTCGCTACTGTTTGCGATTTCTACAGTTGACTTACCTTTGGAAAATTCAATTGCGCGAGCACCATAACGGACATTCAAAGCTAGCTTGCCGCCTTCGATGTTCCACCACCATTGGCGGACTTTTTGACGCAATTCAACACTACGTCGGGAACCGTCTTCATCTGTGACAGTACGGAATTTTGTTGTAGTGAACAAAACCCCTTCTGATTGAGCTTTTGCCAATGAAATTTGTTCACCAATTTTCTTGACTAACTTATTTCTTCGCATCGCTAATGGGTTCATAGCGCCAGCTTTTTTTGAAGTAGATAACTTCAGCGTTGAGAGTACAGACATCATTTTTCCTTTCTTGTTAATGACATCCGTAACTTTATTTTCAGACCTTCGGATTGGGCAACCAGCAGGGGATGATGTCCCGACAAAGTGGACGGACTCACCGTGATCTCAAAGTAAAGAAATCAATATTGCTTCTTATTTTCTTTGGTCTTGCTAAATAAACATGACGGGCAAATCGAAGCACAGTATTTGTCATGCCATTTATTACTACCGAAAACAAGCTGCGTCACTTAGTTGTTATGACGCCCAAGAAACTGGACATTGGTGTCGCAGGGTTGGAATTTCTGAGCGGTAGCAGAGACTTGTTGTCACTACCCGAAAGGATGCCATTGGAATTTGCTACCCAATTGACACTAGAGAAAATCAAAGCACAAAGGCGGTGGAGTCCTAGACCCATGCGTCACGAGCAAGCCCTGCCTACACAGCAACTTGCGAACCCTGCGATTGCTGGCACTTCAGCTTTCGTAGATGTTGCGTTTCATCAGACGCACGTAAAAGGAGACCGCGAAACCGCCCTTACCGATTTGGTTGTGTTGAAGTGCTGTGGTAAAGAACTCATCGAAAGTTTTTTTACCCTAATACTGAGCCTAGGTTTAAGGCTCAGTGTGGATTGAATCTATCGAAAGTTTTAAATTAGTTAATAAAAGAAATATGCGAAGAGCGAAAGCGAATTCGCGAGCGAGCGCAGCTTCGCTCTCCATCTAGGAATTTTCTTAGCTCGATCGTATATTTGTACTCAAAAATTACCAAATGTTTCAGGATTTAGGAATGAGTACGAGAAAGCAGAAAAGTCAAGAGAGTGTTTGGGTTGTTCAAATTTATGAAGAGGACGCAGTTGAGAGAAAAAAGTTTGAGACTGAGACAGAAGCAGTTGCGTGGGCAGCGAATTTCGCCCGCGAAGTGAACACCAAGGCCGGTAGTGATTTTCACGATCTTACTTTTTTAGATTTGATGAATCGTTATTTGGATGAAGTTTCAATCAAAACAATCAAGCACCCAAAAAACGTAATGATGGTCAAGTTTTTTACCAACGCTTTGATAGAAGGTACGAATCAAAAAAAATATCCACTCATGAATGTGAACTTACAAAATTTATCCAAGCAGGACTTTATTGATTTCCGAAATACAAGAATTCTAGAAGTAGGCGCCGGTACATTTCGAAGGGACTGGAGTAGATTTCATACTGCCATGTCTACCGCCGCTGGAGAATGGGGATGGATTCATCGAAATGTCATGAAAGGAATTCGAATTCCTAAAGAACCACCACATCGATGTAGAAGGGTAAGTCCTGAAGAAGAGTTAGCAATACGTGACTACTTGATTACTGCTGAAGTACGCTTAAAAACAAAGAAAAATTACCACCTACAAGCTGCCATGCTGTTTCAATTAGCCATTGAAACAGCACTCAGATTTTCGGAAATACTTTCACTTAAGCGTGACGAAGTCTTCTTAGACGAAGATTACTTGACTGTTTCGGGAACGGAGCCAAATGCCAAAAAAACAGCCTCATCAATTCGTAACGTTCCTCTGACTCCGCTAGCTAAAGTAATCTTACTAGACGCACTGTCGTACGATTGGGACGATACATTCGTTTTTACTATTCCACAATCTAGCTTTCTTGAGAAATTTAGGAGATGCTTAAAAGATTTATCAATCAAAAATCTACATTTTCATGATTGCCGGCATGAGGCTACAACTCGCTTCGCAAACATATACAGCGTTTTAGAATTGGCAAAAATTATTGGTCATACAGATATAAAGTCACTTTTGATCTACTACCAACCGACCATAAACGAGTTGGTTTCAAAGATGAAGTCGGCGCAAACTTAGCCAAGCAACTTTTAGTTTTTTAGGCATGCGGTTAGATTAAAACCACCACCCTGAGAGCTTTTTGATTTTGCGAAAAATTACGCAGCAATTTTTTAGCTAGCGCAGACCAAATTCTTAGGCTGCTTTAAACGCCTCTTTTAGCTGCGATCTTTTCAAATGAAGCGTTTGACACCCGCATGCTGATAAATATGCTTAGAGCTTTAATTCCGTCGTGGGATTTAAGCCACATTCAAACCAAAGAAAAGTGCTGTTTTCTTTAGTTACAACGTAAGTCATTGAATTCATTACACCGACAAGATGGTCTGGTTCTGATTGCCCAAACCGAAACAAAGAAAACACACTGTAGTCCTGTATTTATTATTTTTGGAGGACATACAGATGGGCAAAGCAAAAACTTTTACACCTACAGAATTACGCAGAGTACTCGACTACATAGCGACACGCAGTCATGCCAAGCGCAATCGCGCCATGTTGCTGATGACGCACTATGCTGGTATGCGAGTTGGCGAAGTAGCAGCACTCACTTGGAGCGATGTCATGAGTCAAGATGGTCAGGTTCGAGATGAAATCCGTTTGAACGCAGATCAGACTAAAGGTAGACACCCGCGCATTGTCTTCGTCAGTCCCAAGCTTCGGAAAGAACTTGAAACTTATGTCCGCTCTGTAAAGGCTAGGGAAGCAGATTGGTCCTTCTTCTATACACAAAAGAGTCCACGCAGAGGCTTTACTGCGAATACTCTAGCCCAGTACTTTTTCAATATGTACAGAAAAGCTGGAATGGATGACGCAAGTAGTCACAGTGGGCGTAGAACTTTTGCCACTTCATTGGCATCAAAGGGCGTAGGTGTTCGAGTATTGATGCGAGCAATGGGGCATAGAAACATCAGCACCACAATTGGCTATATCGAAGCCTCAGATGAAATGCTTCGCAGGGCAGTTGAGCTTGCTTAGACCAAAAAAAAGCCCACTCAATAAGGAGTGGGCTTGAGCCATATATTTTTTTATTCAGTTACCGTTATGTCGGCATCGTATGTATCACTCCTAAAAACATTCAGTTCCCAATTGTTTTCTTCATCTTCAAATGTTTGATCAAGGCTTTCTGCTACTGTCCAAGCCTCTTCCAATGATGTAGCTTCTATAGTTTTGAACCATTCATTAGTAATTTGCTCGACCACTTTCACTTTATATATTGGCATAAATTGACTCACTTTCTTTTAATTTATTTGAACGGTTTATTTAATATGTTTTTCAGATGCCACTCATGTGCTTCATGCTCTCGAATCAGTCTTCCCAAGTCACTACTAGGCTTGTAAAGACTTAATTGTTGATTGACTGGAAATTTCATAGTCCTGCGCATACAAATCGCCTGAGACCTTGCCCCGTATATCTGCTTCCTCAGATCGAAGTATCTTTTTACGCACTGACAATATGAAGCCAATTTTGAATACCCACTCAATCCCTCAACATAAACAATCTGTCCAAATTGTCCGCTAAGACTGGGAAGCACTCTTGCGGACTCTTTTGGATTAATAATAACTGTCACCTTTTTAAACTGTTTATTGAATGCTGAAAGCACTTCATTAATTGCTTCTAATTCGTCGAAATTCTCAAGTCTTTTTTTCAACTCAATTTCCAGAATCAAAGACGTTGAAAACCAAATATCAATGTTTTTTTCGAAGTCATTTGAAAATAAAAACAATTGTGAAAACGGTTTCGCCTTGTATCTCATTTAGCCCTCCAATAAATAGTCGACTTACTGATTCAGTAAGTCGACTAAAAGTGTCAAAAAAATTTACGCTTGGATTAAGTGATATCCACCTTGGTCAGCAACAAACTGCTCAATCACCTCTTCGATAGCCTCATCGATTTGATCAAAGTAGCTCGCAAAGTATTCAAATTCGTACTCCTTCAATTTGTAGGTGTATTGAACTTTTTGAATAGCACCTTCTTCTTTAAGCAGTTTTATCGGACCGCCAGCTAATATTGGAGAGCTAGTTAAACGCTCCATCAAGCCAATTTCGCATTCTTCCGAAATAGGATGAATCGAAAAATTAATATCAATACAGAGTTCCCGATCGTGAATCCAATAGACAGGTGTTTCATTTATAGCTAAGTTCATTTTGTGTCCTTTCTAATAAATTTAATTTCCTTGCTTACCTCTTCACGCCCTTCAATGATTTGATCAAGTGCTTTGTAGTAAGCCCTGTTGTCAGTGTTTATTTCGTACACGCTTTCCAACACCTCCAAGATTTTTTTGTCTTCAATCTCCACACTTTCCGATTTCAGTATTTCTTTAGCTTTCCATAAGAAGTTCTCAGGGCTCACGGGCGGCACCTCTACCACCTCAGCTCGACTTAGAATCCCCACATCTAACTTCTCCAGTTCATTTGTTGTGAAGATGATTAAGTCGCGCCCTTCCATTTCATCGAGCGACTCTCGTAATGCGCCTTTTGCTTTCGGATCAAAGTTAACCTCTTCAATTACTGTGTAGTTTCTGTTTTGTCCTTCCGGTTTAAACATCTTGTCAAATATTTTCGACCGTGTGAAGATTCTTCTAACTTCCGCGTTGCTATTTAGATCTTCAGCCTTTACTTTTGTAACCTTTACTTGATCACCGTCTAATGCTTTTGGTATCAAATCAGCCAGAGTAGTTTTGCCAGTTCCATTAGGTCCGAACAGAACTAGAGGTCGCAATGTTTTGCCTTTCGCGTACCTAGTAATTTGTCGCTGAACCTCTTCGTTTGCGAAAACAAATTCCGAAATATCTTTTGCCCGATACTTGTACTGTGTATTCATTTCAGTTATCCTTAAATTGTGTGTAGAAAAGCGTTGCCGCGCTTTTCTACACTTGTTTACTAAATTAAGCCGCCAACAACTCGCCAACAGTTTCTGTTGCCGAGTTGTTTTTCTTTGGCTTTTCAATCGCTGCTGTCAAAGCATCTTTTTTCCTTGTCAACTTTTCGTTTTTCTTTGACACCGCTTGTTGTTCAAGCAAAAACATAGCAATCTGTTTTTTCGCCCAATTGCTCATCCCCTTTGAATATCCGGGTACAACCGACACAATGCGCAGATTCCCCTTTTTGTCAGAAGTACCAACAAGCAAGGTCAACTCTTTATCGTGTGTGTTTGCCACCCACTCTTCCCCGACCTTGATTTCACTTAACGAACGCTCCATGTCGTTAAGTTGCTCGTCTACTAATGGAAGCATGTCTTTAACGCTTTTTTCCCGCGCCAAGGTTTCAGGCTTTTTAGATAATGTCCGCTTACATTCTTCGACTCCGCCAGCAGACTCAATAAACTCCGCCAGTGATTCGGGCTTAATGCCTTTCGCAATTGCCGCTTGAAGTGTTCTGCTGTAGTTGAAAGCACGTTGTCGATCTGTTCGAAAAACATATCGGACAAACAAAGTAATCACCACTGTCGTTGCTTGTACCCTTCCACCATCTTCTTTAAGATTGGCCGTCATTTTTTTTACAGCCACCTTGAGCTCTTCTTTGCTTTCCTTGATCAACAAGTAGTTCTTGTAGATTTCACTCAAGATCGCATACAAGCGTTTATTGCTCCGTGCGTACTCCTCGTTTTCAAAGTTTTCTCGCTCTTTCACCAGCCCATTCAAATTGCTGAGCAATGTTGCCGAATTCAAAACTACCACTTTAGATTTAGCCATTTTTAGTTTCCTTTTTAAATTAAAATGTTATAAATTACCTAGTCGTACAAATGCGCACGTCGCATGCGACGTGTTTTATAAATATATGTTTTTAAAGAACTTTTTATGACTAATTCGATCATTTCGTCATGTATCTATTGTAATTCGAAGCACTTTTTTCTCTAGTATGTAACCGTACTTGTACATTTAGAAAGATATAAAATGGGTAAAATATTTAAAGGTCAACACCCCAATTTCGGACGTGAGAATGCGCGTCTGAGTGCCAATCACTTAGAGAAAAGTCACTACTACTGGTGGTGGGAGTTTTTGCGCCGCAATCAGGCGTACGTCCAATGCTGCGAGCAAGGCGGAACAGGTGCGCTTGCCGCTCTGTACAAAGACTTTGGAGATGTAGTCAACGTTGAATTTAAAGACTGGTGGCTAACCAACTCCAGAGGCTTTCGATTGTTTAGCGAGAAGCCCAAGTCTGATTTAAAGGTACTTCAGAGCTCTTCGGACTGGGACGAGGATTGCTCTTCTAATCAATTTCTTGTAACTGCTGTGAATTTAGAAACACCAAAGCGTTTTCTCATTCAGGCATTCACCAAACAACTCAACAAGATACATAAAGGTAAACGTGGTCGAGTGCCATTAAGTACAGACGGCATCAGTACAGCAAGATATCCACTTCATCGCAGTGCCAGTCCACCAACCTTGAAAATTCAACTCCAGATTTATGACTTAGTAATGGCTAAGAAAAGAGGCGAAATCAAAATCAGCTTTGCTGATATAGGCAAAAAGTTTAATTTCGCAAGCAAATCTCAATTCAAGGATGGGAAAGATGTCATTGACCCTACAAGCCTGAAAGCAGTCTGGGCATCCATGGCTCAACGCTACTATAAAGACGCAAGCAATATCATCGCAAACACTTCTAATGGGCGATTCCCAGATAGCAAACCATTCACGAATGAAAATGAAGTCAAGCGTAAATTAAATCGACGCTCAAGATGATCGCGTCTACATTTGCGTCAACCTGATCAACTGTAAAAACGATCAGCAGTTGTAGCTCAACTTTTGAGCCTGTCAGTGTTCAAAGTAGAGACCTTTACTATCTTTGATACGAACTATGCCAATCACAATTTTTCTTTCAGCCACGCTTTGGTTGCCAGCACTAACTCTTAATACGCTGATAGCAGATCATTTAGTAGCGCTCAAACAGCCATACTCTTTTAAGCCAAATGAACTTCAGTCGTCTATTCTCAAATTTGACTACGGGTATTCCCACGTGCCTTACAAACCAAGCAGACGTGAAAAGATTGCTCTTAAACTGACACAGCTTACAAAAATTAATACGGAAGCGAATAATTGATCATGGCAGAAATCGACCGCTATTACGCTTACCAGTCCTTGTTCACTAGTCGCAAGGCTGTTCCCAAGAATGAGTTCTTGAAGAAGCTTGAAATTTCTTCAGCCACATTTAAACGCGACCTCACAATGTTGCGCGACCGTTTAAACACGCCAGTCATTTTTGATCGAGACTTAGGCGGTTACAGACTTGAAAATCCCGAGGCATTTGAACAACTGCCAGGACTATGGTTTAGCCAAGAAGAAGCTTTAGCTTTGATGACCATTCAATCCATGATCAGCCAACTTGAGCCAGGCCTACTTGGACCAAAACTCAAACCACTACAGACACGTTTAAACAAGATTCTGGAAACACAAGGTGCTGATGCCGCAATCTTGGCAGACAGGGTTCGAGTTGTCCACGCTGGAAAAAGGCGCATGCCATTGAAGTCGTTTGAATTGATTGCCAAAGCCACAGTCGACCGTAAGCAAATTGAAATCGTTCATCAAAATAGGCAAACAGGCGAGTCAATCAAACGGATCATTTCTCCGCAGCAACTAATTCACTACCGAGACAACTGGTACGTTGATGCGTGGTGTCACTTGCGCGGAGGCATTAGAAGCTTCTCTATAGATGCTGTTGAAAGCAGCAAGTTGATTGACAAAGCAGCTAAAGACATTGATCGTGATCAATTACGGAGACAAATGGAAAGCGGATACGGCATCTTTGGCGGCCAAGCAAAAGCTTGGGCAGAACTCAAGTTCACGCCAGAGAGAGCTCGTTGGGTTCAACACGAAGAATGGCACCCCAACCAAAAAGGCACGTTACACCCAGACGGCTCATACACCCTAGAAGTACCTTACTCAGATGAACGCGAATTGATAGGGGACATCCTACGCATGGGCTCTGACGCTAAAGTCATTGCCCCAGCAACCTTAATTAATTCAATCAAAGATGCCTCAAGCAAAATCAATAAGCAATACAGTTAGGATTCAGTCTCGACAAAAGACTGCCCCTAGACCCGTTGCTACCGAGCCCATTCTTGTGCTTCCGTCTGAACAAAAGGCACCCTGTTGAATAAAGACCGAGCCATCAGATCCCACGGTGGTCAAACCTAATGTGGTGTAGGTAGTCCCGCTCGTAGAGATGCTCAAACTATCTGAAATCCTATGAACTGATTCACCTGTATCTGACACTGAAAAGTTGCCCAATAATTGCCAAATAGACATTGTGTTCTCCTTGTAAAAAGCACGAAACAACACAACTATGGCTCACAGAAAGCTCACCAAATGAGCCTGCCCTGAAGATGAGCATTTTTTTAGTCTTTGCCACCTACGTATCAGGCATTAGTTTGTTTCATTAACGCGCGGTAATGGATAGGTTTCTTTCACTATCAGTGATTTTTAGCGTGACCTAAAAAATGTATTCGCTAGTCGAACTATCGGTGTCTTCCAGCTTGAGCACTAACGCTGGGCAATACTTTCAGTAAGTTCGCGAATTAGGTAGTTGCCGAACTATGTCCATGTTCTCTTTTGGAGAGCGCTTCCTATCGCCAAAAATCCACTCTTAATTAGATAAATGTTAGATTCTTTGGTATTACTAATAGATCTAATTGAATTAAGTATGCGATAGACTCACTACTACTCGTTATTAGGAGGTCAGCATGCTCACAGAGATCACTACAGAATGGAATGACCGTTACAACACATACGCAGGTGCTAAGCCTGATGCGCAACTAAGACATGTGGTTGATGTTCTAGCGATACGAATCACGAACGGTCATCTGCGTGGCTCAGACTTTAGTGGAGTCTTTGAAGTGGCCGATGTACCTAAGCCATTTGGACTTTATGCGGGAGTACTTCGTGTTGAGGTCAAGGTCGGTTGGTTTGGAATGAAGCCTAAGACTACATGGGCGCACATCACATTGAATGATGAGTGGGAGTTGGTACGAAACTATTCAGGCAAAGTGGTTCACAACTTGGGGGCTTGAATTTACATAAATTCAATTCAGTAAATTTAAAAACATGTTGAGGTGAAAATTGAATTTAAAAATGGGTGAACTTTTTTGTGGGCCTGGTGGTCTTGCTATTGGAGCAGAATTAGCAAATCAGGAAATAGGAATAGAAGTATTCAAACATACATGGGCAGTCGACAATCATGCGGAAACATGCCAAACATATTTAAATAATGTTAAGGGCGCGAAACAAAATTCAGTAATTTGTTCAGATGTTAGAGATTTAAATTTTGATAGCCTAAAAGGCATAGATGGTTTTGCTTATGGCTTCCCGTGTAATGACTTTAGTTTAGTTGGAGAACATAAAGGTTTTACTGGAGATTTCGGACCACTTTACACATATGGCTTACCAGTTCTTAGTTTATATAAACCAAAATTTTTTATAGCAGAAAATGTAGGCGGCATAAGAAGCGCAAATGAAGGAAAAGCATTTCTCAAAATACTAGATGACCTATCAAAAGCTGGTGATGGTTATGAGCTTACTCCTCACCTATATAAATTCGAGAATTATGGAGTTCCTCAATCCAGGCACAGAGTAATCATTGTTGGAATTCGAAAAGATTTAGGGCTGAAATTTTTGCCTCCAAGCACAAAACTATTTAAAAAGATGACTGCTAAGGATGCTTTAACAAAACCACCAATAAAAAAGACGGCATTCAATAATGAATTTACAAAACAAAACCCTAGGGTAGTTGAACGGCTGAGCTTCATAAAGCCCGGAGAAAATGCTTGGACAGCCGAACTTCCTGAGGAACTCAAGTTAAATGTGACTGGAGCCAAAATAAGTCAAATCTACAGAAGACTAGATCCAGATAAACCGTCTTACACAGTTACTGGTTCTGGTGGCGGTGGGACCCATGTTTACCATTGGAGCGAAAACCGCGCTCTCACAAACAGAGAGCGCGCTAGGCTACAGACGTTTCCCGATGAATTTAATTTTCATGGATCAAAGGAAAGTGTTAGAAGGCAAATTGGCATGGCTGTACCTCCACAAGGTGCTAAAGCACTATTTATTGCCATCTACAAGACTTTGAAAAAAATTAAGTACGAAACAGATACACCTAATATAAATCTAGATTGGTAATGAGTACTTATAGAAATCTATGGATGTTTCCAAGGAATAAACGAAGAGTTGTTCCTTTGGACACTGCTGTAATGTTAAGGGCATTGATTATTGCTTCCAAACAAGGTCAATCTTGGTTTGGAGAACAAGGCAATCAAGATGATTTTGCGAGATTACTTGAAAAATATAATTTAAAAGCAGGTGGCCCCAAAGTAGACAAGAAAAATGGTGGGCCAAGAACATATCAATCGCAATTTCAATGTTTAGGACTAATTAGCAAACGTGGACCTGATGAAATAATTTTCACTCAGTCAGGCGAAGATATGGCTTACTTTGATAACGTTGGCGAAACATTACGATATCAAGTACTAAAGCTTCAGTATCCTTCCGAATATGCCCAGTCCACTGGTGTAAATATTAACCCTGAGATAAAAATTCGACCAAATGTTTTTCTAATGCTGCTGGCAATTGATGAAGAGATTGATGGGTTATCAGATCAAGACATCATGGTGCCAGTTGTATTTGGCAAAAATAAAAATTCCTTTGCCGAATGTAAAGAAAAAATTTTACATAGTAGAAAATTTGGCATCGAAAAGGTAATCAATAACGTTGAAGATTTAGTTACCGCTAGAACAAAGTCCAAGGATCTAAATAGCAGGTTGAAAGAAGTCAAGAATGTTGCCAATACTTTTGCGAATGTATTGATTGGCGTCGGTTTATGTGAGAGAGCACAAAGGGGCAATGAAACTAGAATATTTTTACGAAATCAATACCTAGAACTTTTAAACGAAGTAGCTATGTTAGATTTGGTTGATATTCAACAAGATAATATTGAACAGTCCTCGCGACAGATTGGAAAAAGAAGAGGAGCTTCAAAAGATACGCGACGAACATTGATACCCAATGTCAATCTTGAATTGGTTCACAAAAGTGAATACATTCTTCAGAGATTTTTTGAATTCGCAAAATTTCCAGTTGTTCAAGAAGAGATACGGATTTTCTCCAAGAGGTTGGAGAGTGAACTTGGAGTTGATGAAAAATTTGTTCTTTCTTCGATTGCTCCAATTTTAAATAATCCGAAAAGCTATATCAATTCAGAGTTGGTAAGTCTCTCTCAGAGCAGTAATAAAGGGGCATTAGCTTTTGAAGATGCTTTGTACAGAGTATTCAAAGATGAATTCAAGTTTAATGCTAGCCTCACCGGTCAATTAAAACGTAAAGAAGGCGTTGGTGGATTCTCTGATATTTTCGTATTTCAAAACGAAAGAGATGAATGCGGAATAATTGATGCTAAAGCAATCAAAAACTATGAATTGCCACACCCTGATGTAGCAAAGATGTTGTCAACTTATATCCCATCAGTAAATGAGCTTTTCCCTAGTGGGAGAAAATTAAATTTATCTTTTGTTGCTTACGTTAGTCATTTATTTAAATCAGGCGCTGAAGACAGAGCAATTGAAATTAATCGGCGAACCAATTTACCTGTAGTTCTCTGTTCAGTTTACGGTTTAAACAACTTAAGAGAAGATGAAAATTTTTATCATAAGCCGGACAATGTAGTTAAATTATTCACGTCGAAACCTGTTCTTCACCTAACTCGATGAAGAATATGAGTTCGGTTTGAAAGTTAATTACTCTTATTCCGGTTAAGTCAGATCTAAGAAAGTTAGTCAGCTAGGCTTGTAGAGAACGTTCGATAAGCATATTAGTAAGCTGCTTTGATAGTCCTTAAGCATCAGTCAAATCCGCGGTTTTTGTACTCAGTCATCAAAAAATCAATGAGATCTGTCAGCGCTACTTTTTTTAGCTGTCAAATTCACTCAAGTTAATTCAACAGTTACCCGCCATAAGACTTCTTATAAGAACTTCATTCCACACTCAATTTTGAGATGAACACAACAAAAAAACTTAGCGAGGAAGAAATAGGTAATCGACTTATTGGTAGAGGAATACGACTTGTATCAGGATCGTTTAAAAATATTCGAGTGCCTGCTAGGTGGATTTGTCTAGTTGATTCCAGTCACGGTGAATTCGAAGCACCAGCAAAACAAATAATCCACGCAAATGGAAGCTGTCCACTATGTGGAAAAGTGGGCAAGCTAACTGATGAGATCGTTAAATTAAAAGTACAAGGACGGCCACTCAGTTTAGTCATAGGATCTTTAAAAGGTTCAGATAAGAAAGCTGAATGGCTATGCCTAGCAAACCCAAGCCATCCAACTTGGCAAGCAACACCGTCGTCCGTCATCAATAAGAAAAGCGGTTGCCCTGTCTGCTCAGGTAAGCAGCCCTTAAATGAAGAAGCAATTTGTTCGAAATTAGAGGGTAGAACAATCTCATTAGTTTCTAGGTCTTATGTTCCTTCAAAAAAGATTGCGAAATGGCGGTGCCTAAAAAACGAGCAACACCCTATTTGGTCATCCTCAATTAGTAGCGTAATTTATCAACATAGTGGTTGCCCTGTTTGTTCAGGCAATGCGCCCATCACAGAAGAACAAATCAATTTAAAACTTGTAGGCAGACCAATCAGATTAGTTAGCAACACATTTGTTGGCGGAGTTCTAAAAAAAACAATGTGGCAATGTTTATCCGTCAAAGATCACCCTAATTGGTCTGCTACTCCAGATAGTGTTCTTTCAGGTACAAACTGTCCAGCTTGTACAGGACACGAACGTCTAACTTCAGAGGTTGTTCGCAGGAAGTTAAAAAGTCGCAATATTGATCTCTTAACTCAAATAGTTACTTCGTCTACCGATAAAGTAACTTGGGCCTGTAAGAAAGATGTTTCTCATAGAAATTGGTCAGCTACAGTTTCCTCAGTGCTAGCAGGGTCTGGGTGTCCTGAATGTGCCGGTAACGCAAGACTTAATGAAGCTCTAATTGATGAAAGACTAAGTTCGCGAGCCATCAGAATTGTCGACAACACATTCAAATCAACATCAGAAAAAGCTGAGTGGAAGTGCCTATCTGGAAAGGGACATCCTAATTGGTTTTCTAATGTTGGATCAATTCTTTCAGGCGTTGGGTGTCCTAATTGCGCAGAGTATGGTTTTGACGAAAATAAAAAAGCATACTTTTACTTGATGCTCATCGGAGAAGAGATTGCGCCGATTGGTGTGAAGTGCGGAATTACAAATAATGATCCTAAATTTCGCCTTCAACAAATTCGTAGAAAGTCTAAAGAGGAAATTAATTTAATTAATACTTGGCTTGATTCAAGTGGTAAATTTATAAGGAATCTAGAAAGGAAAGTACTCGAGAAGTTTCCTTATAACGATCTTGGAAACCTTTTGAAAGATGGTGGTACGGAAACTCTGTTCGCCACTGACTTGTTCGAAATTGTTAGATTTGTAGAGGCTGAGTTCGAAATACGATCGAAGGAAGCGTAAATTTAATTTACGCTCAAGCTAACTGCTCTGCAGCCATAGTGGCTGTGAGCTTGCTGTAATGCTTCTCCAACATCAAGACACTTGTACCCATCTGTCGAGCCACTGTGTGAATATCAGTTCCCGCAAGCAACTCCATGGTGGCATATGTATGACGCAAGCTATACAAAGTTCGCTGCTGACCACTACTCATGTCTTTGCTTAGTTCTGAAGCTGCTAACAGTCGCTTAAAAGTTCCTTCAAACCCACTCGGTTGTGTTCCATCATCGTAGGCAAATACTGGCAGCGCCAACTTAGCCTCGATTGCTTGATCCAGTGTCATAGATACGGCATGCTGGCGCAGTGCTAGTCGTTCAAGTGCCTGTGCTGCTCGGTGCTTGGCAATCAACCAACGACCACCAGTTTTACCTGACACCCAAATTCGTAAGTAGCGAACTTCCTTGTCCTTGTACCACTCAATATGTTGCCAAAGCATGCTCATGCTTTCCTTGCCACAACGCATGCCAGTTGCTAACAAGATCTCTACATAGTCACGAAGTAAGAGCTTGATTTGCCTGCCTGTATGTCTATGTCCACCTTCACACCATGCGGGCATAAATTCCAGCAGATTTTGAATTTCTTCACGATTGAAGCCAGGTCTTGCCACACTCTTCTGCCCTCGTCTACTTAGTCTTGGTATTGGTACATTGGCTGATAACCATCCACGCTCAATGGCAAGATCAACAACACGACTGTAGGCTGTGGCATGCGTCATCAAAGTACTGGCCTTGGGCACTGTCCGCATCTGTTCATTTCGCCAAAGCTCGTATTGCCTGACCAAGGCGATATCAATGCTGGTCAAGTTGTATCTGCCAAAGAAAGGGATCAAATACTTTCGGATCACTCTTTGATAATCCGAAGCACTTCTTGGTTTGATGCCCTGCTCAATTTCCATGTCCAATTGCCGGAGACATGCTTGAGCAACTACTACAAAGGACTTGGCAACCAAAGGCATGCCCATTTCTTCAGCAAACCTAGATCGGTCATATAAAGTGCTGGCAACTCGTCGCGCGTATTCCAAGTCCTTGTGCTTGGTTGAGTAGCAGTGCCACTTCATGTCAAACAGTTTGAACCTAACCTGCCAAACATCACTTCTGTCCCTTTTATAAAGAACCACACAGCCATCCCGCATGTGATGAAGTTGTCGTCCCTCAGGCTTTTGGCTAGCTACGAGTTTTAGCTTGAGCAGGTTCTCAGGGTTGGGCTTGTCGGGCTCAGGCGCTTTTGAAGGGGTGCCACCCTCAAAAAACTGGGCTGTTGGGTAGGCAAGTTGGGTGCTTTTCACGAAGCCATGCTCCAAAGCCTACAGCGTAATTTCAGCAGCGCAGCCCGAGCAACCGGCGGGTTATTTGAGCCCTAGGCATGCTCCAAGGGGGCTGCGCCTGTGTTTTCGCTGGCTGAGGTGTTCGACATCTGTCCTAAGGTTGGAACAGCACAAGAACAGGGGGCAAAGTCCTATCGGTGAGACTCACTCTTTAGGCGCAGCTTTGGAAATAGAGCACTATTTTCTTGCTATAATCCCGCTTCTGTGAGGCCCGGTAGCTCAGTTGGTAGAGCAGCGGATTGAAAATCCGCGTGTCGATGGTTCGATTCCGTCCCAGGCCACCAATCCAAACCCTAGCA
>JACCDX010537431.1_pt1 | contig 21495 bp, 22 predicted proteins | sample 7449681 | NCBI WGS metagenome assembly JACCDX01 (sample SAMN15323450, study PRJNA562643) | freshwater metagenome | isolation source: river surface water | place: USA:Blue River Watershed | collected 2017-08-18
AAGCCGGTTCATAAAGGCCCGGGTCGCCGCCTGCGGCCTGGAGCGCCGAGCGAATCAGGTGCTCGGAGCCCTTGCCCACACGGCGCTCGATGTCGGCGCGGGAAAGCGGCGGGCTCATTCCCGCCAGTGTGCCCCAAGGATGCCGCCCGACGCGGTCAGGCCACGGCCTCAGCCCTTGCCGCCCCGATGCCCCCCGCCACTGGCCTCGCCGCCCTTGCGGCCTGCCTCGCGGGCCTCCTCGGAGGTGAACTCGTGCGCGGTGCCCTTTTCATGGGCGGCCTTGCCCCCCTTGCTGCCCGCCTCGCGGGCTTCCTCGGAGGTGAATTCGTGGGCGTTGCCGCTTTCGTGGGCCGCCTTGCCGCCCTGGCTGGCGATTTCGCGCTGGCGCTCCGGATCCATGGAGGCGAAGCCGCGGTTGGAGGTTCCGCTGTGCTCGCCGCTGGAGGCCTTGTCCTGGTTGCCCTTGCTGCCGCCCTGGTTGCCCTGGTTGCTCGATGCCATGGTGATCTCCTGAATCGGTGTGTGAGCAGCCGGCACCGTACCGGCCACGTGCGCATTGGGAGACAGGCCCGCGCAGCCGCAGGTCGGCGCCGAGGTGGAGCATTCGTAGGAGCCGGCGAGGCGCGTGTCGGACGGCCTCGCCAAGCGCGACACCCTCAGGCGGGCACGGCCTCCAGACCCGCGCGGCCCCAGTGCCGGTGCCGGGCGATGGCCTGGATGAAGTCCTGGGCCATCTGCAGGCGGGTGGCCGGGTCGTTGGAGCCCCGCACGACACCGTCGGACGTGGCGGCCTGCTCCCCGGCCGCCTGCAGCAGTTGCGCGCTCTCCCCGATCAGGCACAGGGCCTTGCCATGGCGGAAGGCCTCGAGCACGAAATGCACCGCATCGCCCTGGGCCGCCAGGGCCTGTGCGCTGGCGGCACCGGCAGGGACCATCACGGCGTCGAACATGACGGAGGGCATGCCCGCGATCGTGTGGTCCACCGGCAGCTGCTGGCCCGACGACGTGGCCACGACCCCCAGGTGGCTGGCCACGATGCGGGTGATGGCCCCCTGGTCATGCAGCGCCTGCTGCAGCACCTTCATCGCGCCGATCTCGACCCCCGCGGCCACGAGGATGGCGATCCGGCGGGTGGCGATACCCGTGCCGGCGGCGGGCAGCCCGCCCAGCGCAGGGGAGCGCTCGGTGAGCGCCGGTCCTTCGGGCAAGGCGCGAAAGCCCGCGCGGCCCGCAGCGGCACGCGGGTCGGGCGGGCTGATGCCCAGAGGCTCGGCCACCTTGCGGGCCAGGCGGACATCGACATGCGCCAGCAGGTCCACCACCCGCTGGCGGATCACGGGAGGACCGACGCGGGCCAGTTCGAACTGGAACGCGGCGACGATGTGCTCCCTTTCAACCGCCGTCTGGCTGTTCCAGAACAGGGTGGCCTGGCTGAAGTGGTCGTCGAATCCGGGGGCACGCCGGCGCTGCTTGGAAGCCTCCAGCGGGTCGGGGCTGTCCTGGAACCCCTGCTGCCCGCCATCGACGCGGAACTCGCCGCCCTGGGCCAGCGTGTTGGGTTCGTAATTGACGCTGCCCCGGTCGATGGCCATGCGATGCGCGCCATCACGGTGAAAGTTGTGCACCGGGCACACTGGCTGGTTGATTGGCAGCGAGTGGCTGTTGGGGCCGCCCAGGCGCGAGACCTGCGCCCCGGTGTAGGACATGAGCCGCCCCTGGAGCAGCGGATCGTGGCTGAAGTCGATGCCGGGCACGATGTGGCCAGGATGGAAGGCCACCTGTTCGGCCTCGGCGAAGAAGTTGTCGGGATTGCGATGCAGGACCAGCCGGGCGACCGCCTGCACCGGGACGAGTTCCTCGGGCACGAGCTTGGTGGGGTCCAGCAGGTCCACGCCGAGCGTATGGGCGCGGCCCTCCTCGACCAGCTGCAGACCCAGCTCCCACTCGGGCGGATGGCCCTGCGCGATCGCGTCCCAGAGGTCGCGGCGCAGGAAATCGGGGTCCTTGCCGGCGATCTTCTGAGCCTCGTCCCAGGCCAGGGCCTGTGTCCCCAGGCGCGGGCGCCAGTGGAACTTGACGAAGTGCGCGGCGCCGTGGGCGTTGACGAGCCGGTAGGTGTGGACGCCGAAGCCCTCCATCATGCGCAGGCTGCGGGGCAGCGCGCGCCCGGACATCAGCCACATCAGGGCGTGCAGGCTCTCGGGCAGCAGGGAGACAAAGTCCCAGAAGTTGTCGTGCGCGCTGGAGGCCTGTGGCATGTCGCAGTGCGGTTCGGGCTTGAGCGCATGGACGAAGTCGGGGAACTTCATCGCGTCCTGCACGAAGGCCACGGGAAAGCTCGATCCCACCAGGTCGAAATTGCCTTCGCGAGTGTAGAACTTGACGGCGAAGCCGCGCACGTCGCGCACGGTGTCGGCCGAACCGCGCGCGCCGGTGAGGTTGGAAAAGCGCACGAAGACCGGCGTGCGTCCGCCCGGCTCCTGCAGGAAATCGGCCCGGGTGTAGGTGGAGAGCGAACGGTACACCTCCAGGTAACCGTGCGCGCCGGCGCCGCGGGCATGGACCACGCGCTCGGGGATGCGCTCGTGCTCGAAGTGCGAGAGCTTTTCGCGCAGGATGAAGTCCTCGGCCAGGGTGGGTCCGCGCAGGCCGGCCTTGAGCGAGTTGTGGTTGTCGGGGACCACCACGCCCTGGTCGGTGCTCAGGGCGCTGTCGGCCGGGGCGATGAAGGCTTCGAGCTGCCGCTGGCGGGCGGACACGACGTCGCCGGCCTTGGACTTGCGTGGAGGGTCTTGCCGGGGGAGGGCCATGATGCGTGCGGCGCTTCAGCGTCCGTCCAGATCCTCGGTGGCCTCAAGGACGCAGGCCACGACCCCCACGGCAAGAATTCCCCCTGCGCCCGCCGCACACCACACCAGCCACGCAGGCCATTGCGCCAGCATTTCCATCACATCTCCTTGCCAAGTCAGGACGGAACGCGTCCATCGAAGCCTGGAGCGTAGGCAAGCTCATGGGCATGGGCCGTAGCCGCGCAGCGCCGGCGGGTGTCGGCGCGTCCGGCGTCCGGCGGTAGGAGGGAGTCGACGGCGCCGCGCGAGGCTTGCCGTCCTACGCCAGGAACGGGCGCGCTGGCCGCAGCATGGCGTGATGACGAAGGCCAAGCCCCCGCCTCAGCGATCGCGCACCGGGACCCAGCAAGGGCAGACGCAGCAGACGGTCGATCGCATGCCGCATGAGCGCGATGAATCGGCCGACAGCCAGGCCGGCATCCCGGCCGCGTCGCAGGAGATCGGCCGGTTGGCTCACGAGGACCAGGTGCGTGGCGTGGCAGACACCAGCCGCAGCGCCGAGACCGACGCCACCTACCACCGCTTGCGGCAATAGTCCGCGCAGGCGGTGGCCGGCCTCAGGTCTTGAGCGCGGCACGCATCGCGTCGATCACCGCGCGGTAATCGGGCTTGCCGAAGATGGCGCTGCCCGCCACGAAGGTATCGGCGCCGGCGGCCGCGACGCGGGCGATGTTGTCGGCCTTGATGCCGCCATCGACCTCCAGGCGGATGTCACGGCCGCTGGCGTCGATGCGCTTGCGGGCCTGTTCGATCTTGCGCAGGGCCGAATCGATGAAACCCTGGCCGCCAAAGCCGGGATTGACGCTCATGATCAGGATCAGGTCGATCTCGTCGATCATCCAGTCCAGGACATCCAGCGAGGTGGCGGGGTTGAACACCAGGCCCGCCTTGCAGCCGCGCGCCTTGATCGCCTGCACGCTGCGGTGGACATGTGCGCTCGCGTCGGGATGGAAGCTGACCAGGTCGGCGCCCGCGTCGATGAACGACTGGGCCAGCAGGTCTACCGGCTGCACCATGAGGTGCACGTCGATCGGCACGGGCGAGCCGTCGGGCCGTTTGGCGTGGGGCTTGAGCGCCGAGCAGATCATCGGCCCGAAGGTCAGATTGGGCACGTAGTGGTTGTCCATCACATCGAAATGGATCCAGTCGGCGCCGGCGGCGATGACGTTGCGCACTTCCTCGCCCAGGCGGGCGAAGTCTGCGGAGAGGATGGAGGGCGCGATGCGGTGGGTGGGGCTCATTCCCGCATTTTCTCAAACCCGCACAGGTAACATCCAGCCCCATGGCCAAGTACGAATTCCGCGTGGAGGTGATGCCCGAATACCTGCCCGAGCAGTCTTCCCCGGGCGAGGGCGTGTACTGCTTCGCCTACACCATCACGATCACCAACGCCGGCGAGGTGCCGGCGCAACTGATCTCGCGGCACTGGCAGATCATCGACGCCGCGGGCAAGACCGAGGAAGTCAAGGGCCTGGGCGTGGTGGGCCACCAGCCCCTGCTCAAGCCGGGCGAGTCCTTCCGCTACACCAGCGGCTGCCGGCTGCAGACCCCCAGCGGGACGATGCAGGGACGGTATTTCTGCGTGGGCGAGGACGGCGAGGCCTTCGAGGCCGATATTCCCCTGTTCTTCCTGGATGACGGCACGCGGCGCGTGCTGCATTGAAGACACGCACGCCTGCGCCAGCCCGCCTCAGACCCCCCAGGGCAAGTCCTTGAAGCCAGGCTGCAAGCGGGGGCGGACGGCGTGCAGGCGCTCGCCATCGAGCACCTGCGCGTACTTGCGCAGGTAGTGGGCGGCCATCACGCGGGCGCTGAAAGCCTGGACGGCCCGCTGGTGGCACGCCCGTGGATCGAAGCCGCCCGGGTCCTGGAGGGCGTTCGCCAGCTGCCCGGCGGAAGCGGACAAGACACCGCATTCCGGGGAGATCAGTTCAGGCAGGGATCCGTAGGGCGTGGCGAACACCGGGCAGCCGAAATACAGGCTCTCGATCACCGCCAGGCCGAAGGGTTCGTGCCAGCGCACGGGGAAGACCAGGCCCCTGGAGCCCTGGAGCAGTCGCAGCTTTTCGGCCCCGCCCACCATGCCGTGAAAGCGGATGCTCGGCGACCAGGTGAAACGCAGGCCCCGCTTCAGGTTCAGGCGATGGCCGCCCATCACCGACAGCCGCTGGCCTGCGCGCCGGGCGACATCGATCGCGCCAGCCACGTTCTTGACCCGCCAGGCGGCCTTCCCCAGGAAATGGAAATAGTCGCCGCGGGCCCCGAAGTCGACCTCCCCGTAGTGGCGCCAGTCCAGGCCGTTGTGGACGAACTGCACGGAGTCATGCCGGGACGCATGATTGGCGGAGAGGAACACCGCGTTCAGAGGCAATGAAGGCCGGTCCGCCGGGTTGCCGTGTTCGGTATAGAGATAAGGAATCCCCAGGCCTTCATCGAGGTCCAGATCGGGCCGGTAGTGGAAGTGGACGATGTCCACGTCTGCGGGGATCTGCTGGCGCAGGTCCTGTCTGTCGTCCAGGGCGATGACCGGCGCGAAATCACACCTGGAGCCGGGGTACACGAGGTAGGTGACCTGGTGCCCCGCCTCCACCAGCGCACGGCCCAGGTCCCAGATCACCCGCTCGGTGCCGCCATAGGCGGTGACGGGGATGACGCTTCGACTGGCAAGAAGGATGCGCATGCGGGCAAGAGGAGTGAGACAGCAGCAGGCAGTTTCTCAGAAACGGGTACGCCCTCCCCGGACGCTATGCTCGCCGGGTCATGGGCGAATTCGAACTGATCGAACGATTCTTCAAGCGGCCTGCCAGGCGCAACCCGCTGGGTGTGGGCGACGACTGCGCGCTGCTCGCCCCCGGTCCCGGGATGCAGCTGGCGGTCTCCTCGGACATGCTGGTCGAAGGACGCCATTTCCTGGCCGGCACCGACCCCCGGCGGCTGGGGCACAAGTGCCTGGCGGTGAACCTGAGCGACCTGGCGGCCTGCGGCGCCCGCCCGCTGGCCTTCACCCTGGCCCTGGCGCTGCCGGATGCCGACGCGCAGTGGCTCGAACCCTTCTCGCAAGGCCTGCTGGCGCTGGCGGATGCCCACGACTGCGAGCTGGTGGGCGGGGACACCACGCGCGGGCCGCTGGCCGTGTGCATCACCGTTTTCGGCGAAGTTCCTGCGGGTCAGGCCCTGCTGCGGTCCGGCGCGCGCGCCGGCGACGACCTGTATGTGAGCGGCCATCTGGGCGACGCCCGCCTCGCGCTGGAGGCGCTGCGCGGCGACCTGTCCGTGGCGGCGCCGGTCCTGGAGGCCGCGCGACTGCGCCTGGAGGCGCCCACGCCTCGCGTGGCCCTGGGCCTGGCCCTGCGCGGACTGGCCACTTCGGCGATCGACCTCAGCGACGGCTTGCTCGGCGACCTGGGCCATGTGCTGCGCCAGTCCGGCGTGGGCGCGACCGTCGATGCCGATGCCGTGGCCCGTCAGCTCGCCGCCGGCGACGCCATCGGCCCCGGCCAGCGCCGCGCCTGGACCCTGGCGGGGGGGGACGATTACGAACTGGCCTTCACCGCGCCGCCCACGGCCCGAGAGGCGGTGCAGACCGCCGCCGCACAGGCCGGCACGCGGGTCACGCGGATCGGGCAGATCGAAGCGGCCCCAGGCCTGCGCGTGGTCGACGCGCGGGGCCAGGCGGTCCCGCAAGCGTTCGCCTCCTTCGACCATTTCGCCTGAACACCTGCGCTTAACATCGCGGCATGCGCCCCCGCCTCTCCCCGGGCTTCCTCCTCTCGCACCCGGCCCATGCCATCGCCCTGGGCTTCGGCAGCGGCCTGTCGCCCGTCGCGCCCGGCACCGCCGGCACGCTCTGGGCCTGGGTCAGTTTCCTGGTGATGCAGCTGTGGCTCACGCAGGCGCAGATCGGCCTTGTGATCGCGGCCTCGCTCGCCGTCGGCTGGTGGGCCTGCACCGTCACCGCGCAGCACCTGGACAGCGCCGACCCGGGCAACATCGTCTGGGACGAAGTGGTGGCCTTCTGGATCGTGCTGTGGCTGATCGCGCCCGCCAGCCTGTGGCTGCAGGTGGCGGCCTTCATCCTGTTCCGGTTCTTCGACGCGGTGAAGCCCGGCCCTGTCGGCTGGGCCGACCGCCTGTTCCACGGCGTCGGCTGGCGCGGGGGCTGGGGCATCCTGTTCGACGACCTGATGGCTGCCTTCTGCACGCTCTTGCTGCTGGCCCTCTGGAGGTTCGCATGACTGCCGCCCTCGTCACCCGGCTAGCCGGGAACCTGCTGGCCCGTGAATGGACGATGGCCACCGCCGAAAGCTGCACCGGCGGGCTGATCGCCGCCGCCTGCACCGACCTGGCCGGCTCGAGCCAGTGGTTCGAGCGCGGCTTCGTCACCTACTCGAACGAGGCCAAGACCGAGATGCTGTCGGTGGATGCGGCGCTGATCGCCACCCAGGGCGCCGTGAGCGAAGTCGTGGCACGCGCGATGGCGCATGGCGCGGTGCGGCACTCGCATGCAAGGGTTGCCGTGGCGGTCACCGGCATCGCCGGGCCCGCCGGGGGCAGCGCCGCCAAGCCGGTGGGTACCGTGTGGTTCGGGTTCATGGTCGATGGCCACCTGGCCAGCGAGACGCGCCGCTTTGAGGGCGGACGCGCCCAGGTGCGCGCGGCCACCGTGGCCCACGCACTGCAGCGGCTGTCGGAACTGATCGAGGTCCGTACCCGCTGAAACCGCGCCGCCCGCCCGCGGCGGCCTGCATCCTTTCTTCTGCTCGCGCCTTCCTCAGCCTGCGCCTATAACCGGGGCAGGAGGGGCTGCGATGGAACAAGGGCAACTGAAATGGCAAGGCGGGTGGACCGCGTGGGGCCTGTGCGGGCTGGGCCTGCTGGCCTGCCTGGGGTGGCTGCTGCGCGGTGGCGGTGACGCTGCGCGCATCGGCCTCGCGGCCTTCGCCGTGCTGGTGGCGGTCGGCATCCGCGACCTGCGCCAGACGCAGCGGGCCATCCTGCGCAACTACCCGGTGATCGGGCACCTGCGCTTCTTCATGGAGTACATCCGGCCGGAGATCCGCCAGTACTTCATCGAAAGCGACACCGAGGCGGCGCCATTCTCGCGGGCGCAACGCTCGCTGGTGTACCAGCGCGCAAAGGGCGCGCCCGACAACCGCCCCTTCGGCACGCAGGCGGACGTCATGCGCGATGGCTATGAGTGGATCAACCACTCGATGTTCCCCACCGCCCTGCCCTCGTCGGACTTCCGCATCGTCATCGGCGCCGGCCGCGCGCAGCCCTATTCGGCCAGCGTATTCAACATCTCGGCGATGAGTTTCGGCTCCCTGTCCGCAAACGCCATCCTGGCCCTGAACCTCGGCGCCAAGCGGGGCGGCTTCGCGCATGACACGGGCGAAGGCTCGATCTCGCGCCACCACCGCGTGCATGGCGGCGACCTGGTCTGGGAAATCGGTTCGGGCTACTTCGGCTGCCGCGACGCAGAGGGCCGCTTCGACCCCGCGCGCTTTGCCGAGAATGCGCGCGATCCGCAGGTGAAGATGATCGAGATCAAGCTCAGTCAGGGTGCCAAGCCGGGCCATGGCGGGATCCTGCCCGGGGCGAAGGTCACCGCGGAAATCGCGCAGGCGCGCGGCGTGCACGAGGGCGCGGACTGCATCTCGCCCGCGGCGCACAGCGCGTTCACGACGCCGCTGGAGATGATGGCCTTCATCGAGCGCCTGCGCGAACTCTCGGGCGGCAAGCCAGTCGGCTTCAAGCTGTGCGTGGGCCACCCCTGGGAGTGGTTCGGCATCGTCAAGGCCATGCTTCAAACGGGCATCACGCCGGACTTCATCGTGGTGGACGGCGCGGAAGGCGGCACCGGTGCCGCGCCTGTGGAATTCACCGACCATGTGGGCTCGCCGGTGCAGGAGGGGCTGCTGCTGGTGCACAACACGCTGGTGGGTGCGGGCCTGCGTGACCGGGTGCGCCTGGGGTGCGCGGGCAAGGTGGTCAGCGCCTTCGACATCGCGCGTTTCATGGCGCTGGGCGCGGACTGGTGCAACGCCGCGCGCGGCTTCATGATGGCGCTGGGCTGCATCCAGGCGCAGACCTGCCACACCGGCACCTGCCCCACCGGGGTGACGACGCAGGACCCGTTGCGGGCGCGCGCGCTGGTGGTTCCGGACAAGGCCGAACGGGTCTACAACTTCCACCACCACACCATGCACGCGCTCCAGGAGCTGGTGCAGGCGGCGGGCCTGCACCACCCGGGCGAGATCGAGGCGCGCCACATCATGCGGCGGGTCACGGACACCGAGGTCAAGCCCCTGGCCGACCTGGTCCTGCGGCTGGCGCCCGGGGTACTTCAGGGCGCTGCCGCCGGCGAACTGCCCGATGTCTTCCAGGCCTACTGGCCCACGGCCCGGGCCGACCGCTTCGCGGCCTGACCCAGGGTCAGGCCGCGTGACCGAGGGCGGAGACCACCGCCGCGCCCATCTCACGGGTGCCCACGCGGGTGCAGCCCGGCTCGAAGATGTCCCCCGTGCGAAGGCCGTCGGCCAGGACGCGCTGCACGGCCCTTTCCACCTGGCGCGCAGGCGCCTCCAGGTCGAAGGAGTGCCGCAGCATCATCGCCATGGACAGGATGGAGGCCAGCGGATTGGCCAGGTTCTTGCCGGCGATGTCCGGGGCGGTGCCGTGCACGGGCTCGTACAGGCCCTTGTTGCCCTGCGCCAGTGAAGCCGAGGGCAGCATCCCGATGGAGCCGGTGAGCATCGCCGCCGCATCCGACAGGATGTCACCGAAGATGTTGCCAGTCACCATCACGTCGAACTGCAGGGGCGCCCGCATCAGCTGCATCGCAGCGGCGTCGACGAAGAGGTGGGACAGTTCCACGTCCGGGTAGTCACGGCCTACGCGGGTGACCACCTCTCGCCACAGCTGGCTCACCTCCAGCACGTTGGCCTTGTCCACCGAGCAGACTTTCCTGCGCCTTCCGCGCGCTGCACGGAAGGCGACGTGTGCGATACGTTCCACCTCGCGCTCGCTGTAACGCATCGTGTTGAAGCCGATGCGCTCCCCGTCGGGAGCACGCTCGATGCCGCGCGGCTCGCCGAAATACACATCACCCGTCAGCTCGCGCAGGATCATCAGGTCCAGACCAGCGATCACCTCGGGCCGCAGCGTGGAGGCGCCCGCCAGTTCAGGAAACAGCACCGCAGGCCGGAAATTGGCGAAGAGGCCCAGGTCCTTGCGCAGGCGAAGCAGGCTGGCACCGGGACGCATGGCGTAGGGGATGGCCTCGTCACCCGGCATACCGGCCGACCCGAACAGGATGGCGTCGGCCTTGCGCGCGATCTCGAGCGTGGCGGCAGGCAGCGGATCGCCCGCCGCATCGATGCCCGCCTGGCCGATCGGCGCCTGCACAAGTTCCATCGGCCGCGAGGTACCGATGACGGCCTGCAGCACCTTCACCGCCTCGGCGGTCACCTCCGGGCCGATGCCGTCCCCCGGCAATACCGCGATTTTCATGTATCCATCCTGTTTTCAAAGGCTTCGATGCGGGTCATGTAGCCCTGCGTGTAGGCGATCTCGTCCAGCCCCTCCAGGAGGCAATGACGTGCGACCGCGTCGATCGGAAAGGCGGTGCCCGCCAGGCCTGGGCCGGCCACGGTCTGGGCCTGCAGGTCCACGCGCACGTGCGCGCCGGGATCTGCCTGCAGTCCGGCCAGCAGGATGTCCACGGCCGCCTGCGGCAGCACCACGGGCAGCAGGCCGTTCTTCTGCGCGTTCGAATGGAAGATGTCGCCGAAGCTGGGGGCGATCACCGCGCGTATGCCCGCGTCCACCAGCGCCCACACCGCATGCTCGCGCGATGAGCCGCAACCGAAGTTGGCACCCGCGACGATGGCCTGGGCCCCGGCATAGGCTGGCTGATTCAGCACGAACTCCGGCCGGCGCTCGCCCGTCGCGTCGCGCCGCACGTCCAGGAACAGGAAATCGCCGAAGTTGTTGGCGCGCGGCTTCTGGATGAAGCGGGCCGGGACGATCTGGTCCGTGTCGATGTTGGCGCCTGGCATCGGCGCGGCGACGGCATCCAGGGTCTTGAAGGCTTGCATGCCCGTCTCCTAGGCAGACAGTCCGCGTACGTCGACCAGGCGGCCAGCGACCGCCGCCGCAGCCGCCATCGCAGGGCTCATGAGGTGGGTGCGCGAACCCGGCCCCTGGCGGCCCATGAAGTTGCGGTTGGATGTCGAGGCGCAGCGCTGGCCTGCGGGGACCTGGTCACCATTCGTGCCCAGGCACATTGAGCAGCCCGCATGGCGCCACTGGAAGCCGGCGTCGAGGAACACCCTGTCCAGTCCTTCGGCCTGCGCCTGCTGGCGCACCAGGCCCGAGCCCGGCACCACCCAGGCCTGCACCTGCGGGGCGACGCGCCGCCCTCGCACGATGCCCGCGGCGCTGCGCAGGTCCTCGATGCGCCCGTTGGTACAGGAGCCGATGAACACATGATCGACGGGCAGGCCTGCGACTGGCTGGCCCGGCACCAGGCCCATGTAATCCAGCGCGCGCGCCATGAGCGCACGCCGCGCCGGGTCTTGATCCGGCAATGCGGGCACGGCGCCGGAAATGGGCACCACATCCTGCGGGCTGTTGCCCCAGGTCACCATGGGCGCCATCGCGCCGGCATCGAGCGTGACCTCACGGTCGAACACCGCGCCCTCGTCCGTCCGCAGCTGCCGCCATGCAGCGACAGCCTGATCCCAGGCCGCGCCCTGCGGGGCATGCGGACGTCCACGCAGCCACTCGAAGGTGGTGTCGTCCGGCGCGATGATGCCGGCCTTGGCGCCCGCTTCGATGCTCATGTTGCAGACAGTCATGCGGCCTTCCATGGACAGCGCGCGCACCGCCTCGCCCGCGTATTCGATCGCATGCCCTGTCGCGCCGGCCGCGCCGATGTGGCCGATGATGGACAGGATCATGTCCTTGGCCGTGACGCCCGCCGGCAGGCGGCCCCTGACGGTGATACGCATCGTCGCAGGGGTCTTCTGCCACAGGGCCTGGGTGGCCAGCACATGGCCCACCTCGGAAGCGCCGACGCCGAAGGCGAGCGCACCCAGGGCGCCATGCGTCGACGTGTGGCTGTCGCCGCACACCAGCAGCATGCCGGGCAGGGTCAGCCCCTGCTCCGGCCCGACGACGTGGATGATCCCCTGGCGCTCATCGTCCAGCCCGAACAGCCGGATGCCCGCTGCCTGGCAGTCGTCCTGCAACGCCTGAGCCATGGCGCGCTTTTCCGGATCGGGCACGTCGGCCAGGGTGCGCGAATGCGTGGGGATGAAGTGATCGGGCGTGGCGAAGGCGCGGTGCGGAGCGCGCACCTTCAGCCCGCGCTGGCGCAGCATCTCGAAGGCAGGGGCCGAGCCGTCCTGCAGCAGGTGCCGGTCGACGTACAGAAGCGACTGCCCGTCCTCCCGGCGCGCGACGACATGTCGCGCCCAGATCTTCTCGAACAGGGTCTGCGGCTTCACTCGAGCTTGGCGCCCGAGGCCTTGACGATGCTCTCGTAACGCTTGATTTCAGAGACGATGAAGCTGGCGAAGTCTTCCGGCGTCCCCCCGCCGATTTCCGCCCCGAAATCCGCCATGCGCTTGCGAAGCTCGGGCGAACGCAGCACCGCGTTGGCCTCCGCATTGAGGCGGTCGATGATCGGCCGGGGCGTGCCCGCCGGCGCCATGAGGCCATACCAGGACGAGGCATAGATACCGTTCAGGCCCACCTCGTCGAAGGTGGGGACATCGGGCAGGGCCGGGTTGCGTTTCTTGGAAGCGACCGCCAGCGCACGCATCTTGCCCGCCGCGACGAAGGGCAGGCAGGTCGTGGTGTCCAGCATCAGGGACACATGGCCGGCGACCAGGTCCGCTTCGGCCGGCGCGGTGCCCTTGTAGGGAACGTGCAGCATCTCGAGCTTGGCCACCTGCATGAACTGCACCGCGGCCAGGTGCTGGGACGAGCCGACGCCGCCCGAGGCGTAATTGAGCTTGCCCGGATTGGCGCGGCCGAAATCGACGATGTCCTTGACCGTCTTGAACGGCGAGTTGGCAGGCACCACCAGGATGTTGGGAACGGACGAGACGTAGACGATGGGGGCGAAGTCCTTGACCGGGTCGAATCCCAGGCGGCTGTACAAGTGGATGTTCACCGCGTTGGGGCTGATGGACCCCATGAGGAGGTTGTAGCCGTCGCCCTTCATGCGCGCGGCGGCCTCCGTGCCGATGTTGCCGCCGGCGCCGCCGCGGTTGTCGATCACGATGGACTGACCCAGGCGGCTCGCGAGCGGTTCGGAAATCATGCGCGCGGTGGTGTCCACCCCGCCGCCCGGTGGCCAGGGGACCATCAGCTTGATCGGCTGGTTGGGGTAGTTGCCGGCGCCTTGCGCCAGGGCCCAGGGGCTGGCCGCGAAGAGGAACGCGGCCACGATGGCATGCAATTTATTCAACATGACTTGTCTCCGGCGTGGTCTGTCGCCACGCCGGAATCGTAGGGATTGCCCAGGAGGCGGGCAATGACAATTAAGGCATGATTTCCATGAGTAAAACTCATGATTGAGCCTGCCCCATGACGCGCCGACTGCCCCCGCTGAATGCCCTGCGCGTGTTCGAGGAAACCGCCCGCTGCGGCAGCTTCACTCAGGCCGCACAGAACCTGTTCGTGACCCAGGGCGCGGTGAGCCGGCACATCGCGACGCTCGAGGGCTGGCTGCAGGTGCGGCTGTTCGAGCGGGGCCGACAGGGCGTTCATCTCACGCCGCAAGGCCGGGCCTACTACGAGACGGTACGCGCGGGGCTCGACCAGATCGATTACGCCACCCGCCAGGTCAGGCAAGGCCCGGACGACAAGCGGCTGCGGATCAAGCTGCCACCGACCTTCGCGATCCGCTGGCTGATTCCCCGCCTGGCGCGCTTTCACGCCGACCACCCCGACATCGACGTGCAGATCACGACCAGCCACCAGCGCGCCGACTTCGAGCGCGAGGACGTGGACGTGAGCATCCATTCGTACGCGGCGCCGCCCCAGGGGCCAGGTCATGTGCGCTTGTTTGGCGAAACGCTGCTGCCGGTCTGCGCACCGGGCCTGCTTGCCAAGGGACCGCCCTTGCGCGCGCCCGAGGACTTGGGCAGGCACGTGCTCCTGTGTTCAATGAACCGGCCCCATGACTGGCCGACCTGGCTCGAGGCAGCCGGTGCGCACGGCGTGGACGGCAACAGCGGGCTGAAGTTCGAGAACGCCGCGCTGGCCTACCAGGCGGCCGTCGACCAGCTGGGCGTCATCGTGGCCATCCTTCCCTTCGTGGCGGACGACCTGGCCTCGGGCCGGCTGGTCGCCCCCTTCACGCTGCGCGCCAAGACCCAGGGCGCCTATTACCTGGCCTTCAACGCGGCGCGGCCCCAGGCGAAACGGGTGCAGGTCTTCGAAGACTGGGTGGTCCGGGAGGCTCACGCCAGTCCCGCTTATCAGTAATTTGTATAGACAGCAAGCTGGTGCATGCCCCATGCGCTGCCCCTTTGCCGAGGGGTTCTTGAATCGACCGCGCGACGCTATTATCTGGCGCGGAGCCATCCTGTCTATACAACGGGCTCCAGGGTGGGCGAGAGCCCGGTGGGTTTGATCAACACAAGGAAGTTCTTCATGCGCAAGCCAAACAACAAGTTCGTATCGCTGCTGGCCGCCGGCGCGGTGTTCGCCTCCCTGGCTCTCCCGGCCCAGGCCCAGGAAACCAAGCTCGCACTGGGCATGTCCGGCTGGACCGGCTTTGCGCCGCTGACGCTGGCCGACAAGGCGGGCCTGTTCAAGAAGCACGGCCTGGATGTAGAACTGAAGATGATTCCGCAGAAGGATCGCCACCTGGCCCTGGCCTCCAACGCCATCCAGTGTGCCGCCACCACCGTCGAGACCCACGTGGCCTGGAACGCCAACGGCGTGCCCATCGTGCAGATCTTCCAGATGGACAAGTCCTTCGGCGCCGACGGCATCGCCGTGCGCGGGAACATCAACAGCTTCGCCGACCTCAAGGGCAAGACCATCGGCGTGGACGCCCCCGGCACCGCCCCCTACTTCGGCCTGGCCTGGATGCTGAGCAAGAACGGCATGACCATGAAGGACGTCAAGCTCGCCACCCTGTCGCCGCAGGCCGCGGCCCAGGCCTTCGTGGCCGGCCAGAACGATGCCGCCATGACCTACGAGCCGTATCTCTCCACGGTCCGCAGCAACCCGCAGGCCGGCAAGATCATGGCCACCACGCTGGACTACCCGATGGTGATGGACACCGTGGGCTGCTCGCCCGACTGGCTCAAGGCCAACCCCAAGGCCGCCCAGAGCCTGACCAACGCCTACTTCGACGCGCTGGAGATGATCAAGAACGAACCGGCCAAGTCCTACGAGATCATGGGCGCCGCGGTGAAGCAGACCGGCGAGGCCTTCGCCAAGTCGGCGGCCTACCTGCGCTGGCAGGACAAGGCGGCGAACCAGAAGTTCTTCGCCGGCGAGCTGCAGGCCTTCATGAAGGACTCCGCCGCCATCCTGCTGGAAGCCGGCGTGATTCGCCGCGCGCCGACGGACTTCGCGCCCATGTTCACCAACCAGTTCATCAAGTAAAGCGATGCGGTCTGCACCTGTGACCCCGGCGACGCCGGACCCCGTGCAGCCGCGCCGCCGCTCGCTGGCTCCCCTGGAGCCGGTGAGCGCGCAGGCCCGGTGGGCGCTGGGCCTGTCCTTCTTCGTCGTCTTCTTCGGCGTCTGGGCTTTCTTCACCCTGGGCGGCTACGTGCCCCCGACCTTCCTGGCCAGCCCGCTCACCATGGCGCGCGAGGCCTGGCTGCTCTTTACCGAATTCAATTTCCTGCACGACATCGGCATGACCGTGTGGCGTGTGGTGGGTGGCTTCGTCCTGGCCGCTGTCATCGCCGTGCCCCTGGGCATCGCGATGGGCGCGCACAAGGGCGTCGAAGCCTTCCTCGAACCCTTCGTCTCCTTCTGCCGCTACCTGCCGGCCTCGGCCTTCATCCCGCTGTTGATCCTGTGGGCGGGCATCGGCGAGCTGCAGAAGGTGCTGGTGATCTTCATCGGCTCGGTGTTCCAGATCGTGCTGATGGTGGCCGTCACCGTCGGCTCGGCCCGCCGTGACCTGGTCGAGGCGGCCTACACCCTGGGCGCCTCCAACAGCGGCATCGTCCAGCGCGTGCTGATCCCGGGCGCGGCGCCCGACATCGCCGAGATCCTGCGCCTCGTGCTGGGGTGGGCCTGGACCTATGTGATCGTGGCCGAGCTGATTGGCTCGTCCTCGGGCATCGGCCACATGATCACGGACAGCCAGGCGCTCCTGAATACCGGCCAGATCATCTTCGGCATCATCGTGATCGGCCTGATCGGCCTCATCTCGGACTTCGCGTTCAAGGCGCTCAATCGCCGCCTCTTCACCTGGAGTTCGCTGTGAACGGACACCTCTCCATCCAGGGGGTCTCCCGCACCTTCGCCACCGCCAAAGGCCCCGCCACGCAGGCGCTCACGCCGGTGGACTTCGAGGTGCGCGAGAACGACTTCGTCACCATCCTCGGCCCTTCGGGCTGCGGCAAGTCCACGCTGCTTCGCATCGTCGCGGGCCTGGACCACCCCAGCACGGGCCGTGTGCTGCTCGATGGCCGCGAGGTCGAAGGGCCGGGCGCCGACCGCGGCATGGTGTTCCAGAGCTACACGCTGTTTCCCTGGCTCACGGTGGAACAGAACATCCGCTTCGGCCTGCGCGAACGCGGCATGCCCGAGGCGCAGCAGAAGGAGCGCAGCGACTACTTCATCGCCAAGGTGGGCCTGCGCGGGTTCGAGCACCACTACCCCAAGCAGCTCTCGGGCGGCATGCAGCAACGCACCGCCATCGCCCGCGCGCTGGCCAACGACCCCAAGATCCTGCTGATGGACGAGCCCTTCGGCGCCCTGGACAACCAGACCCGCGTGCTGATGCAGGAGTTGCTCCTGGGGATCTGGGAGTCGGCGCGCAAGACGGTGCTGTTCGTCACCCACGACATCGACGAGGCCATCTTCATGGCCAACCGCGTGGCCGTGTTCAGCGCGCGCCCCGGGCGCATCAAGACGGAACTCGCGGTCGATTTCGCGCATCCCAGGCACTACAAGATCAAGACCTCGCCCGAGTTCATGGCGATCAAGGCCCGCCTCACCGAGGAGATCCGGGCCGAGTCCATGGCCGCGGCCGCCCACTGAAGCTCATGGACATGGCCCGCCGCACGCCGACCGCGACCCCACGCGCCCGCCAGGGCGTGCGGGGACATGCGCCGACCGCAACAGGCACCCGGCCCCAGGCTGCGGCGGCCAGTTCGGTCGCCCTGTTCCAGCAGGTCAAGGACCACATCGCCCGCAAGATCCAGGACGGCACGCTGCGCGCCGGCGACCGCCTGCCCTCCGAGCACGAGCTGGTGGCGCAGTTCGGCATCTCGCGCATGACGGTCAATCGCGCGTTGCGCGAACTGGTCGAACAGGGACGCATCGTGCGCATGGCGGGCGTGGGCAGTTTCGTGGCCGAGCCCAAGCCGCAATCCACCCTGTTGCACATCGTCAATCTCGCCAGCGAGATCCGCGCGCGCGGGCATGACTACCGCTGCGAGATGCTGGTGCTCGAACGCGTCGCAGCCACGCTGGAAATCGCCGCGGCGCTGGACGTGCGCACCGGTGTATCGGTCTACCACTCCGTCTGCGTGCACCTGGAGAACGGCGTGCCGATCCAGCTCGAGGACCGCTACGTCAACCCGCAGGTGGCGCCCGATTTCGTGCGCCAGGACTTCAGCCGCCAGCAGCCGTCCGAGTTCCTGGTGCGCACCGTGCCCTTCGACGAAATCGAACACGTGGTCGACGCAGTGCTGCCAACGCCCGAACAGGCCGCGCGCCTGCAGATGGAGCCGGGGCAGCCGGGGCTGCTCCTGACCCGGCGCACCTGGACGGGGGGCACGCCCGTGACGCTGGTGCGCTGCCTGCATCCTGCTAGCCGCTATCGCCTGGGCAGCCGTTACCGCGCCAGCGGCAATCCGGTCTCGACCTGAACGCCATGCCCAGGATCCACGCCCGCGCACTGGCGCCCACTTGTATAGACAGGACGCCCGATGAATGACGCCATGAAAGCCGCTGCGCCCGGCCCTGTGCTGCGGCTCCTGCCCGGGGCGGTCTCGCTGGCCGATTGGCGTTCGATCTACCGTGGCGCCACGCCGCAGTTGGATCCTGTCTGCCGAGGCGCCGTCCAGGCGGGGGCCGACGCGGTGGCGCGCATCGTCGCCAAGGGCGAACCGGTCTACGGCATCAACACGGGCTTTGGCAAGCTGGCCAGCGTGCGCATCGCCGCCGCCGACCTGGAAAGCCTGCAACGCAACATCGTGCTCTCGCACGCGGCGGGGGTGGGCGAGGCGACGCCTGCGCCCGTGGTGCGCCTGATGATGGCGCTCAAGATCGCCAGCCTCGCGCAGGGCGCCTCGGGCATCCGGCCTGCGACGCTGGACCTGCTGGAGGCCATGCTTGCAAGCGGCATCGTGCCGGTGGTGCCCGCGCAGGGCTCGGTGGGCGCCTCGGGCGACCTCGCGCCGCTGGCGCACATGACCGCCGTGATGATCGGCGTCGGGGAAGCCGACACGCCGCAAGGCCGCCTGCCTGCGGCACAAGCCCTGGCCGCGGCCGGCCTCGCGCCGGTCACGCTGGGACCGAAAGAGGGCCTGGCCCTCCTCAATGGCACGCAGTTCTCCACCGCGTATGCGCTGGCGGGCCTGTTCGAAGCGGAGCGCCTGTTCCAGTCGGCGCTGGTGACCGGCGCGCTGGCCACCGACGCGGCGCGCGGCTCCGATGCGCCCTTCGACCCGCGCATCCACCAACTGCGCAAGCATCAGGGCCAGATCGCCACCGCGCAGGCCCTGCGCGCGCTGCTCGCGGGCAGTGCGATCCGCGCCTCCCACCTGCAAGGCGACGAGCGTGTGCAGGACCCGTACTGCCTGCGGTGCCAGCCGCAGGTGATGGGCGCGAGCCTGGACGTGCTGCGCCACGCCGCCAGCCTGCTGCACACCGAAGCCAATGGCGTGTCTGACAACCCCCTGATCTTCAGCGCCGAGGACGAGGCGCTCTCAGGCGGCAACTTTCACGCGGAGCCCGTGGCCTTCGCGGCGGACATGATCGCGCTGGCGGTCTGCGAGATCGGCTCGCTGGCCGAACGCCGCATCGCCATGCTGGTGGACCCGGCGCTGTCAGGCCTGCCCGCCTTCCTCACGCCACGCCCGGGCCTGAACTCGGGTTTCATGATGGTGCAGGTGACCGCCGCTGCCCTGGTGTCGGAGAACAAGCAGCGCGCCACGCCCGCCAGCGTGGACTCCATCCCCACCTCGGCCAACCAGGAAGACCATGTCTCGATGGCGGCCCATGGCGCGCGGCGTCTCATGCCCATGGCGGCCAATGCGATGGCGGTGATCGGCATCGAGTGGATGGTCGCGGCCCAGGCTTGCGAGTTCCACGCGCCCCTGGCCACCAGCGCGCCGCTGGACGCCGCCATCAGGCTGCTACGTGAGCGAGTCCCCCGCCTGGACGATGACCGCCACCTGCAACCAGACCTGCAATGCGCGATCGACCGCATCACCCGCGGTGATCTGGCGCAGGCGCTGTCCACGATGGCCCTGCCCGGCGTGACCTGACAACACAGGCCCCTGATTTCATCTTCTCCAAGGAGTGACCCCATGACCACCAACACCGACCCCCGCCTGGACCCGACCCGCGTGGTGCGCGCGCCGCGCGGCACGCAGCTGAATTGCAAGAACTGGGTGACCGAGGCCGCCTACCGCATGATCCAGAACAACCTGGACCCCGAGGTGGCCGAGAACCCGCAGCACCTGGTGGTGTACGGCGGCATCGGCCGCGCCGCGCGCGACTGGGCCTGCTTCGACCAGATCCTGGAGTCCCTTCGCAACCTGAACGAGGACGAATCCCTGCTGGTGCAATCGGGCAAGCCGGTCGGCGTGTTCAAGACGCACCCCAACGCGCCGCGCGTGCTGATCGCCAACTCCAACCTCGTGCCCAAGTGGGCCACCTGGGAGCATTTCAACGAGCTCGATCGCAAGGGCCTCTTCATGTACGGCCAGATGACGGCCGGCTCGTGGATCTACATCGGCAGCCAGGGCATCGTGCAGGGCACCTTCGAGACCTTTGTCGAAGCGGGCAAGCAGCACTACGCCAACGACCTCACCGGCAAGTGGATCCTGACCTCGGGCCTGGGTGGCATGGGCGGCGCGCAGCCCCTGGCGGCCACGCTGGCGGGCGCCTGCTCGCTGAACATCGAATGCCAGCAAAGCAGCATCGACTTCCGGCTGCGCACGCGCTACGTGGACAAGCAGGCGCGCGATATCGACGAAGCCATCGCCATGATCCGCCAGCACACGGCAGCCAAGGAAGCCGTGTCCATCGCCCTCCTGGGCAACGCCGCCGAGGTGTTGCCCGAGCTCGTGAAGCGCGCACGCGCCGGCGAGATCCGCCCCGACATCGTGACCGACCAGACCTCGGCCCACGACCTGGTGAACGGCTACCTGCCCCCGGGCTGGAGCATCGCGCAGTGGAAGGAGGCGCAGCGTGACCCGTCCCAGCACAAGCGCCTGACCGAAGCCGCCGCCAAGGGCTGCGCCATCCAGGTGCAGGCCATGCTGGACTTCCAGGCCATGGGCATCCCCACCGTCGATTACGGCAACAACATCCGCCAGGTGGCCTACGACCAGGGCGTGAAGAACGCCTTCGACTTCCCGGGCTTCGTGCCGGCCTACATCCGTCCCATGTTCTGCGAGGGCAAGGGCCCCTTCCGCTGGGTGGCGCTCTCGGGCGACCCCGAGGACATCTACAAGACCGACGCCAAGATCAAGGAGCTGTTCCCCGAGAACAAGCACACGCACCGCTGGCTGGACATGGCGCGCGAGCGCATTGCCTTCCAGGGCCTGCCCGCGCGCATCTGCTGGCTGGGCCTGGGCGAGCGCCATCGCGCGGGCCTGGCCTTCAACGAGATGGTGAAGAAAGGCGAACTCAAGGCCCCGATCGTGATCGGCCGCGACCACCTGGACACAGGCTCGGTGGCGAGCCCCAACCGCGAAACCGAGGCCATGAAGGACGGCACCGATGCCGTGAGCGACTGGCCGCTGCTGAACGCCCTGCTCAATACCGCCGGCGGCGCAAGCTGGGTCAGCCTGCACCATGGCGGCGGCGTGGGCATGGGCTATTCGCAGCACTCAGGCATGGTGATCGTGGCCGATGGCACCGATGCCGCCGCCGAGCGCCTGGCGCGCGTGCTGGTGAACGACAGCGGCAGCGGCGTGATGCGCCACGCCGATGCGGGCTATGAACAGGCCATCGCCACCGCGAAGAAGCAGGGCCTGTCCCTGCCCATGATCCGCTGACCTTCAAGGGTCCCATGCGCTGGCACCGCTTCGACTGGGCTGAATTGCCCAACACGCCGTGGAAGAACGGCGGTGGCACGACACGCGAAATCGTGTGCCAGCCGCCCGGAGCGAACATGAACAGCTTCGATTGGCGCGTGAGCATCGCCACGATCGCCAGCGACGGACCGTTCTCGGCCTTCGAGGGCGTGGACCGG
>JACCDX010940340.1_pt1 | contig 21493 bp, 24 predicted proteins | sample 7449681 | NCBI WGS metagenome assembly JACCDX01 (sample SAMN15323450, study PRJNA562643) | freshwater metagenome | isolation source: river surface water | place: USA:Blue River Watershed | collected 2017-08-18
CATTTCTACTTCTAATTCATTTACCCATGTGGATATGTCCATCCGCTTGTGGTCTTTGACCTCAATAGTTACTCCATTGACACCGCTTATATCGCCTTTGTCTAACTGTGCTCCTGCAATTCTGCGGTCTGCATATGGATAACCATTTTGTTTGAGCCATTTAACTACATCTGACTCTGCTCTTGACCCTTTGCGTTTGGCTGCTGATGACATTAAAACATTTCTGGTGCCATATAACGAATCATAACATCGTCAAGATGCATAGATTCTGGGTCGAATGCTAATGTCACATAGTTATTGCCAGTCTGGTCTGCCCTGCCATAACGATTCTTTACTGGTGCTACGCACAAGAAGTTATCATTACCTTGTTTCATCTGGCCAATAGTTAATACCATTGCTGGTATTTGATTGACTAGACCTTGGACTGCTGACCGTGGCTGGCAAGGATACCCCTCAAATCCTTCTTTAGTATGGTGTAATACTAAGACTGCAGCATTGGTATCTCTAGCCAAATACTTTAACTCCTTCATAGCAGCACGCATACCTTGGAACTCTTCGTGTCCATCCATTGCAATGTCCATAAGATTATCTACAACTATCAGTGTTGGGCTTTTGCCCCATACTGTTTCAAATGCAGATACTTCTTCATCTAAATCTTTTAGTGTAGGCGTTGACTCAAATGACCAGAACAAATGGTTATTTAATAACAACAACTCGCTGGCTTTATCTGGGTCTTTCTTTAGCAACTGTTCTGCTGCAGACTGACTCATCTTACCCGCCATTGAAATTAATCTCATCGCCATAGTGTGTGCATTTGTATCTGCACTAAAGTAAAGTGTTGGGTATTTAGTTCGTGCTGCAATAGCCAATGCTACTGATGACTTACCTGCGCCAGGTGTACCTGCAATTACTGTTACCTCTGCACGCCGTAAGATAATTCCCGCTCTTTCAAATGCTTGAAAAGCAGGGGGCAATGGTTCGCCCCCCACTTCTGCTTTTTTAATAGAGCGTCTAAGTGTTTTCACTTGACCTGTTCAGGAACGAATGTGTTCCATGCTGCATCGGTTGTCTTCAAATAAACATTCTTACATTTGTCGAATGCTCCCTTTGGTGCTGGGCAGAAATAACCACGATACAAAGAACCATCTTTACCTGTTCCTTGAATTGCTGTCATCTTTCCATGTGGACAATTACGTCCGCCACCAATAGATGGTTCACTAACAATACTTGCATTAAGTGCAGATGCAACTTGTGCTGTTGTCATTGGTGCTGGTGCTGGTGCCGCACCACGAATGGCTGATTCAAGTTCAGTTGTTGCTGACTTGATTGCCTCTAGTCCATTAGCAATTAGTAGGTCTAGTTGGTCGCCGTGCTCTGCACGAACTGTTACTAAACTACCTGCTGCTGTTTTTACTGTGATGCTGATTGGTGCTTCTGAGTGAGACACTATTTGTTCTCCTGTTCGAACGGATAAGAAAGACCTTTTTGGTCTCTCCATTGTCTTGCTTTCATAGCGAATTGTAAACCTTTGTAGCCTTCTTTAATATCTATCCACACTAACTTGCACTTGCCAGTGCCTGCAGGTAGATGGATAATAATTGCTTTCTCTTTGTTTACATTTCCCCATGTGCCACGGGTTGCCGTAGCGGGGTCATACGGCAAGCCGTTGGCATAGATTGCCAACTGAATTGAGATGTTATTAGGATGGTCTATTCGACCAGTCTTAATATCAGCCACAAATAACTCACCGTTATACTCAACAATTCTGTCTGGTGTGCCAGCAATTTTATACTTATCTAACTCACTAAACTGTTCAAGGAACTTGTTGTTGAGAATTTTAGTTGCTTGTTCATAGGCTTTTATATCTGGTAAATATTCTGGTGGTATTACACCTAACTCTTGACCTAAGTCTAGTCGTTCGGCAAATGAATGTATGGCTGTACCTATGTTGGCTGCTTTGTTTGCACCTGCTACTTGCATAGCATCTTCAATCAAAGAGTTGACTGCCATCTTATCTTCTTGTGCTGCACTTATAGATAGCAATATGTCTGGTCTAGTTGTTAAACCAATTGCTGCCATCCGCATTTTCCAGGCAACTAATGCTGATGCATCATCTAATGAATTAGCAATTGTTGTTGCTCTTGTATAGGCTACTGGTTTGCCACCTTTAGGTGGAACTACTAATGGTCTGCCATATCTGTCTCGTTCTATTTGTAGGTGTGCCACTGCTCTCCTTTATGAGTAGCCCCGAGAAAGGAGATAGCCGAAATCGGGGCACTCAAGATTAGTATATCATACTATGATTCAGGATGCACATCACTTACATCAATGTCATCAACCCAGATGTCACCATCTTCAGTTAAGTTAACCTCAATATTATTTTCGATTAACTCTCTTGCTGCGTCTGCATCTACTGCCTCTATGCCAGTAATTGTGGCTGTGATTAGCACTGTTGCTGACCATGTCTTGACTAATGGGTCTACATCTAAACTAGTAAGTAGTTCATTGACATCTTCCAAAGTGCAGGTGATTTCATCTTGACCTGAACTTTGTCTGGATTCAAAGAACTCTCTAACATCCCAGCCTAAACTTCTAACTTTACGCTGGGCTTGTTCTAGTTCTACTTTAAGTGACTCGTTCTTCTCAATAATATCAGCCAAAGATTGCTGGGTAAGGGTATACCTAGCCTCTTTAACTTGGATAGTTATTGTTGGTTCTGTTCCGTCTACTTCACTGTAATACATTGTCATGCTATCTCCTGTTCTTGTAGTAACCATGCTTCAAGATGGTGCCCTTCCACAATGGCGTGGGCAGGCGCAGTGTTCTGGCCACGCCAGGATACACCTTCTGGTAGTTCTATTTGTCTATTATAGTTCTCCTCATTACATGCTTCAATAGCATACAAACAAGGTTGAACCATTGTCAATGGCACTGGTGGATAATGATTACCACGCAAGTGCATTGCTATTTGTTGGTCTAATGGAATGGTTGATAATGCTAAATCCTGTGCAAAATTACCTCCCATTACATACCCAACAATTCTAAGGCTCTGACTTTAATACCATCATTGCGCTGTGCAATTGTAGCAACTGCTCGGTTCTTTGAAATGCTATGGTGGTCAGCGTATTCTACTACTGCTTGCCATAAACCGAACTCAGTTCCTTTGATATTAAACTGGGTGGCTGAATCATTATAGATAGATAGAGCCTTTGCTCTAGCATTGAATGCCTTGGTTCGTGCATTCTTTTCAGATGGAGATAGCATATCAAGTGGTGCTTCCTCTACCTTAGTTGGCAGTGCCCATACTTTCTTGAAGTAGTTTACTGCACGAGCATGGTCTATCTTCTTGTTGATTAGCGCTTCTGCTACTGTCTCATATTCATTAGCCATATCATAGGTTAACTGAATGATATTGCTAATATCAGATACTGATAGCACTGCATTTTGCGTATGCCGTAGTGTGTATGTGTGCTTATTATTGTTCCGATAAATCTTATTGATTTGATTCATACAAAACAATCGTTCAATTACTGGCTTGATACTAACTGAACCGCTGCCATCATGGCTAGTCTTAGCCAATAAGAACGCAGCATGTGGGTCGTTAGCAACTGTTACTTCAAGTGGTAACTCTAGTAACATCCATACTTTAGCGCCGCCATCATACTCACCAGCGGCAGCATACCTAGCCTGACCTGAATCAATCATGCTATCTAAGGCTGAGAATATCTCTGCATTCTGGAATGGTTTGTACTTGTTACCTACTACTCCAATAGCAGTTGTCTCACCGAATGGGGTAGTTTTAATTACCGCTTTCTTGTTAGGTATAGCCAACCGATTTACTGTATCGCTGCCTGGAATTACATAGTTAGCCTCAACATCATGCAAAGATACTGACCAGTCAAGTCCTGCTTGACTGGCTACCTCTGATGCTGATGATGCTGTTACTGCTGTGCCTACCTGATTCCATGCTGCTTTTCTTACACCTGGAACTAGATTAGTTGTTGTCGTCATCTGATTCCTCAATTTCGTAGATAACATTTACTACCTTTTGGTGTAGTTGTCTAGCCATGTTACCCATTTCTTCTGCTGGCCACTCGGCAGCATAAACTCTTTGTAATAGTTTACCTAGTGCATACTCTGGGTCTGTATCTAATACTTGGTCAAGTAAATCTTTGGCTGTATCAGAGGCACCATACTCATAGAAGTATGTAGTTAGAACTGCTGCTAATGGATAAGAATAATCTTTCTTGATTAACTCAACCATATACTCCAAGTATTCTCCTACAAACTTGAAGTCTTTCTCAGCACGCAAACCCATTAGGAAGTCACGGATTTGTAGGTTTTCTTTAGCAGCCACTGCTAGTTCTGCAATGTGCTTTGCTGATGGATTGATACCATCTGCCATTTCATCTACTGCTTTACGAACTCCTTCAACAATACGGATGTTGTCATCCTTGCTGTCAGGATTATATGATTCTTGTGCAAGTAATAACTCGCTAAGAACCTCATTACGGATTGCTTCTTTTGTTGTCATGCTATCTCCTTAGGTTGGGCGTCCTTCGCCCCAGTTGGCGGGGACGCCTGTCTTACTTATAGATATCTTGCTATTGAATTGTAGGTAGAAGTAGATACTGTTTCCTCATCAGTCATCTTAAGAATACGAATAGCATTCTCAATCTCCTCTTTGGTATCAGTATATGTATTTCTGTGCATAGTTTCATGCTTGCGTTGTGGTTCTTCTGGAAAATCTTTTCCTTCAACTTTAATATCAAAGTCGACATTAAGATTATTATTCCATGAACGATAGTTTGTTCGGACATTTTCTGCTTTAGATACATTATCAAGGGCAAACTTAACTACTTCTTTTTGCCACTTAGCATAAGCCTCTTGATATTTGGCTTCGTTAACATCTTGTGCAGCGTAGTCTGTTTCTAGTTTTGTTAGTGCAGATTCTAATGCTTTAATTACCTTGGTAGTAGGTAACTTGACATTGATTGTCTTACCATTTCCTCTTGCCATTCTATCTCCTTTGTTAGTTGTTGTGTTAACAAATGCATTGGTATCCACTATGGTATGGCTAGTGGCGGCCCGCTATAACATCATTTCAGATTTCTCTGCTGATTGACTATAGATACCAATACATTTATTTATCTACCTAGGGAATCCATATGGAAGCGCAAGGTAGAAATCTAATACCATCCTTTGCTGCGCCAATGGGCCCAAGCAACTGATGGTCTTTCATAACGGTGCTTGATATACGCCAAGCCCCGTTCAATCTGATACGGGGCTGGCGTCTTTGGGTCAAGCCCTAGTATCTGTGGAATACCACCAGCAGTCGACTCCTTGTTGTCTGCTTGATGTCTCCAATTACTTTCTTTGGTCCAAAGTTTATCTAATGCTATCCACTCAGACCTGTTCCAATGTGGGTAATCCCAATTCATTAGCGCTCTGGCGTATGCCTTCGCTGTTCGTGGGGTCCACAATGAGGTATCTGTTAAGCAGTTGGCTTCCAGTCGTGTTGCTATTGCCACTGCGTATGCTGGACTGGGCAAGAATGGTGCTGACAATAGCCCTAGTAGCCAACTTAAGGACATCGCTAATAATCTTTTCATCTAATAAACCTCCATGAGAGATAGAGAAAGAGTATGAAGAATGTCCAGGTTTGTCCTGGCGTGAGGTAGTAACTTGTAATGAAGTCATTAATCATTTCCCTTTCCTAACTGATTCGGATTATTTCCTGGCCGTGCTTTACGCCCGTGTCAAACTCTAGCACTTCCCACTCATGTGGGTCATCAAGTGCTTCGGTGCCTGCTCTATCTATATCTACATGTGTAGTGCGGCGCCTGACTTTTGCCAGAATCCACATCGTGTGCTCCCATACTGGGGTATCTTCGTCTAACATTACTGCCAACCTTCCTCTCGTAATCCTTGTAAGAATGTAAGGGTAGTTATCAATCCACCTATAGTTCGCCATGATGGCGATGCTTTGGTATCAATGGCTGAGATAGCATCGGATAAAGATTCCATCATGATATCTAAATCCTCTTTATCGTAGCCCAGCATTAGCCTCAGCCTCCATCTTAATGAAGTCATTGATAGTTGGCAAGGGTTCATCTACTAATACCTTGCCGCTATCTGGTTTATCGGTTGGCATTCTCTCTCCTTATATGGTTGTTCAATGCCTGCAATCTTGTAATAATGTTATCCATATTTCTGATAACATATATGCTGTAAATCAGGGCACCAGTTGATGTAACCAGTGCAATCATAATAGCAATCATGGTTGCTAAATCAATATACATTTACTGCTCCTTTACTTGTTCGACTCGTAATGCTCCGTTGCAACTACCAAGCGGTGTGCAAAAAAAGGTGAGAGAGCCGAAGCCCTCCCACCCTTAGGTAAGTGATTAACCAACTACCTCAATGGCATGTGCCACGATTTGTTGGCGATTTTCTAACTTACCTGAACGATTGTCGAAGTAAGTTTTAAGTGAGCCAGTTACCTTTACTGTCTCAGATTGGCCACCTTCTGGAATAGATACTGCTAGAAGTTGAGCCTTTGCGTTGTCATCTAGTGCAACGATTTGGCTTGTGAATATACACTTACCAAATGCATCTCTTTGTGAGATGTTGCCTAAGATAACCTTGTAGTTACCTTGTCCTGCTTCACGAACTGACTTCAAGTAGCCAGTGATTGTTACATTATTCATTGCTATCTCCTTAGTGATTTGGGCGGTTGCCCCTATCGCTTGTCGTAGGGGCTACCGCTGGTTGATTTAAGCGCAGTTCGGACAAACTGCGTATTTGTTGATTACATAGTGGCATGAATCACATACTGCTTCACTTGCGGTGAGAGTAATAGATTCATCTAAATCGTAGATACGGTCAGCCATATCCACGACTTGTTCTTTGAACTCAGATAGTCGCTCAGTCCAGTCATGCCCACTAGGCATGATTACTTTCTTTGAAGGTATCTTTACATACCGTTCGTTGCCTTCGTCAACGATTTCCCATGCAACCTCAGCGTCATGGGCTTCCTTGGAATCAAGGCAGTCAGGACATAACTCATTAAGTTGGAAGCAGGCGAAGCAGTCAGTCGTGATTGATAACTGATTCTGGATGATTACTTCACTGTTCATTACTATCTCCTTTCGTAGTCAGACTTTCTGATTACACTATCTACCAGACCATGAAGAAGGGAATTGTCATACCCGTTGCGTAGCGCTTTTAGGGTTGACAAGGAATGAATTCATGGTAGGTCGGAATTAAATTTTATTATTACCGAGGCCCCAGATTAGTTAGGCAAGGGCCGAGGAGACTGCTGTCCGTTCAGCACGCTACTACACTGTATAGTAGCCTCAGAACTGTTACTTGGGTCATCTAATATGACCCCAGACTGTTTAATAGTGTGCTGAGGTAGTTAATGTATCTACCAAAAAGATTTTCCCGTACAAAGAACAGACCCCCTACTACAGCCTGTAATGTCCTATTTTGTCCTATTTTTGGGCAGGCTTTTAAAAATAGTTAGCCCAAAACCGTCCGTTTTGGCTGTTTGGACGGATTAATACTATATAGGAACTATTTCTTTTAGACAGTAGCAAGTTCTTCAGGAACTTGCGTTACAGACTGTATCTACTACCTGTTACTAACTGACAGTAACTGAATGAAAACGGGACAGGACTACCCTCTCCCTGAGCATGGGTAAATAAGATTGCTAGACCTGGAATAGGGGCTGACACCTCTCGCAGAAAGTGGAATACCTACCCAGGGTGAAAAGGTACGTTACAGGTGTAGGCTTGCACACTGGGGTCAATCTCCAGAGGATAGGGTTCGAATCCCAAGTATTGAAGTAACTATCTGGCATAGCCTCATAGTTCAATGGACAGAACGCAGGATTACGTATCCTGAGGTAGAGGTTCAATTCCTCCTGGGGCGCTAACAAGATTGGGACAAGATGACTTTCAATAAGGGTACTACCAACCCAAAGACCCTTGCGATGGCAGAGGCAAAGGCCAAAGTTTTGGCCCTCGTGGCCGAAGGCCACTCTGTCCACAAGGCTATGGAGGTCTGTGGAAAGAAACCTGACACCGTCCGAATCTGGATGCTGCGGGATAAGAAATTTGCCGCTGACCTAGCAGAGGCCAAAGAGACCGCAAAGGATGCCTCCCTAAAATCTTTAGGCATCCCGAAAGAGGAAATATCTTTTCCTCAGTTCTCAGAGATATTTTTGAACCAGAGGGTATTCCCTCATCATATGGATTGGATTGACCTGCTAGAGGGGCGGGAGCCTTCTTGGCTCCACCCTAGCATGATTTACGAACCTGGTGACCCAACTCGTCTATTGGTTAACGTGCCACCTGAGCACGCCAAGAGTACGGTCATCACCGTAAACTACTCCACATATCGTATCGCCCTCAATCCCAATGTCCGCATTATTGTGGTTTCCAAAACGCTTGTCAAAGCACGCGAGTTCGTGTACGCAATCAAGCAGAGACTTTCACATCCTAGATGGCTAAAGTTGCAAACAACTTTTGGGCCAGAAGGTGGATGGAAAGAAGACTCAGACACTTGGCGAGTTGACACCGTTTACCTTGGGGGCGATGCACGAAACTCATCTGAGAAGGACCCAACTATCCAGGCACTTGGTATGGGAGGTCAGATTTATGGAGCACGTGCTGACCTCATCATACTTGATGACTGTATAACTACTGCCAACGCACATGAGTATGAAAAACAAATCAACTGGTTACAAAAAGAAGTTATTACTCGTTTGGGTAAAAACGGTAAACTGCTAGTCGTAGGGACACGAATTGCGCCGACAGATTTTTACAAAGAACTCAGGGAAGCCAAGCATTGGTCTGGTGGCAAAACTCCTTTTACTTATATGGGCATGCCTGCTGTTTTGGAATATGCGGAAAAGCCGCAAGACTGGAAAACCCTTTGGGAGAAGTCAGACGTTCCGTGGGATGGCGACGCTGATGAGCCAGATGAAGAAGGCTTGTACCCCAAATGGGACGGAAAGACATTAGCCAAAAGACGTGGTGAGGTAACCCCGTCAACATGGGCTTTGGTATACCAGCAAGAAGATGTTCAAGATGATTCTATCTTTCCACCTGCAATTGTGCAGGGTTGTGTCAATGGTCAACGCAAACGTGGCCTGCTGAAAGCAGGAGCCGTAGGCCATCCCTCGCACATTGAGGGGTATACGATAATAGGGTTTGACCCCGCAATGGGCGGGAATGCTGCGTTTGTGGTGACCACATACAACAGGCATGATGGCAGAATTTATGTTCTTGACTGTGTAAATATGTCAGAGCCTACGCCACAAAAGATTCAAGATGCTATCGAGCAATTGGTTGAAAAATACAGACCACAAGAATTACGTGTGGAAATCAACGCTCACCAAAAAGCATACTCGCTAGATGATAACTTGAGAAACTGGCTTGCTGCATATGGCTGCCGTTTAGAATCTCACTTTACTAGCAAGAACAAATGGGACAGCAACTTTGGTGTTGCTGGTATGTCAATGCTCATGGGTACTATGAGAGAAGACAAGTTCCAAAAGAACAACATAATTGAGTTTCCATCTACGGAGAACTCAGAGGGTATGAAGGCTTTAATCCAACAGTTAATTACTTGGAAACCTAACACCCGTGGCAAGACCGACTGTGTTATGGCGCTGTGGTTTACCGTGCTTAGAGCAAGGGACTTCATGCAACAGAATGGTCGCATCCAACGATATGCACATAACCGTTGGGCAACTAGAGCACAAACTGAGAGAAGATTCTCTGTCAATTTAGATGAAGCCTTTGCAGAGCAATGGCAAGAAAATTACGGATAAGGAAATATTATGGTAGCGCCACTGATAGGAAGAGCCGCTTTAACTGCTGCTCAAATAATTGCTAAGAAGCGTGCTGCGGATATTGCTAAGAAAAAAGTTGCAAAGATATCTGCACAAGAAGCACGTAAAGCAGCAAGCAAGATGAGTGAGCGCATTGGTGGTTCTAAGCCATTGGCTCGTCCTAAAGGTAGCGGTAACCTTCCAACCCGTAAACCAGACTTTCCTAAAAAGACTACTGTTAAACAAATACCTAAAAAGACTCCTGCACAATCTGCTGCAGAAAAAAGACTTGCTGTATTTGAGAAGAAGAAGCAATTACGTGAAGGTTTGAAGAGCGCTCCAAAGCCTAAGTCAACTAAGCGCTCTCCAGTATTTGTTACTCGCTCTGGCAAGATTGCCAAGCGTTCTGAGGTAGAAGAAGTAAACGCTAGACGCCAAACAAAAAAACCTATTAAAATTGAAAATGATAATGAACCTAGAAAAGGTTTATATGAGAGAGAGTTTGGTGTCTCTCCTACTGTTAGAGAATTAATGGATAGAAGAGCAATTGAACGTGCTAATCAACTTGAGAAAGAAGCACGTAGAGATTGGGCAAATCAAGTAAGAGAATCAAAGATTAATCCAAGAGTTGTAAATCCAGCGAAGGCTGAAAAGGATTATCAAGCCGAAAGACGTGCCATTGAAGAAGTTAGAAAAGCAAGAGAGTTAGAGCGTCAAGCACTTCTTAGAAGAAATAAGAGAGGCAATTAATTGTTAAGTATTGAGCAAATTGCAGCGAGAGTAGACTCTCTTAAACAACGTTCGGCAGAACGTGATGGCAGAGCACAAGATGTTCTTGCAGTTCGTAAAGGTAAAATTGCTGAGGTTTATCCTGCATTCTTTCCAGAAGGTGTAGACGCAAATGTCGTTGCAAATTTTATTGATATTGTTGCCCGTGACTTGTCGGAAGTTATGGCGCCACTACCAGCGGTTAATTGCTCGGCCGCTAATCAGGTCAGCGACCGTGCTCGTTCTTTTGCCGATAAGCGTACTCGCATTGCTTCTAATTATTTTGCTCACTCAGATTTACAAGTACAGATGTACACTGGCGCAGACCACTACATCACATTCGGTTTCGTCCCATTCATCATTGAATTAGACGAAGAGGCAGGGCTGCCACGTATCCGTGTAGAAAGTCCAATTGGGGCTTACCCAGAGTTTGACCGCTATGGACGTTGCATCGCCTTCGCTAAAAGTTACTCACTATCAATTGGTGAGTTAGTAGCACAGTTCCCAGAGTTTGAAATGGAACTCTTGGGAAGAGAAGGATACCGTCAAGACCTAACCGCTAAGGTTGATTTTGTTCGTTATTACGACAAGGACCAATCAGTAATATTTGTTCCTACACGCAATAACTTAATTCTTTCTCAAGCCACTAACCCACTAGGCAAGATGATGGTGGTAGTTGCAAGACGTCCATCTATTGATGGCGAGATGCGTGGACAATTTGATGATGTTCTAGGCATTCAACTGCTTCGCAACAGATTTGCATTACTTGCAATGGAAGCAGCAGAGAAGTCTGTTCAATCACCAATCGTTGTACCAGGCGATGTTCAAGAAATTGAATTTGGTGGCGATGCAATTATTCGCACCAATAACCCAGCAGGTGTACGTCGTGTTGAATTGCCTATACCTAATGGTGCATTTACTGAACAACAATTACTACAACAAGAGTTAAGAACTGGAACTCGTTATCCAGAATCACGTACTGGTAATCTAGATGCAAGCATCATTACTGGTCAAGGTGTTCAAGCACTTATGGGTGGTTTTGATACACAGGTTAAATCCGCTCAGGCTATCTTTGCTTCAGCATTAAAGGATGTTATTTCTATCTGCTTTGAAGTAGATGAAATATTCTTTAACTTTGAAAAGACAGTTCGTGGCGTAGATGCTGGCTCTCCTTACAGCCTAACCTATGTTCCATCTAAAGATATCAAAAACGATTATTCTGCCGATGTTCGTTATGGCATGTTGGCTGGACTCAATCCAGCGCAGGGACTTATCTTCATGCTGCAAGCATTGGGTGCAAAGATTATTTCTAAAGATATGGTTATGCGTGAACTACCATTTGGTATTAACGTAACTCAAGAACAAGAAAAAATTGAAGTAGAAGAAATGCGTAACTCATTGTTGGGTGCGTTGGGGGCATATACTCAAGCAATTCCTCAAATGGCTACACAAGGACAAGACCCAAGCGATATCATCACAAAGATTGCTGATGTTATCAAGGCACGTCAAAAGGGTATTGCTATTGAGGATGCTATTGAAGAAATCTTCAAACCTGAAGAATTACCTCCTACCGCTGCACCTTCGGTTGAGCAACCGTCCCCTGCTCCCGCCGCAGCCGTAGGAGGCTCTCCTATGGAAGCGCCTCAAGGTGGCGGACTACAAAGTCTTTTATCTAGTTTAACCGCAGGTGGACAAGCAAGTGCAAGCGCAAGGACAGTAATCAGAAGATAAGTAAGTAGGGGACATGACAACAATAATTGGCTTAGAGTATAAAGATAAATGTTTTATAGTTGCAGATAGCCAAACAACAGATGAAGGTGGACGCATCTACAGCCATCCTGAAGTCAAAAAGATTTCAGAGAATGGCTCGTTTTTAATCGCTGGTTCTGGTGAGACACTACCTTGCGATATAGCACAACATATATGGGAACCACCTGTTCCTACTAAGCAAGACAAACAAGACCTTTATCACTTTATGATTGTAAAGGCTATGCCATCTCTACGTAAATGTATGACAGAGAATGGTTATAACTTTGATGAAGATACAAAGGATGTTCGCTTTCAGTTTATAATGGCTGTTGGTGGCGAGATATTTGATGTTGACCAAGAGTTATCAATAAGCAAATCTGCAGACGGAGTATACGCTGCAGGTTCTGGAGCAGCATATGCATTAGGTGCTATATATGCTGGTGCGGATGCTTATGAAGCAATGGAGATTGCTAGTAAGTTAACTGCATTTACTGCAGGTCCGTATTTATCAAAAGAACAACCTAGAAAAATTAAGTAGGAGGAAGTGTGGCACAACAAGGTGGATATAGAAAACCAACCAACCCAGCCCCAGTATCAGGCCCTGGCTCTCTTAGTCAGCGCACTGACGGGGGTCCAACACAACCTGCATCCTACATCCCAGGATTACCATACGGACAAGGACAAGAAACCTACTCAAACCAAGTAGCGGTAAAGATGGCTGGTAATCCAGTTCCACAAATGGATTTACCTACAGCATTGCTTGCCCCTACTGAACGTCCTAATGAACCTATTACTGCTGGTATTGACCGTGGTGCTGGACCTGGTTCAGAAGCACTTGGTAAGTTACCAAACAAGGCTTACACAGTAACTGAAATATTTAAGAACTTAATTCCTTATGACCCATCTGGCGATGCAGAGTTAATTTATCGTAGGTTAATTGACGAAGGATACTAATGGCTACTAACGTTAACTTTATTGTAGCCAAGAACAGCCCTAACCTTTATGCTGCTGCTAAGGCTGCAAACTTACCATCTGACCAAGTTGGACAGTTAGAACAGTTTTCTTGGACAGTTGAGAAGAATAAAAATTTAAGTAAATTACCGATTTCACAGGCACGCTCAGAGTACAACTCTTTAGCCCCTGAGGTACAGGATAAACTTAAGTATTTATTTCCTAAAGCAGATTATATGCAAGCAGCACCTGACACATCTGATTATGCCATTGGTGCATTAAAGACTGTTGGTAAAGTTGTAGCAAGCCCTTTAATTGGTATCTTTAAAGTTGCTGGTGTATGGAATAGATTAATTAATACCCCATACCTACTAGCACGTCAAGCACAACAAGGTGAGAACCCATTTACTAAAGAATCATTTACAGATGCTTGGGATGGACGCAGAGTATTTGATGAGGGTGAACTAACCAAGACTGTTAACTACTTTGGTAATGAAAAGGTTGAAGTTGCTAAAGGATTATTAGCAGGTAAAACACCTGGCGAAATTATTAAATCATCTGGTGGTGAAGTAAACAATAAGTTACTTGCTGCTATTGAAGAGGCTTACAATAACCCAACTGAATTTCAAAAAGTATTAGACGGTGTTAAGTACGCTCAAGTATCTCCAGGTAGAGATATTGCACGTATGTTTGATATCAAAGGCGGAGCCTTATCTGGAACAATTGACTTTGTATACCAGATAGCAATTGACCCATTAACTTGGGTAACTGGTGGTGCAACCGCTGCAGCAAAAGCAGGTATCTTTGGTCTTAAAAACCAAACAGGTACTCAAATGCGTAAGACGATTGAGCAATTTGGTACTGCTGGAGTTAGAGATATATTCCGTGACAACAAACAAGTTGCTAAGTTATGGGATGAACAACTTGGTCCTAAGTTAGAAAAACTATCCAAGGCAGCACCATCTGAGAAAACTGCAATTAAAAATGATATTAAGGCTAATCACCCTGGATACAACAATGATGCAGCAATTGAAGCCTTAGTTAACGCAAAAGTATTTAATGCAAATAGCGCAATTGAATATTTTTCACATGCAGAAAAACTTCCATTATTTATTGCTGGTAAAGTAGATGGAGTTCAGTATTACCGTAATGGTGTTGTTACTGCAAACAAGCACCGTAGATTAAGTGCTGGCTTCTCAAAATTTATAGACAAGACTTTAAATCCATCTACCTTTGATAGCGCAGAGAAACCCTTGCTAAGACAGAAGATGTCTGGGATTCATTACTTAAGAATGCTCCTGATTCTGGAAATGTATTACCAGAAGCATCAGACATTAAAAAATTCCATGATAGCCTAACACGTAAAGAAAAACTACGTGCTGGATTATCTAGACAACTTAGCCGTTCTCCTCAAGGTCAAGTTATTAAACTTGGCGATGATGCTATTGTTACTGCAGATGCATTTAGAGTAACTGCACGTCAGGTTTTGCCAAAAGATATGGCAGATTTCATGACAGAGAAGTTTGTTCGTTCTACTGTCAGTGAGCAAATTGCTGTAATGAAGGCAATTGACTACGCCATTATTGAAAGATACGGTATTACTGGTCATCCTGGCGGTAAAGAACTAGCGCAAGAGATTTTAGATGTTAAGTATGGCCGTGCTGGTGCTACAGATGCTAGTGCAGAGATAGCAGTACGTGCAGATGTTGCACAAATTGTAGGAAAAGACAACATTGTCTACCGTGATGGTCAGGCTTTTATGAAGACTGGCAGCATTATTCAGCCATTCCAAGAGACATATGCATTAAGTTCACTTGATTACTTCGCATTAAGCGAAATGGCTTACAATTTAAAGAGCAAAAAGAATCTATTAATGCTTGCGGGTGGTGCTACTCAATCAAGTACAGCCACAAAATTGGTTAATACTTGGTCTTTGTTTACACTGTTCCCACGTTTGGGTATCCGAAGCACCATTGATGAAGCAATGATGTATGCTCTTACAGCCCCTGCGAAGAATATTATGGCTTTGCTTCAGGGTAAGGGTATGGTTGCTGGCAATATTGCTAATGCATACTCTGGTTCTAAATCAGGTGAGCGTATTCGTCAAGCCGTTGCTCGTAAACTAGGGCTAAAAAACCCAGTTGATGCATTGGATATATCTGATAGACAGAATGCTCTTATTAAATATGCCGATGACAATGGTTTAGAGTTAGCAGATTTAACAAGCGAACAACGTAGATGGGCACAAGCCGTTGCTGCTACAGATGTATATAACGGTAGAACCATTAACAAGTTAGATGAAGAAGAGTTAAACCATTTAGTTCAAGGACTTGCTTTAAACTCACAATACTTGGGTGCTGCAACACGTTCTATCAGTAGCGCATCTAACATAACTGGCCGTCAAGTACCAGAAGTAGCCGAAGAGTTCTTGGATATGAACCAATTCGACCTGCTTATTAAGTCACTTCAAGAAAACTTCAGGGTTGAAAAGGGGCTAAAAGGTAAAGAAGTAGATGTACTTACACTTGAGCGGGACCAAGTACTTAACGGTATGGGCGCTAATGTCATCCACTTTGAGAACTTTATCAAGCGATTCTACGGTAACCGCAAGAAGATTCCTGGCATGCTTGATACATATAACTTTAATCCAGCCACTGTATTCTTAAACAATAACGCATTAAGAGATACTAACGACTGGAACAGAGCACGCAATAGGCTTCTACAGAAGGTTGGCGTAGAGCGTAATGTTGAGGGCGTCTTTGATGATGTCACTCAGCAGGCAATGGATGAATTAAGTGCTAAGTTCTTATTCTCTGTAAGAGATAAAAAGGCTTTATCTAACTTTATTGAGGGTAGACAACGTACATCTGACTTGAGACTTCAAGGCAAAGATGACGTAGAGATAGCCCGTACATTGGTTGAAGAAATACTAGTGGATATGTACAGATACTTCCATGGTGATTCTAACAAGTACAACCAAAAACTAGTAGATAAAATTAATGAAAAGTATGCTGATATCACAGCAGGTGGCGCTGATGTTGTAAGCGGCGCTTGGGTAAAGGCTGTTAAGAATGTAACCTTTGATGAGTTTTCAGATGTAACCAAAGGCTTTATGCCTACTGGCAAGATGTATACATCCCTTGATATTGAAGGTCTAGATGATTTTGGTACAGCCTATCAACGGCTAGGTAACAAAATGATGGAAGTAATGGACCGTCAAGTTACAGGTATTATCCGTCAACCAGCAGTTATGGTTACTTACTTAAAACTACGTAAGTTCTATGCTAAGGCTGAAAAAGAATATACCGCCAAGTTATACGATGAAAACATCGCTAGACTGCGTGAGGCTAATAAGCCTATTGACTTTAAGAAGGAAGCAGACTTAGCCGAACTACAAGCACAAAAATACTTTGCTGAAGTATCTGTTCAACAGGCTTCAGATGAGGTATTAAAGTTTGTTGATAACCCAACTATCCGTTCTAACTTTTCAGTATCTGCAAGAAACGTTGGTAGATACTACCGTGCTACTGAAGATTTCTGGCGCCGTATCCTTCGCATGAAGGATGTAGCACCTGATGTTCTATATCGCACACGTTTAGCACATGTTGGTTTAGATGCTGCTGGTGGTATATATGAGGACCAAAACGGTGACCCATATGTAATGATGCCTATGGATGACATTATCTTCAAGACAGTAGATAGTGTTATTCGTACCTTTACTCCAGGGGATGAAGGATTTAAGCAACCTATATTCAACGACTTTACTTTAAAGTTGAAACTTGCTAACCCATCATTTACCCCAGATGCAGGTTTGCCTACACTATCTGGCCCAATTGGCGCATTAAGCGTTATTGCCATGAAAAATCTACTTGGACAAGTAGGCGGAACAACTGGTCAAAAGGTTGGTCAAGAGATTGACAACTTTGCACTAGGTGGCATTGGAGATAACATTGATGTTGTCCGTGCAATAGTTCCATCTACATTATCTAAACTTTGGTCAATACTTCCACAGAATGAGAAGAACAGACAAGAAGCAACTGCAGCAATGCAGGCAATTGCTTACAATGCATCTCAGGGATATATGTTGGACCCTAATGCTACTGAGGCAGAGAAGTTTGAATACCTAAAGAACATCCGTTTATCAGCACATAACATCATAGTTATGCGTTCTGTATTAGGTTTAATCTCTCCAGTTGCACCAACTATGCAGGAATCTATTGGAGTACCTGACTATCTTAAAGAGGTAGGTATTACTGGATTACGACCAGAGTTCTTTGATATCTTGAATGCAGTTACTGAGAAGTATAAAGGTGATATTCAAGACCCATATGAGTTAGCAGTATCTACATTCGTAGGCCAGAATCGTGGCAAGTTGATTTACAACGTAGCCCGTGATAACAAGCAGACCAATGTAGTTATTAATAAGACTAAACAATTGCGTGATTGGGCTATCTCTAACGGAGATAACATCAAGCGCTATGGTGAGGCAGCATTTATATTTGCGCCTAATACTGGTGATTTTGATATCGGAACCTACGCTTGGCTAGAGGGCGCAGGATTACTTGAGAATAAGAATCTTGAAACCTACTACAGAGATGTATTAGTAGCCAAAGATAAGCAGGCTTACTACGATATTGCAAAAGATGAGAAGGCTTTCCTAGCCTCATCAGGTGACCCTATGGCACGTGCTGCAATTATTAAATCATCTACTGCAAAGCGCAATGCGCTTAAAGCCAGCAACCCATTACTAGAGCCAGCATTAACTGCGGGTGGTAATGAGGTAGGTAGTGAACTTGCTGCCTTTAATAGCATTGAGCAGATTATTATTGATAATAAAATCAAGGTAGATGCTGGTACTAAACAAAGACTGGCAATGATTACATCCAGAATCAGACAGTTTATATCTATTGCTAATGACCCATCAAAGCGTGAATTGGCTAACTTCTCAGAACTAAAGAATGATGAGAAGGATGACATCATAGCCTTGATTGACAAGTTGCAAATTTCGGACCCAATTGTAAAAGAAGCAAACAGGGCAGTATTTAAGTCAATACTTAACTACTACTCCCGTGATTCCTACACAGCAAAGAAAGCAAACTAATGCCAAGTTTACCGTATATCGCTCCTCAGTATCAGTTGTCTCCTACCGCTAAAAAGGCAAATGATTTAACTAAGCAATTAAACTCTTTGAAGAGCAAGTATGAGGGCATCAATGGTATTAACGCTAGATTAGAGCGCAATACTGTAGATAGCGCTGAGTATAAGAAAGCCCTTGCTGAGAAGAAAGACTTAGACAAAAAGGTAGCGGCTATTGAACTTCAGTTAGCAAAGAATTCCCTACCTAATCTTCAAGAGAGATTGGCTAAGGCACGCAACGCTGGTAATACAGAAGAAGTCAATAGAATACAAGAGCAGATTAGTAATGCTAATGGAGTTGTATCCAGAAATGGGGCAACAGACCCATTAGTTACTGGACCTTCCTTTGTAGATGGCGATACCTTTGGTAATGCAATCCGTGAAAAAGGATTGGGTGTAGTAACTGATAATGACGGTAAGAGTTATGTCAGTTCTAGTTTGGCTGGGTATGAGGGTAACAATAGTGAGCACTTTGTATACACATACACTAAGCCTACTGCAAGCGGAGCGCCATCAAGACAGTCTGATATTGCTTACTCTTACACAGAGATAGAGAAGAAGATTCTTGCTGAAGAAGCAAAGAAGCCTGGTGGAATAGACGCATTCTTAAATAGACTATATAAAACTGGTTTGATTGAGAAGCAAACAGTTACAAATAGATTATTAGAATCAGATGACTTTACTGGTGCATTAAGGTATGTATTAAAAGAATACACCAAGAAGACAGTTAGAGATTATGAAGTTAATGGCGTTAAAGACCCTATTACATTTGACGAATATCTAAATAGAGAGTTTAAGCCAGAAGGCCCAAAGACTAACTACAGCGCACAGGTTACTACCCGTGATACGGCAGCATCTGACCTAGATAGATTCTTTATTCAATATGTAGGCCGTAGCGCTTCTAAAGAAGAGCACGATAATTACTACAAACAATTACGTGCTGCTGAAAAGAAAGCCGTAGTTGCTACCACTTCTGGTGAGACAAGTACTACACGTTCTGGTGAGTACTTAGATGCAAGCGATATATTAGAACTGCAACGTAAGGTTGCTGGTAAGGCGCTTGCTAATACAGATATAGATACAGTTCTTAAGAGCGGTGCAGGAGCGGCACAATCTGTTAATGAAGTATTGTCCTATGCTAAGAACTACGGAGTTACTTTATCTCCAAAGGATGCTATGAGTTATGTAGCAGACCAGTTAAAAGTAGGGCAAGCAGACCCACAAGCAATTAAATCAAAGTTACTTGCTATATCAAAGGCTACCTATACCAACCTATCAGATTCTTTATCTGACCAAGTAAGCCTTAAAGAACTATCAGGTAATTACATATATGACATGTCTAGAGTTCTAGAACTTAATCAGGATTCAATTGATGTTCTAGACCCAACTATTCAAGCAGCATTAAAGAATAACGGGAATAAGGGTATGATGAACTTAACTGAGTTTGACAAGATGCTACGCAATGATAAGCGTTGGTCTAAGACAAGAAATGCCCGTGAAGAGGCAGCAAACTATGCATACGATATTCTTCAAGACTTTGGATTGATGGCATAATGGCAGAGAAAGCAAATCAAAGAGAGAGTAGAACATCTACTCCAAAGGCTCCTCAAACATTAAATGTTTACGGTGCACCTAAAGCGCCAGCACCTAAGCCTGCTGCTAAACCTGCGGCTAAACCTGCTGCCCCTAAAGTTTCTATACCTGCCCCTAGAACTGATGCTGAAATTAATAAAACAGCAGAAGATATTTTAAATCAACTTAATACTCTTAAGACATCTCTTGACACTAAGTTTCCTGAGCCTAAAGTTGAGGATAAAAAAGATGTTGAAAAGGAAGAAGTAGACAAAGATACTAGAGATGCATTTGCTTTACTAAGAGATACCTTTGATGCATATGGCTTGAATACTCTTGCTACTGAAATCGAAAAATTCATGAAGAGTGGTTTAACTACCTCTGAGGCTAAGATTGAACTTAGAAAAACTAAGGCATATGAGGATAGATTCTATGGCAATAAACTACGGGCTGCATCTAACCTTAACGTATTAAGTGAGGCTGAATATCTAGACCTTGAGAACAGTTATTCAGAGACTCTTAAGTCATATGGATTGCAAGATTACTTTGGAACTGCTGTAACTCCTGAGCAAAAGGTTAATAGACAAAAGGCTATTGCTGCAGTAATTGGAAATGATATATCTGCAGTAGAGTTTAAAGACAGAGTTAGCACTGCAGTAAATAGAGTGGCAAATGCAGATGCTTCAACTAAAGACGCATTCAAGCGATTCTATAATATTACAGATACCGAACTAGTTAAGTACTTCTTAGACCCAGCCAAGAATCTTGTATCTCTTAAGGAGAAGGCTGCTGCTGCTGAAATTGGCGGAGCCGCTGCTATGCAAGGGCTAACTACAACATCTGCTAATGCAGAAGAGTTGGCAAGACTAGGTATTACTAAAGAGCAAGCACAAACTGGATATGAAAAGGTTGCAGATGTATTACCTGCTGCCCAGAAGTTAAGTGCTATCTATGATGAAGATAAAATTACTTACGGACAAACAGAGGCAGAAGCAGAAGCATTTAAAGGATTAGCCTCTGCGAAGCGTAAGCGTGAGCAATTAGCAGCAAAAGAAGTAGGAACATTTAGTGGCCAATCTGGCGTAAATAAGAGTTCCTTAAGTAGAGGCTCCACAGGAGCATTTTAAATTCCCTACACGGATAGACCAGCCCCGTGAGGTGTACAAGACTGGGAGTAGAAGCCAGCCAGTTTCCCCGAACTGAACTGTGGTCTGCGAACTAACAACGAATAGAAGGGTGGGTTGCTATGAGCAACAACTACTGGGAAGACGAAGACGAAGACCAAGATAACGACATCATCTTGCAAGGCGATGACTTAGTTAAGAAACTAAGAAAAGCCAAGCGTGCTGATGAGAAGCGTATTAAGGAACTCACTGAGCAACTTGAGAGTCTCTCTAAGGTGCAGCGTGAGCGAACCGTCAAAGAAGTCCTAGAGAAAAAGGGTGTCAACCTTAAAGCAGCAAGACTAGTCCTAAA
>JACCDX010014243.1_pt1 | contig 21491 bp, 14 predicted proteins | sample 7449681 | NCBI WGS metagenome assembly JACCDX01 (sample SAMN15323450, study PRJNA562643) | freshwater metagenome | isolation source: river surface water | place: USA:Blue River Watershed | collected 2017-08-18
CCGCGCGGGCGCCGAAGCGGGCGGGGTCGTTGACAGCGGCGCGGGGGTGCGGCCAAGTTCGCCGCTCCGCTTCCGTTTCCCCCGTGCCGTCCGCCAGCAAATCCAAGGTCCAGCCCGTGCTCCGTTCGACGGCGGATTTCGCGCGGCACGTGGGGTTGGCGCGCACGACGGTGTCGCGGGTGCTGAACGGCCAGCCGGGCCTGAAGCAGAAGACGATCGACCGCGTGCAGCGGGCGCTGGCGGAGACGGGTTTCACGCCGAACGCGCACGCGGTGCACCTCAAGGGCAAGCGGACGTCGATGATCGGCATCTGCATGGAGGACCTGGCGACGCCGCCGGCGGTGCGGAAGCTGGCGACGCTGCAGCGGGTGCTGCGGGCGCGGGGATTTTCGTCGCTGATCGAGGTGTTTGCGCCCGGCACGGGCCGCGAGGTGGTGCGGCACTTCCTCTCGCTGCGAGTGGAGGCGGTGGTGTTCATCGGGCATTTCCACCGCGAGGAGATCGAGGCGCGTATCGGGGAACTGAATGCGCACGGCACGCCGCACGTCGTGATCGACCACTACGGGCTGAAGGCGGCCAACACGGTGGCGCTGGACCGGGCGGCGGGCATGGAGGCGGTGGTCGACCACCTGCTCGACCTCGGGCACCGGACGTTCGGGTTGCTGGCGGTCGGCAAGGGGCCGGCGAGCCGGATCGACCGCACGACGGGGATCCAGACGGCGTTGCGGCGCCACGGGCTCGAGATCGAGACCTGCTGCATCGTGCTCGACCACCTGCACGAGCGGCAGAACGACTTCGACTACGGGCGGAAACTGGCGGGAAGTTTTCTCGAGCTGGCGGCGCGGCCGACGGCGTATCTGGGCCTCAACGACGAAATCGCGATCGGGGCGATGCGGGGCTTCCAGGAGGCGGGACTCAAGCTGCCGCGGGATTTTTCCGTCACGGGTTTCAACAACCAGGACGTTTGCCACATGACGTCGCCGACGCTCACGACGGTCGACCAGAGCATCGATGCGACGATCGCGACGGCGGCGGAGATGATCCTGTCGTCGATCGACAAGCCGATCCGCGCGAAACCCGCGGTGAAGACGATCCCGCCGCAGCTGGTGGTGCGGGAGTCGTCGGGGCCCGTGCGCGTGTAGGCTCCGGGTGCCGGGCCTGCGCTGGGTGTGCGGACGGAGCGCGGCGGCGGGGCGGCAGCCCGGCGGGTCAGCCCGGCGGCCAAGTCATCTGCCGGCCGGCGAGCAGGTGGACGTGCAGGTGCGGGACGGATTCGCAGGCGTGCGGACCGTTGTTGACGACGAGGCGGAAGCCGGCGGCGAGGTTGAGTTTCCTGGCGACGACCCCGGCGGCGACGAGGAGGTGGCCGAGCACGGCCTGGTCGGCGGCGGTCGCTTCTCCCACGCGCGGGATGAGTTGCTTCGGGATCACGAGCAGGTGCACGGGGGCCTGCGGCTGGATGTCGTGCACGACGATGCAGTGTTCGTCCTCGTGTTCGATCCGGGCGGGGATTTCGCGGTCGATGATGCGTTGGAAAATCGTCTTGGCCATGGGTGGGCCCATGGCATCGCACGAAATCCGGGCCCGGGCCAAGCCGCATTGCGCATCGGTCGGCGGCGGGCGGCGCGGCCGGCTACAAAAACAGCAGCTGCAAATTGGCGCCGCGGACGGTGCGGGAGGCGGCGAGTTCGCGGATGAAGGCGAGGGCCTCGTCGTAGTCGCGCCGGCGGCGGCCGGTGGCGCGGCGGCCGGGCGGGATCAGCGCGGGCCGGAGGTTGGTGACGAGAAGCGTGGATTCACGGAAGGGGGCGAGTTTCTTCAGGCCGGCCATGATTTCGGCGCGGGTGAAGAGGGGCGTCGCCGAGGCGAGCGTGAGGGCGGCGTCCCAGTGGTAGAACCCGTGGCGCGGCTGATGGGCGAAGAGACGGGCGAGGAGTTCGGCGGCGGCGGCGTTGAAGGCGGCGTCGTATTTCTCCGCAAACTCGGGGTTGGCGGCGTTCTGGGCCTCGAAGTCGACGAGGCTGAGGGTGATCGCGGCCTTGATCTGCTCGGCAAGGTAAAGGTCCTGACCGGTGGCGTGGGCGAAGAGCGCGTTGATGGTGTGCAGCCGGCGCAGGTCGGTGCGATCCGGGGCGGAGGCGCGGGCGGGGCGGGGCGGCATGGAGCGTCCGGCGGCGAAAACGGGCGGAAGGCGACGGCAGCGGAGGCGGCGAGGGCCGGCGACGGCGGGGCGGAGCGGCACGGTGCGTCCGCCGGGGCCGCGGGGCGCGTCAGGGCGCCTCGTCCTTGGCCTTCGGTTTCTCGAGCGTGCTGATCTCGTCGACGAATTCGGCGACGTCGCGGAATTCCTTATACACGCTGGCGAAGCGGACGTAGGCGACCTGGTCGACGCCGCGGAGGCGCTGCATCACGCCCTCGCCGATGGCGCGGGTGGGGATCTCGCGTTCGAACTGGGCTTCGAGGGCGTCCATCACGTCCTCGACGAGCATGGCGATCTGCTCGGCGTCGACGGGGCGCTTGTGGCAGGCGGCGCGGACGGCGCGGACGAGTTTCTCGCGGTCGAAATCCTCGCGGCGGCCGTCGCGCTTGATCACCACGACGCCGTCGCGGACGAGGGTCTCGGTCGTGGTGTAGCGGTTGCCGCATTCGAGGCATTCGCGGCGGCGGCGGATGGTCGAGCCCTCCTTGCTGATGCGGGAGTCGATGACTTTGTCCTCGATGGAGGTGCACTTGGGGCAACGCATGGCGCAGGAGGATCAGTTGAGGGTGAGAAAGTTCTCCAAAATCCGCATGCCGCCCTCGGTGGCGATGGATTCGGGGTGGAATTGCACGCCCCAGATGGGGAGCGTGCGGTGGCGGAGGCCCATGACTTCGCCCTCGGCGGTCTCGGCGGTGATCTCGAGTTCGGCCGGGAAGGTGGCGCGCTCGACGAGCAGGGAATGGTAGCGGGTGGCGGCGAAGCCCTGGGGCATGCCGCGGAAGACGTCGGTGTCCTTGTGCAGAATCGGCGAGGTCTTGCCGTGCATGAGGCGGCCGGCGCGGACGACGTTGCCGCCGAAGTAGTGGCCGATGGACTGGTGGCCGAGACAGACGCCGAAGATGGGTTTCCGGCCGGCGAAGGCGCGGATGATGTCGAGGGTGACGCCGGCCTCGCGCGGCGAGCAGGGGCCGGGGGAGAGGAGGACGCGGTCGGGGCCGAGCGCGAGGGCCTGTTCGGGCGTGATCTCGTTGTTGCGGAAGACGCGCTGCTCCACCCCCAGTTGTCCGAAGTATTGGACGAGGTTGAAGGTGAAGGAGTCGTAGTTGTCGATGACGAGCAGCACGGCGTAAGGGCGGCGATTAGCTCGCGGGTTGACAGCAGGGTCAAGCGTGCGGGTAGCTAGGCGGCTCCGATGGCCGAACACTTCCAGCTCCTGAAAACGGATACAGCCACGGCCGCCCGGCGCGGCCGGCTGCGGACGCGTCACGGAATCGTGGAGACGCCGATCTTCATGCCGGTGGGCACCCAGGGCACGGTGAAGTCGCTGACGCCGCAGCACCTGCGCGACATCGGGTCGCAGATCATTCTGGGCAACACCTACCACCTGAACCTGCGGCCGGGCAGCGAGCTGGTGGGCGAGCTGGGCGGGTTGCACCGGTTCATGGGCTGGGACGGACCGATTCTGACGGACAGCGGCGGCTTCCAGGTCTTCTCGCTGGCGAAGCTGCGCGACATCCGGGAGGACGGCGTGGCGTTTTCGTCGCACCTGGACGGCGCGAAGCTTTTCCTCGGGCCGCGGGAGGTGATGACGATCCAGAAGAACCTCGGCAGCGACATTGCGATGGTGCTCGACGAATGCCCGCCGTGGCCATGCGAGCGCGACGCCTGCGCGCGGGCGGTGGCGCGCAGTTGCCGCTGGGCGCGGCAGTGCAAGGAGATCGCCACGGACAGCGGTTTCCTCGCGGCGGGGCACCACGTCTTCGCGATCGCGCAAGGGTCGACCTACGACGACCTGCGGCGCGAGGCGGCGGAGTCGCTGGCGACGCTCGATCTGCCGGGCTACGCGGTCGGCGGCGTGAGCGTGGGCGAGCCGGAGCCGGAGATGCTGAAACAGGTGGGGGCGACGACGCCGTTCATGCCGGCGGACAAGCCGCGCTATACGATGGGCCTCGGCACGCCGCCGCAGTTGCTCAAAATGGTCGCGCTGGGCGTGGACATGTTCGACTGCGTGCTGCCGAGCCGCGTGGCGCGCAACGGCCTGGTGTTCACGCCGGACGGCCCGATGAACCTGCGCAACGAGCAATACCGCAAGGACCCGCGGCCCATCGTCGAGGACGGGCCGGGCCATGTCGGCGTGGCGAACTACGCGCACAATTTCTCCCGCGCCTACCTGCGCCACCTCACGCTCGCGGGCGAAATCCTGAGCTGCACGCTGCTCACGCTGCACAATCTGCACTTCTTCCTCGATCTGATGGCGCAGGCCCGGGCGCACATCGAGGCTGGGGATTACGCGGCGTGGCACCGGGCCTGGATCGAACGCTACGAGGCGGGCGCGGCGGCGCGCACCGCGCGCTGACGGCACCGGCGCGGTCGGGAGCGGAGGCGTCGGGCGGACGACGCGGGGGTGAAGTCGGGAGATGTCCCCGGCCGGACGGGGCAGGTTCCCGGGTATCCGGTCGCGCCGTGCGCTATGGTGTCCGGCGTGAGGCCGAACACCGAAATTTGCCGGCGGGTCGTGCCAGCGACCCGGGCGTGGGTCCGGGCAGCGGCGCGGCGGCGGGGGACGCGTCACGTGCGGGGGGCGGCGACGGCCCCGACCGTTCGGGGCCGGAGGGGCGCGGTCGTTGCGGTGCCGCTGCGCCGGGCGCCCCCTCGGGCGTCACCGGAATGCGCGCGCTCGCCAAGTCGCGCGGAACGCGCCTCGCTGGGGGCCTCCACCACCATGCGTATTCTCGTCACCGGCGGCGCCGGCTTCCTCGGATCCCACCTCTGCGACCGTCTGCTCAAAGACGGCCACGAGGTGATCTGCATCGACAACCTCTTCACCGGCCAGAAGGCCAACATCGCGCACCTCGCGGGCAACCCGAACTTCGAGTTCGTGCGCCACGACGTGATCGATCCGTTCAAGTTCGAGGTCGATCAGATCTACAACCTCGCGTGCCCGGCCTCGCCGCCGCACTACCAATACAACCCGATCAAGACCACGAAGACCTCGGTGATGGGCGCGATCAACTGCCTCGGGCTCGCGAAGCGCGTGAAGGCGCGGGTCTTCCAGGCCAGCACCTCCGAAGTCTACGGCGATCCGGCGGTGCATCCGCAGCCGGAGAGCTATTGGGGCAACGTCAACCCGGTCGGCAAACGCTCCTGCTACGACGAGGGCAAGCGGTGCGCCGAGACGCTGTTCTTCGACTACCACCGCGAGAACAAGGTCGATATCCGGGTAATCCGCATCTTCAACACCTACGGCCCGCGCATGCATCCGAACGACGGACGCGTGGTCTCGAACTTCATCGTCCAGGCGCTGAAGGGACAGGACCTCACCATCTACGGCGACGGCACGCAGACGCGGTCGTTCTGCTACGTCGACGATCTCATCGAGGGCTTCGTGCGCTTCATGGCGCAGACCGAGACGGTCGGCCCGCTGAACTGCGGCAACCCGGGCGAGTTCACGATGCTGCAGCTCGCGGAGCTGACGCTGAAACTCGTCGGTGGAAAGTCGAAGATCGTCTTCAAACCGCTCCCGGCGGACGACCCGAAGCAGCGCCGTCCCGACATCACGCTGGCGAAGAAACACCTCGGCGGCTGGGAGCCGGCCGTGCCGCTCGAGGAAGGCCTCGGCCGCACGATCGCGTATTTCCGGACCCGGGTCTGATGCCGCCGCCATGAGCACGCACCGGAGCCTTTTTTCCCGCGCAGGGGCCTGCGCCTTGCTGCTGGGGTGGGGCGTCGGGGTGCTGACGCCGGCCTGCGCGGAGAAGCCGACGGAATTTGCCGTCCGCATCGTCGTCAGCCCGGCGCTGGCGATGGGGCCGGTCGCGGAGGCGGTCAGTTTCGTGGTCGACCTCGAAGCCGACGAGGATGTGACGGTGACCGGCAGCCTGCCGGAGGGATTTGCCGCCGAGCTGGCCAAGGTGCCGGCGACCGGCAAACCCGCCGGCCGCGGCGCGGCGGTGCGCTACGTGATCCGGGTGCGCACGACGACGACGGAGCGGGCGGTGCGCGAGGCGGTGTTTGCGGTCCGCGACGCCCGCGGCGCCGAGCGCCGCCGCTTCGAGGTCTCGGTCGCGGTGCGCGACGGGCAGCTGGTCGTCTCGCGGGAGAAAGCCGCGACGCTGGCGGCCTGGCTCGACCGCCTGCCGCTGCCCCGCTGACCGGACGCCGCCGCAGATGAGATTTTCCCATGAAAAATTCCCCTCGTCCGCTCCGCGACCTGTGGCTCCTTCTCGCGTGTCTTGTGTCGGTCTTTGTGCCCGTCGCCGGTGCGGCGACGGAGGTTTTTTGCTCCGCGAAAACGACGCCGCTGGCGATCGCGTGGGATATCCCTGAGATCACCGCCGGCGGCGTGCCCGCGGTCTCCGGCGCGCTGACGATCCGGGCGCTGGCGCCGATCCCTCGGCTGCGCGTGGAGTGGATGCCCAACGCGGAGCTCGGCATCGCCGCGGCGACGACGGAGGCGGCCCTGCCGGTGCCCGGGGCGCAGCGGGCGTGGCCGCTCGCGATCCGGATCCCGGCGGCCGGCGCGCGCGAGAGCCTCGCAGTGCGCGTGACCGCCCTGGATGCGGCCGGCGCGGAGACGTGGACGGGGACGTTTCCGCTCCAGGTGCTGGCGGCGGAGGAGGCGAGCTACGTCTCGGCGGCGAGCATGGCCGTGCTCGAGGCGGGGCGGCTGCACCGGTTGGCCGCGGCCGATCCGGGGCGGCAGGCGGAATTTGTCGCGGCGCGCGACCGCCTGACGACGCTCCGGCAGACCGTGGTCTTCGAGCCGACGGCGACGGCGTCGACGCGGTCGGCCGCGGAGGCCTCGAAGCCGACCGAGAACCTCACGATCCGCGGCCGCTACCAGTGGCGCGACATCGCGAAGTCGGCGGACACCAAGTTCAGCCAGGGCACGGGCGCGCTCTATCCGGTGATGGGGCTGCGGATCGAAGCCTACGACAAAGCCGATCTGTTCAAGCGTGTCATCGGCACGGCGACGACGGCCAACGACGGCACGTTCGCGTTGTCGGTCGTGCGCAACGCGGTCGACGCCACGACGGCGGCCTTCACGCTGGTGCTGCGGGCCGAGACGAAAGCCCCGCGCTTCGAGGTGAAGACCAACGGGATCTTCGGGTTTCTGGGCTCCTCCTACACCCATGAATTCGAACTCGCCGGGATCACGGACCAGCGCTCGGTCGACGCCAACGCCGCGCGGCTGCAGGTGGTGTTTGAAAACGCGGTCGCCGACGAGGCCACCCGGCAGAAGAACCGGGCTTTCGCGGTCTATTCCGCGATGAGTTTCGCCGCCGTCGCCGTCGGCCGCACCGCGGGACTGACGACAACCCCGAACTGGTCGGTGCTGTTTCCCCGGCCGAGCTCCGAGACGGCCTCGGTCTACGATCCGCTTTTCAGCGAGCTGCAGATTCTGGAGACGGACTATGCCGACTTCGATGTTCTCCTGCACGAGTTCGGCCATATGCTGCAGCACAAGCAGACGCTGCTCTCGAACTCGACCGGCGGCCGGCACAGCCTCAACGAGGACCTGATCGTGCGCTACGACAAGGACGTGGGCACGCGGCTCGCGTGGAGCGAAGGCATGGCGACCGGCTTGGGCAAGCTGCTCGAAGTCGAGGGCGCCGCGACGGCGGCGATGGCGCCGCGCTTCGGCGACGACACATATGACGATTTCGAGGACGCGAGCATCCGCTACTCGGTGGAGTTCGACGACGCCGCGGGCGCGGCGTCGGAAGGCAACGAGGTGCTCATCGCGCGCATTCTCTTCGACTACGCGGACAACCTGAATTCGGCGGAAGGCTTCGATGTTTCGACGCGGGGCCTCGCGGCCCTCGTGACGGCGCTGAAAAGCGCGCGCGCGTCGCGCCTCGACGGATTCTGGAAGAACATCGCCGGGAGCGGCCTCGTGCCCAACACGGGCACCACGGCCCTCACCTCGATCTCCCAGACGGTGCTGAACGAGTTCGCGCCGTTGTTCGCCTACAATCGCGTCGCGCCGCTGCCCGTCTTTCCCGCCGGGGCCAAGGATGTGCCGGCGACGGGGGCGACGATACCCTTCCGTTGGCGGGGCAACGTGAACACGGTCTACGCGCAGCAGTCGTTCCGCGTGCTGTTTCTCAATTCCGCCGGGCGCGTCGTGGCGACCTCGGACCCCGTCACGCGCACGAGCGACGAGGTGACCGCGAACGTGCCCCGCACGCTGCTGACGACGGCGCGCACGGCGGTCGGCACGGGCGGGACGCTGATGTGGACGGTCGTCGCGGTCGACCCGGTGTCCGGGGCGCCGACGGGGCCGTATGTCGGCCCGCCGCTGTCGCTCGAGAGCTCGGCCAACGTGATCTTCGTGATCGACGACACCGGCAGCATGAGCGGCGAGATCGCGTCGGTCCGCGACGGCCTGCTCAACGTCATCAACCGGCTGGCCTCGGCGAGCACGGCGTCGACGTTGCAGCTCATCACGTTCAAGGACGACGTGACGGTGCGCAGCCCGACCTCGGACCTGAGCGTGATCCGCGGCCAGGTGTCAGGCTTGGTGGCGTCGGGCGGCGGCGACGTCGCGGAGGCGTCGGTGCAGGCGCTGTGGGAAGCGGCGCGGATCATCCGCATGGGCGGCGGCGGCGGCACGATTTTCCTCGCGACGGACGCACCGCCGCACCCGGGAATGAGCATCCCGACGACGATCAACGCGCTGCGCTCCGCCGGTGCGCGCGTCAACGTGATCCTCACGCAGTCCGGCTTTTCCAAGCCGACGGACGAGCCCGTGCAGCCGGAGCTGACGGGGGAGAAGGCCGGCGGCGACGGCACGGGCACGTATATCGTGGCCGGGGCGCCGGTCGAACTGTCGAACCTGGTGCCGGACGCGGCGTTCTCCGGGAGCGTCGACGCGTATGGCGACATCGCGGCGGGGACCGGCGGGACCTTGCTCACGATGGCCAAGGGCGATCTCACCCGCATCCGCTCCTCGGTCGAGAACCTGACGGTGAGCGGATTGCTGGGCGGCGTGGTGCAGGTGCTGCCGCGCGCGGCGCCGGCCGGGGCGCGGCTCTCGGTGGTGGTGCAGGCGCAGCGCTCCAACTTCGACGGCCGCACGTCCGTGGTGTTCTCGCGCGACGTCACCGTGAACAGCCTCACCGTGATGTCCCCCACGGAAGTGGTGGCCGACGTCACCCTTGCGGCGACGGCCGCCGCGGGCGACCTGACGGCGACAATGACGACGGGGGCGGAGCGGATCAGCGGGGTGAATGTTTTCCGGATCGATCCGCCGTCGACGAGCGCGCGGCTGGTGTCGGTCGTGCCCAACGCGGTGTCCCGCGGACGGCAGACGACGGTGCGGGTGCGCGGCTACAACACGACCTTCGGGCCGGCGACGACGCTGACGTTTGCCGGCGCGGGCATCACGACGCGGTCGGCCCGCGTGCTGTCGCCGACCGAGATCGAGGCGACGCTGGACGTGGCGGCGGCGGCGGAGCGCACATTCCGCACGGTGTCGGCGGGCGGCTTGTCGCTCGCGGAGGGACTGCGGGTGACCAGCCTCGAGGTGGCATCGGTGGGGGTGGTGAGTGCGGTGGCACCGGCGGAGATCGCGGCGGGCGCGACGCAGACGCTGGCCATCACCGGGGCGGGTGTCGGCTGGAACGACGCGAGCGTGGTCACGTTTTCGGGCACGGGCTTGACCGCGGGACCGGTGAGCGTGGTCGGCCCGGGCCAGCTGAGCGTGCGCGTCACGGCGGCGGGCGGGGCGACGGCGGGTTTCCGCGACGTGTTCGTGCGCACGGGCGAGACCGTGGTGGCGGGCCTGCAACTGGTGAAAGTGACCGGGGCGACAAACCGGCTCATCAATCTCTCGACGCGCGGGCTGGTGCAGGCGGGCGGGGCGTTGGCGCCGGGCTTCGTGCTGAGCGGCACGGGGACGAAGCAGCTGCTGGTGCGCGGGGTGGGCCCGGGCTTGTCGCCGTTCGGGGTGCGGACGGCGCTGGGCGACCCGCGGCTCGACCTGTTCCGCGGCGGCGTGACGGCCGCGCTGCTGTCGAACGACGACTGGCCGGGGAGTGCGACGATGGCGGCGGCGTTTGCGGCGGCGGGGGCGTTTCCGTTTGCGGCCGGGGCGCGCGATGCGGCGCTCCAGGCCGGCCTGACCAATGCCAACCTGGGCAACTACAGCGTCCGGCTCACGCCGGCGGTGACGGGCGGGAACGGCGTCGCGCTGGCGGAAGTCTACGACACCGAAGGGATCGATGCGCCGGTGCGGTTGATCAACCTGTCGACGCTGGGGTTTGTCGGCACCAGCGAGAACGTGCTGTCGGCGGGTTTTGTCGTCGGCGGCACGGGCAGCAAACGGTTGCTGGTGCGGGCGGTGGGGCCGGGGTTGGCGGCGTTCGGCGTCGGCGGGTTGCTGGCGGATCCTCAGCTCACGATCCTGCCGGCCGGCCAGACGACGCCGGTGGGGGCGAACAACGACTGGGGCGGGACCGCGGAGCTGAAGGCGGCGTTCACGGCGGCGGGGGCCTTCGGGCTGACGGACGGCAGCCGCGATGCGGCGGTGATCGTCACGGTGCCGGTCGGCGCCTACACGGTGCTCATCTCGGGCGTCGGCGAAACCACGGGCAACGCCTTGGTGGAGATCTACGACCTCGATCCGTAGGCGGGAGGGCGCCGGGCAGATCCGGCCCGGCGGCGACGGTGCGGCGCGCCACGGTGGCACGCGGCGCGCCGTCGCCGCGGCGGTCGGCGGTGCGACGGCCCGGGAATCCTCCCCTCGGGACCGCGGGAGATTTCTTCATTTGCCAAGCCTATGGCGCGGCCTACGCTCTCGCCTCTTTCATGCTCTCGTTCCTGCTCAAACAGTTTTCCGGCCGGCACTATAAGAAGTTTCTCGAGAAGGCGCGCCCCGTGGTGGCCCGCATCAACGAACTCGAAAAGAGCTACCAGACGCTCACCGACGAGCAGCTCCGCGCCAAGACGGCGGAGTTTCGGGCCCGGATCGCCGCCGCCCCCGACAAACGCGCCGCCCTCGACGCGATCCTGCCGGAGGCCTTCGCGACGGTGAAGAACGCCGCGCGCCGCCTGGTCGGTTCGAAGGCGATCGTGTGCGAGCACGAGCTCACGTGGGACATGGTGCACTTCGATGTGCAGCTGATCGGCGGCATGGCGATCCACCAGGGCAAGATCTCGGAAATGGCCACCGGCGAGGGCAAGACCCTCGTCTCCACGCTGCCCCTTTACCTCAACTCCCTCACCGGGCGGAACACGCAGCTCGTCACCGTCAACGACTACCTCGCCCGCCGCGACAGCGAGTGGATGGGGCACCTCTACAATTTCCTCGGCGTGAGCGTGGGCTGCATCCAGCAGCAGATGTCGTCCGACGTGCGGCGCGAGATGTATGGCCGCGACATCACCTACGGCACGGCGAGCGAGTTCGGCTTCGACTACCTGCGCGACAACGGCATGGCCACGCGCAAGGAGGACCAGGTCCAGCGCGACTACTGGTTCTGCATCGTGGACGAGATCGACTCCATCCTCGTCGACGAGGCGCGCACGCCGCTGATCATCTCCGGCCCGGCGCCGATCGAGCGCGAGCAGCCGTTCACGCGGCTCAAGCCCGGCGTCGACCAGCTCGTTTCCGACCAGCTCCGGCTCTGCAACAAGATCGTCACCGAAGCCAAGGAGCTGCTCGAGAAGCCCGGCGCGACGCCGGACGACAAGGCCCTCGCCGCGCACAAGATGCTGCAGGTGAAGATGGGCAACCCGAAGAACAAGCAGCTGCTCCGCCTCATGGAGAACGGCGAATGGCGCAAGCTGCTCGACAAGACGGAGACCGAGCTGAATTCGGACCTCAACAAGGACGAACTCTACAAGGTCAAGGAGGAGCTCTACTACGTCATCGACGAGCGCCAGCACCAGGCGGACCTCACCCAGATCGGCCGCACCAAGCTCCGGCCCGACAATCCGGATGCGTTCATGCTGCCGGATTTGGCGACCGAGTTTTCCGAACTCGACAAGGACACGTCGATGACCCCGGAGCAGCGCGAGGAGCGGAAGCTCGTTTCGCAGCAGCGCTACGGCGACATCTCCGAGGAGATCCACGCGATCTCGCAGTTGCTGCGGGCCTACTCCCTCTACGAGCGCGACGTGGAATACGTCGTCTCGCCCGACGGCAAGGTGCTCATCGTCGACGAGAACACGGGCCGCGTGATGCCCGGGCGCCGCTGGTCCGACGGCCTGCACCAGGCGGTCGAAGCCAAGGAAGGCGTGTCGATCGAACGCGAGACGCGCACCTACGCCACGATCACGATCCAGAATTACTTCCGCATGTATGAGAAGCTCGCCGGCATGACGGGCACGGCGGAGACGGAGGCGACGGAGTTCAACGACATCTACCGGCTGGCGGTGCAGGTGGTGCCGACCAACAAGCCGTGCATCCGCGTCGACAAGAACGACTCCATTTTCAAGACGCGGAACGACAAGTTCGCGGCCGTCGTGAAGGAGATCGTCGAGGCCAACAAGCGCGGTCAGCCCGTGCTCGTCGGCACCGTGTCGGTCGAATCCTCGGAAAAACTTTCCCGCATGCTGAAGCGCACCGGCGTGATCCACACGGTGCTCAACGCCAAGTTCCACCAGCAGGAGGCCGACATCGTGACGCGCGCCGGCCAGCGCGGCGCCGTGACGATCGCCACCAACATGGCGGGCCGCGGCACCGACATCAAACTGGGCGAGGGCGTGCGCGAACTCGGCGGGCTCTACGTCATCGGCACCGAGCGTCACGAATCGCGCCGCATCGACCGCCAGCTCCGCGGCCGTTGCTCGCGCCAGGGCGACCCGGGTCTGACCAAGTTCTACCTTTCGCTTGAGGACGACCTCATGCGCCTCTTCCTCCAGGGCAACCTGGCGTCGAAGCTCATGGAGGGCTCGATGCAGGAGGGCGAGGAACTGGAGCACCCGTGGCTCAACCGTTCGATCGAGAGCGCGCAGAAGAAGGTCGAGCAGCAGAACTACTCGATCCGCAAGCGCCTGCTCCAATACGACGACGTGCTCAACCAGCAGCGCGAAGTCATCTACGGCATCCGCAACGGCGCGATCCACGCCGACCGGCCGAAGGACATCATTTTCGAGCAGATCGGCGAGGAACTGCACCACCGGCTCGAGGTGGCCGGCGTGGGCGAGAAGGGCGGACCGACGCAGACCGCGATCGAAGGCGTCGTCGGCTGGCTCAACGCGCACTTCCCGATCAGCATCCGCGTCGAGGAACTCGCGGGCAACGATGCCGAGAAGCTCGTGGCGTTGCTGCTCGAGCGCATCAAGCAGGCTTACGCGATCAAGGAATCGGTCGAGATCCCGGAGGCGCTCGGCTCGCTGGAGCGCTATGTGGTGATCAACGCGATCGACCACCACTGGCAGGAGCACCTGACCGAGATGGAAGAACTCCGCCGCTCGATCGGCCTGCGCAGCTACGGCCAGAAGGATCCGCTCGTGGAATACAAGGGCGAGGCCTACAAGTATTTCGAGGAACTGATGGGCAACGTGCGGCTCCAGATCTGCACGGGGCTCTTCCGCAGCGCGTCCAACATCGAGTCGTTCGAGCACATGCTGGCGCTCCTGAGCCGCACCGCGCGCACCGTGGGGCCGGCCGATGCCCCCGCCGCGCCCGCGCAACCGCCGCCGCCTCCGCCGCCGCAGTTCACGACCACGGTCACGAGCAGCGGTCCGGTCGCCGCGGACGACGCGCCGCCCGCCGAGCAGGAGATCGTGCTGCCCAAGATCACCGTGCGCCGCGAGACGCCGAAGGTGGGCCGCAACGACCCGTGCCCCTGCGGCAGCGGCAAGAAATTCAAGCAGTGCCACGGGCAGTAGGCCCGCGGGGCCGGCACGCGCCCGCCCGGTCGACGACGACGTCGGTCGCCGGGCGCCGACCGGTCACTTGAAGGTCGTCACGACCTGATAGCCGCCGACCGCGACCATGCAGGCGGCGGAGATCCAGAGTCCGACGCGCCAGATCAGGCCCGTGCGCAGCGCCGGATCGGTTTGGCGGTGGTTGAGCCAGAGGGCGGCGAGCGCCAGAAAGGGAATCATCAGGCCCTGGGCGACGGCGCCGACGATCACGAGCGTGACGGGCGAGCCCCAGGCGACGTAGAGAATCGTCCAGGCGACCGGCACAAGCCCGCAGAGCCAGCGCACCGTGCGCTGCCGGTCGGCGTCGTCGGCGTAGGTCTTGAGTTTGAAAACCGTGAGCGCGTCGGCGAGCAGGCGGGCGTTGGAGGCGGTGGCGACGAAGATCGTCGAATACAGCACGGCGAACGCGCCGATGAGAAACAGCCACAGGCTCCAGGCGCCGAAGGTCTCCACATACATGTGCGACAGGGTGGGGATCATGTCGGCGTTGGTGACGTCGAGCTTCTTGCCGCCCAGGACGGCGGCGCCGAGCAGGTAAAAGGCGAGCGTGGCGCTGGTGTAGACGACGCAGGAGACCCAGGCGTCGGCGTTGAGCACGCGCATCCAGCCGCGGGCGCGGGCGGCCCAGGCGGGCGTGCCGTCGGCCGGGCCGACGTTGCGCGCGTAGCCTTTTTCCAGGCACCAGTAGGGGTAGTAGATCAGCTCGGAGGCGCCCACGCCGATGATGCCGAAGGCGGCGAAGGCGACGGTGAACGAATCGGGCAGCCTGAAACTCAGGCCCTCGGCGAGTTGGGCGCCCGTGACGGCGTAGGGAGTGAACTGCAGCGCGAACACCGCGATCATCGTGCACAGGGTGAAGGCCACGACCATCCACGTGGACGCGGCTTCGATGAACTTGTAGCGGCCGATCACGAGCAGCACGGACGTGACGGCCCCGATCACGACGGCGATGACGCCGGTCGGGAGCGTGACGCCGGCGAGCGACATGATGCTCGCGACGGCGCCCACCATGCCGGCGACCTGAAAGACCGTCGCGGCAAACATGATCAGCCACAGCCAGAGCAGCCACGAAACGACGAGCCGGGGCCCGGGCACGAGATTCATGGTCTGCAGCGTGGTCACGCCCCGCGCGAGAGTGAACCGGCCGAGCTCGATCTGGATGAAAACCTTGAGCACGCAGCCGAGGATCATGAACCACAGCAGCGTGAAGCCCGCACTCGCGCCCAGTTTCGGGGTCACGATCAGCTCACCCGAGCCGACGATGGAGGCGGTGATAATGAGGCCGGGACCGAGCTGGCGGAGGATGCCGCCGAATTGCGTGGGCGCGGGTTGGGGCGACGAAGGCGTGGACATGCGGGTAGGGGTGGCGGCGATGCGCGCCGAGGGGCGGGGCAAACTGGAGGAGGGGCCGTGTCGGGCACAACCAAAACCACGCGCCGGAGCACGCCGCGGACCGTCCGCTCAGGCGACGAGGTGCCGGCCGCCGAACCAGCGGTCGAGACCGTTGAGGGTCCGCGCGTCGACGGCGCCGGCGAGCACGCGGCTGCCCGCGGCGGTCAGCCGGTAGGGCTCGGGCGACAGGAGCGGGTTGCGGGCACGGATCAACGCGTCCACCCGCGCGCGCAGCGTGGTGTCGCCGAGGAACGGCGCCGGCTCGGCGGCCTGGACGGCGGGGAAAAGCGCGTCGAAGCGTTCGCAGCCGGCGGCGACGCAGCGCAGCACGGTGCGTTCGGTCCGGCCGAGGCCGTCGGGGGCGGCGGGAAACTCCTCGCGCCAGCGGTGGAGGGCCGCGGCGAGAAAAGGGAGCGCCGAGAGGTCGCGGCGGAGCAGGTGGTCGAGGGCGGCGGGTTCGGGGGAACGGAAGGCGCGCCATGCGGCCCGGGCGGTCCCGAATTGCGCGGGAGTGACCCGGCGGCGGCCGGGCCAGAGTCCGGCGAGCTGCGCCGTGGTGAGTTGCCCGAGGCCGTGGAACGGCGCGAGGCCCGGGTAGCGGTCGAGGCAGATCAGGTCGCAGACGACGCCGGGCTGGCCCGCGAGTGTATCAAGAATTTGGATCAGCTGGAGCTGGTCGTAGAGATCGTGCTCGAACCAGAGCACGATCCGGCGGGCGTTGCGCAGGGCGGAGTCGCGGGCCCCGAAATCCGCCGAAAGGCGCTCGAAGGGCGCGACGCCGAACTCCGCGAGCACGCGGACCCGGAAGTCGCTGAGCGCCTCGAGCGGCAGGCCGGCGGGCACCGGGCCCTCGTGCAGGATGTCGCGCCACGGCACGACCGGACCGGAGAGTCCGGTGCGGCGCAGGGTGGTGGCGGCGCTGTCGCCGTTCGTGACGTGCAGCATGCCGGCACGGTGCGGCAGGGACCGGAGGCGGTCGAGCGGGTTTCGGCCGGCGCGGCCGCCGCTCGTCGGGCCCCGTTCCGGACGGTCGGGGTTCCGGCGCGATCGGGTGGCGCCGGGGAGGGGGCGCGGGCGGGGCCGCGAGCTGTGCGGCTCCGGGGGCGCGACCGTTCAGCGGGTGGCGGGAAAGAGTTCCTTGAGCACTTCGCGCAGGTGGGAAGGAAAGACCGGCTTGTAGAGGATGCGGTCGACGGCGAAGTCGCGGTATTTGCGGGCCACCTCGGGGCTGAGCTCCGAGCTGAAGACGATGATCTTGCCGCCATACGGCGCGGCGCCGGCGCGCAGGGCCTTGACGAGTTCGAGGCCGTTGAGCTTCGGCATGTGGTGATCGGTGATCACGAGGTCGATGTCGGCATCCTCGCCGATGCGCGCGAGCGCGGCGGCCCCGTCGTCGACGCATTCGATTTCGTGGCCTTCGCGGGCGAACGAGATCCGGGCGACTTCGCGCAGCTCGCGGACGTCGTCGGCATACAGGATTCGCAGCGGTCGGGGGCGTGGCGCCGGCGCGGAAGGCGAAGCGGTGCTCGTGTTCATGGGCGGGAGGGTGGGCGGATACGTAGGTGCGATGGACCGCGTTCGCCAGTGCGGGTTCTGTCACAGTCTTGCTAAAATCGCTTGCGCGCGGCCGGCGGCGGCGCGGACCGGAGGGCGGAAAATTGATTCGACGTCGCGCCCGGAAGTCTCCGGAGCCGCGAGGCGGGCGGGGATGGCGCGCAAGTTTTTTTGCATGCGGTGCCGCAGGTTTGTTCGTTGCCGGACGCGGGGCGCGCCGCTCATTCGACGACCCTTTCTGCCATGAAAACCAGCGTTCCCTCCCGTTCCACCAAGTATCTCGGCGCAGCCGCGGCTGCGCTGTCGCTTCCCGTCGCGGCGTCCGCCGCCGAGACCGCCGCTCCCGGCGGTTGGGCCGCCGTCGGCGGCTCCGTCGGCGGACTCCTGCTCGGCGTGATCCAGCTGATCGTCGGCCTCAGCCTGGCGGCGTTCTCGATCAACAAGGGGCTCCAGCTCCTTTCGAAGCTCCTCGGCGGGCTCGATATCTGGGGCGAGATCAAGGCGAAGAACGTCGCGGTGGCGCTGCTCGCCGCCGGCGTGGTGATCTCCTACACACGCGTGATCTCGGGCGGCATCGACGCGATGACGCGTTCGCTTTTCACCCTCGGCGCCGGCGGCGTGCTCAACGGGGTGATCGGTCTCGTGGCGGGCGTGATCAACCTCTTCGTCGCGATCGGCGTGGCGAGCTTCGCGATCACGGTCGTGTTCCGCGTGATGGACAAACTCACGGTGAGCATCGACGAGAAGGCCGAGTTCAAGGCCAACAACGCCGCGATCGGCGTGATCTACTGCGGCATCCTCATCGGCGTCTCGAGCCTCGTCTCGGCGGGCGTGACGGGCATCGGCTCCGGCGTCTCGCTGTTCCTCGGCGCGGTGGTCGACGCGGTGCGCGGCTGATCCGACGGACGGCCGAGTCCATTCGCCCCGGTGGCGGCCCGCGCGGGCCGCGCCGGGGCTTTTTTGCGCCCGCGCCCGGGGCGCCCGACCAACGCACCGTGGATCGCGGCAGGGGCGGGATGTCGCGCGGCGGACGGCGGGCTGACACGTTTTCCCCTTGATCCGGCCGGAGGGGGCGGGGCTAATGGACCCGATCAGATACCCTTCCGGACCATGTCGCGTGCAAAGGACTTCGTGATTGGCGGGTTGGCGCTTTCGACGGCGTCATTGGTCTGGTTCGCGGGCTGGCAACGGAGCGAGATCCGCGCCTTGGCGGCGAAAGCCGAGGCGGCGCGGACGGCCGGCGCGGCGATCCGCGTGGCGACGGCGACGCGCAGCACCGAAGCGGTCGGCCGATCGGCCGGGCGGTCCGAATGGGAGAGCCTGCGGCAGGAGATCGCGGGCGACGCGGACGGTTTCGCGGAGCGGCCGCTGCCGGCGTTCGAGGCGCGGGAGCGGCCGAAGCGGAGGGGCGACGCGCTGGCGCGTCTGATGGAGAACCCGGAGTTTGTGCAGGCGCTCGGGCAGCAGCGGCAGGCGATGCTCGACGCCCGCTTCGCCGCGCTTTTCCGCCAGCTGAACCTGAGCGGCGACGAACTGGCCGCATTCAAACGTCTGCTCGTCGAGAAGGAGAATGTGCTCCTCGATGTGGTGACGGTGAACGAGGCGGCGGTCGGCGGTCCGCTCTCGGCGGAGACCGTGCGGCAAAGCGTGCGGCAGGCCCAGGCGCAGATCGACCGGTCGATCCAGAGTTCGCTCGGGCCGGAGCGCTACGGTCTCTACCAGGAGTTCGAGCGCACGCTGGCGCAGCGGGCGACCGTGGCGCAGCTCGAGCAGCGGCTGAGCTACACCGGCACGCCGCTGTCGCCCGCGCAGGCGGAGTCGATGGTGCGCATCCTCTCGGCCAACGCTCCCGTCGCCGCGGCGGAGTCCACGCCGGTGATCTCGATTCTCGTGCGCGAAGGGGTGCCGGAGGCGGTGCCGGTGCTGCCGACGACGGCGGCGACGGGCCGGGTGACGGACGACGTGATCGCGCAGGCGCAGACGGTGCTGGCGCCGGTGCAGGTCGCCGCGTTGCGCGAGATCCAAAGCGAGCAAGTGGCCGGGGTGCGGGCGGCGGAGCTGATCCGCATGGTGGCGCCGCCGTCGGAGATCCCGACCGCGATCGTGCCTTATCTGCTGCAGTGAGACCGAGGACCGCGCCGCGGCGGACTCAGGCGGCGTAGACGCGGGCGCCGCGGCGGATCGTGGCGGTCTTGGGACCGGTGAACCGGCAATAGAAGCCGCGCATGCCGTGGTCGAGGAACTGGAGGGCGTCTTTGACCGCTGCGGTCGAGGCGTCGCGGTCGCCGAGGGCGAACTTGGCGAACGGCATGCAGGGTGCCGCGACGACGACGTCGCCGAGCGGGGCGGGTTCGGTTGCGGTGCCGGTCTCGACCAGAAGTCCCGCGGAGACCTCCTCGGGCGTGACCCGCGCGGCGTCTCCCTCGATGACGATGTTCTCGGCCGCGCAGCCGAAAGCGAAGCGGTCGCCGAAGCGGGCGCGCATGGCGTCGTAGTGACGGGTGAAACCGAAGGAGAGCGTGTTCTCGCCGCGGCTGCGCGAGAAGGGGTGCGCGGCGTGATGGACGTCGACGAGGCAGCTGCCGTCGGGCGCGGGCGCGCAGGCGCCGCCGGGGGACAGAAACAGCTCGTCGACGACGAGCAGGGCGGCGGGATCGAAGTAGCGCGTCGGGCCGCTGCCGATGGTCAGGCTGCGGCGCTGGATCTGGAGTCGGGCGACGGTGCCGAGGAGGCGCATGCCGGAAGGGTCAGGCGGGGACGTAGTCGAGGTAGGGCCCGAGCCAGCGCTCGGTCTCGGCGACGGAAAAGCCCTTGCGGGCGGCGTAGTCCTCGATCTGGTCGCGACCGATTTTGCCGACGGCGAAATACTTCGAGTCGGGGTGGTTGAAATAGAGACCGCTCACGCTGCTGGCGGGGCTCATCGCGCAACTCTCGGTGAGCGTGATGCCGGTGGCGGCGGTGGCATCGAGGAGCGAGAAAAGCGCGGGCTTCTCGGTGTGGTCCGGGCAGGCCGGGTAGCCGGGCGCGGGACGGATGCCGCGGTATTTTTCGCGGATGATGTCCTTCATCGCCAGGTTCTCTGTCTTGCCGTAGGCGGAGAAATCGCGGGCCTTCTTGTGCATCAGCTCGGCGAGGGCCTCCGCGAGGCGGTCGCCGAGGGCCTGGGCCATGATGGCGTTGTAGTCGTCGTGCTTGGCCTTGAATTCGGCGGCGAGGGCCTCGACGCCGTGGCCGGCGGTGACGGCGAAGCCGCCGACGAAGTCGAGGCGGCCGGAGTCGCGCGGGGCGACGAAGTCGGCAAGGCAGTGGTTGAACTGGCCGGCGGGTTTCTCGAGTTGCTGGCGCAGGCAGTGGAAGCGGCCGATGACCTGCGAGCGGGATTCGTCGGTATAGAGCTCGATGCTGTCGCCGACGCTGTTGGCGGGCCAAAATGCGAGGACGGCGCGGGCGGTGTAGCGTTTTTCCGCGACGATGCGGGCGAGCAAGGCCTGCGCGTCGGCGAAGAGCTTGGTGGCTTCGGCGCCGACGACCTCGTCTTTGAGGATATCGGGGAAGCGACCGTGGATTTCCCAGGCGCTGAAGAACGGGCCCCAATCGATGAACTCGACGAGTTCATCGAAGTTGATGGTTGAAAGTTGAGAGTTGGCAGACGGAGCAGACGAGTAGACGCGGGTGCCGAGGAAGTCGGGGCGGGGGATGTCGACGGCGGACCAGTCGAAGGTCTGGCGGTTGGCGCGGGCGGCGGCGAGGGAGAGGAGCGGGCGGCGGTTCTGGCGGTCGGCGAACTCCGTGCGCAGGCGATCCTGCTTGGCGACGGTTTCGCTCATGAAGGCGGGCTTTTGTTCGAGGGAGAGCAGCGCGCTGACGACGTTGACGACGCGGGAGGCGTCGAGGACGTGGACGACGCCGGGGGCATATTCGGGGGCGATTTTCACCGCGGTGTGCGCGGCGCTGGTGGTGGCGCCGCCGATGAGGAGCGGGACGGTGAAGCCCTGGCGCGTCATCTCGCGGGCGACGGAGACCATCTCGTCGAGCGAGGGCGTGATGAGGCCGCTGAGGCCGATGACGTCGACCTGCTTTTCCTTGGCGACGGCGAGGATCTTGTCGGCGGGGACCATGACGCCGAGGTCGGTGACCTCGTAATTGTTGCAGGCGAGAACGACGCCGACGATGTTTTTGCCGATGTCGTGGACGTCGCCCTTGACGGTGGCCATGAGGACGCGGCCGTTGGGGCGGGTGGCGGCGCCGGTGGCGGCGAGGCGTTTCTTTTCCTCCTCCATGAACGGCGTGAGGTAGGCGACGGATTTCTTCATCACGCGCGCGGACTTCACGACCTGGGGCAGAAACATTTTGCCGGCGCCGAAGAGATCGCCGACGACGCGCATGCCCTCCATGAGCGGGCCCTCGATGATGTCCAGGGGACGCGGATACTTCCGCCGGGCCTCCTCGGTGTCGGCGTCGACGAAGG
>JACCDX011559998.1_pt1 | contig 21491 bp, 19 predicted proteins | sample 7449681 | NCBI WGS metagenome assembly JACCDX01 (sample SAMN15323450, study PRJNA562643) | freshwater metagenome | isolation source: river surface water | place: USA:Blue River Watershed | collected 2017-08-18
CCACCAGCGCTCCCCAGTCAGCGCCATCGCGAGCATGGGTGAGGCCTTCTGCCAGCACGTCGCGGCACAATTCCATGATCTGCGACGCCGACACATCCTCGCCGAAGAACAGCGTTGCGGTTTCAGGCAACTGATGTGCTTCGTCAAAAATTATGGTATTCGCATTGGGCAAAAATTCAGCAACGCCGGTATCTTTCAGCGCGACATCGGCAAAAAACAAATGGTGATTAACAACGACCACGTCGGCCTGTTGCGCCTCCTTGCGCGCTTTCATGACGAAACAATCCTGATAGTGTGCGCACTCGGCACCCTGACAATTGTCGCGCGTGGAGGTCACCAGATTCCAGATCAGTGCGTTCTCGGGCACGTTCGATAACTCTGCCTTGTCACCGGTACCGGAGGTTTTGAGAAAACGTCCGATCTCTCGCAAATAACCCACGTCTTCGCGAGCGGTCAGGCGGCCGTTTTGCAAAGTGCGTTCGAGATGGAAATGGCAAACATAGTTAGCCCGGCCTTTCAGCAAGGCGACTGACACCGGAACGTTCAGTGCTTTGCGAACGACCGGAATATCGCGCAGAAATAGCTGATCCTGAAGATTTTTGGTGCCGGTGGAGATGATGACTTTGCCGCCCCACAGCAAGGCCGGCACCAGATAGGCAAAAGTTTTACCGGTGCCGGTCCCCGCCTCTGCAATCAGCGCGCGCTGGCCCGCAATGGCTTGCGCCACTGCCCGCGCCATCTCGGTCTGTGATTGCCGGGGACGAAAGCCGGGAATGCCGTTGGCGAGTGTGCCAGCCCCGGAAAACAGTTGCTCGATTTCCTCGTCATGGACGTGGAGCATCGCTGTGTCTATGACGGATTCAGTCAAGGAGGATTCAGTCACGAAAAGCTGGCCGCGGATATCAGGCGGGAATGTCAGGCACCAGCTGCATCTTGAGCTGGATGATCTGATCCTTGAGTTGGAGCTTGCGCTTTTTCAGGCGGCGTACTTGCAAATCATCCGTACTGACTGTTTCGGCAAGACGATCAATGGCCACATCGAGATCGCGATGCTCGATTTCCAGTTCGATCACACGGGCACGGACCTGTTCTGCAGCGGGCATCATGGTGTACTGATGGCCGGTGCTTCCGCGGGTGCTTCGGCCGGCGCCGGTGCCGTAACATCCGGCGAAGGCTCGCGTGCGGTACCGGAGATAGGGCGTGACCGGCTACCCGGTTGCTGTTTCGCGCGGTTGTCGCGCTCGGCCAGTGCACGATCACGCTCGGCTGCCTTTTCTTTCCTGAGCAAGGCATTCGCCTCAACTTCAATTTTCCTGATTTTTGATTGCGCTGCACGCAGTCTTTGCCGGACATCGCTGAGGCAAGCGGAAGCGAAGAAACGGCTGTAGCAAGCGATGCGCTGATCGTAATAAAAACTGTCGACCTCAGTTCGGGCTGCAACGATTTCATCCAGCGCCGCGTTGGCCCGCTCGGTCGTGTCAATCGATCCGGGCGCAAAACGCTCCGCGAGTGCTACCGCAGCATCCTGTGCGTTCACGCCGGTCGCAGGCAAGGCCATGACCGATACGATGAAACTCAACGCAATAATTCTGAAAAGGCTCATAAGTCTGTTGATGGGTTCAGGCAATCGCCGCAGCCGACTGACGACGTGTGCTTTCCTTGTATTCACGCGACTGCATCTCCAGTATGCGCGATACGGTACGGTGGAACTCGTTGGCCATCCGACCCTCGGTATACAACAGGTCGGGCGCCACCTCAGCTGACATCACCAGCTTGACACGATGATCGTAAAGAACATCGATCAGCCAGGTGAAACGTCGCGCCTCTGAAGCCATATCGGCGTTCATGCGCGGCACGCCGGACAGAACGACGGTATGAAACCGGCTCGCAATCTCAAGGTAATCGTTTTGTGATCGCGGTCCGCCACAGAGTGTTGCAAAATCAAACCAGATGGCGCCACCCGCCCGCCGCAGCGCCTTCAGCTCCCGTGATTCTATCGTGATCCGGGGATCCTGATCCGGCGTCTCGGCGATGCTGGAAAAGGTCTGCCGAAGCGCTTCATCGGCAGCCGCACCCAAGGGGGTGTGATACACATCCACCTGCGCCATGATGCGTTTACGGTAATCGGTGCCGGCATCCACATTGAGAACATCGAGCTTTTCCTGCAGCAAAGCAATCGCGGGCAGCATGCGATCGCGGTGCAGTCCGTCAGGATACAAACCGTCCGGGGGGTAATTGGAGGTCAGCACGAAAGATACGCCGTTGTCGAACAGGGCCGACATCAGATTGTAGAGAATCATCGCGTCGGCAATATCCGAGACGTGGAATTCGTCAAAACAAATCAGACGATATTTGCGCGCGATTTTCGCAGCGACGATTTTCAGCGGATCTTCGACATCCTTTTGCTCATCCAGCTGACGGTGAACGCCACGCATGAATTCATGGAAATGCAGCCGGGTCTTGCGCACGATGGGAACCACCGTGAAAAAACTATCCATCAGAAAGGATTTGCCACGCCCGACCCCACCCCACAGATACACGCCACGGGGAATATCAGGACGATTAACGAGTCGCTTGAGTCGGGACGAACGCTGCTCGCGAAAGTTTACCCACTCGTCATAGGCCTGCTGCAAGCGAGCCACCGCGGCCAGCTGAGACGGGTCGGACGCATATCCGCGCTCCGCAAGCACATGCTCGTAGTATTGCTCGACATTCATCACTGCAGCGGTGTCATGTCGACAGTGACACGGGACGGGTAATCGCTACGCACACCACCAAGCGGGAACCCCAAACCCAGCGACACACCCACGCCGGTGTAGCCACCGGAGCCGCCGGTGATGCCGACGCCGACACGGCTCGCGCCGGGACCCTGGCGAGCGGCACTGCTGCGATGAATGACCTCTGAGGTCCGATAGCCCGGCTTGTTGCAAACAACGCGCAGATCGCCATTCATCTCACCGACCGCAGCGTGACCGGGTGTCTGCACTGTCCAGCTGCCAGAATTCGTGGTGACAACACAGTCAGCACCGTCAATCGGCTGATCGCGGGCAGTAGCGAGGATTTCAACACGCCCGTCAAACGGCGATGTCGTCACACACGCCGAGAGTGACAGCAGCGCAGGCAACACTGGCAGTACCAGGGTCCGCCATGGCAGACAGCTCAGAGAGGTCAGAAACGCCGAATTGAGCCGCATTATGATCTGTCCTTTGCCGGGCCCTGCAATCAGAAGTTCAGCGCGCGCTTGTCGACGGCCAGTGCCGCTTCCTTGGTGGCTTCGGACAATGAGGGGTGCGCGTGACAAATTCGCGCAATGTCTTCCGCAGACGCACGGAACTCCATCGCAACCACTGCCTCGGCAATCAACTCGGAGGCCATCGGTCCGATGATGTGCACACCCAGTATTTCATCGGTGCGCGCATCGGCCAGAAATTTCACCATACCCGAGGTATCGCCCAGCGCACGTGCCCGACCATTGGCCATGAACGGAAAGGTGCCGGCGTTGTAGGCCACACCTTCAGCCTTGAGCTGCTGTTCGGTCTTGCCCACCCAGGCAATTTCCGGGGATGTGTAAATGACCCAGGGAATCGTATTAAAGTTCACGTGACCATGTCTGCCAGCGATGCGCTCGGCGACGGCAACGCCCTCTTCCTCGGCCTTGTGGGCGAGCATCGGTCCGCGCACCACATCACCGACGGCCCAGACGTTGGGCAGATTGCTTCGGCAATGATCATCAACGGCAATGAATCCGCGCTCATCCAGCGCCAGCCCGACCGCTTCCGGCTGCAGGCCGATCGTGTTGGGCACGCGCCCGATTGAAACGATCAAGCGGTCAAATTGCGCCTTGTGTTCCTTGCCGCTGGCATCGGTGTAATGGACGCTGACATCTTTGCCTGCTTTGATCTCGCCGATCTTGACACCCAGTTCGATGGCGAGGCCCTGCTTGGTGAAAAGCTTGTGCGCTTCTGCAGCGATTTGCTGATCGACCGCACCCAGGAAAGCGGGCAAGGCTTCAAGGATGGTGACTTCCGCTCCCAGCCGGCGCCAGACACTGCCCATCTCCAGACCAATGACTCCTGCACCAATCACGCCCAGTTTTTTAGGCACACCATCGATCGCCAGCGCTCCGGTGTTGGACAAAATGAGTTTTTCGTCAAAAGGGACCTGCGGCAAGGCACGCGGATTGGAGCCGGTTGCAACGATGATGTGCTTGCCCTTGAGTGTCTCGTTATTTTTCCCGGTCACCGAAATTTCGTAACCATCGGTATCCGCTTTCACGAAGGCGCCGCGGCCGTGAAAAAAACTGACCTTATTTTTCTTGAACAGATAAAGGATGCCATCGTTGTTTTGTTTGACGACGGTGTCCTTGCGCCCCAGCATTTGGGCGAGGTTGAGCTTGAGTCCTTTGACCTCAATCCCGTGCTCGGCAAAGTCATGGCCTGCATGTTCGAAATGCTCGGACGATTGCAGCAAAGCTTTCGAAGGAATACAGCCGACGTTGGTACAAGTGCCGCCCGGTGCCGGACCACCCTTATCGTTTTTCCACTCGTCGATACAAGCGGTCGAGAGTCCGAGCTGCGCGGCGCGAATGGCCGCAATGTAGCCACCCGGGCCACCGCCGATGACGATGACATCAAAATTTGTCGACATGGCAGCCCCTTACAGATCGAGTAACAGACGGGACGGATCTTCGAGCACTTCTTTCATCGCGACCAGACCCAGCACCGCTTCGCGACCGTCAATCAGACGGTGGTCGTAGGACATCGCGAGGTAGTTGATCGGCCGGACCACCACCTGCCCGTTCTCGACGACTGCACGATCCTTGGTCGCATGAACGCCAAGAATGGCAGACTGCGGCGGGTTGATGATGGGGGTCGAGAGCATGGAGCCAAAGACGCCGCCATTCGAAATCGAGAATGTACCGCCGGTCAGCTCATCCAGCGTCAGCTTGCCATCCTTGGCTTTCTGACCGAATTCGCCGATCTTTTTTTCGATCTCGGCGATGTTCATCTGATCGACATTACGCAGGATGGGCACTACCAGCCCGCGCGGCGATCCGACGGCAATACCGATATCGAAATAGCCGTGGTATACGACGTCGTTGCCATCGATGGAGGCATTTAGCACCGGATATTTCTTGAGCGCGGCAACCGCTGCCTTGACGAAGAAGGACATGAAGCCCATCTTTACGCCGTGTTCTTTTTCAAACTTGTCTTTGTATTTGTTGCGCAGGTCCATGACCGGCTGCATATTGACTTCGTTGAAGGTCGTGAGAATCGCATTGGTCGATTGCGATTCCAGCAGACGCTCTGCAATACGCGCGCGCAGGCGGCTCATTGGCACGCGCTGCTCGGGCCGGTCGCCCAGATCAATGCTGACCGGTGCCGGGACTGACGGCAGCGCAGCGGCGCGAGGCGCGGCGGCTGCCGGTGCAGGCGCTGCCTTGTTTTGTACCGCGTTGATCACATCGCCCTTGGTGACACGGCCATCCTTGCCGGTGCCTGTCACCGCGTCGGCGGACATCTTGTTCTCGGCCAGCATGCGGGCTGCTGCAGGCATCGCAATCGTGCTACCCGTGGTAGCCGGCGCAGCGGTTGGGGCCGGTGCGGTGGCCGGTGCCGGAGCAACAGCGGCGGGTGCACTGGCAGCACCGGCGGATGCAGTCGCTTCCGTATCGATACGGGCAATGATTTCGCCGGCCACGACCGTACTGCCGTTTTCTTTGAGGATTTCGACAATCACACCCTGTGCCGGTGCCGGCAATTCGAGCACGACTTTGTCGGTTTCAATATCGATCAGGTTTTCATCGCGGGCGACGGCTTCGCCAACTTTTCTATGCCACTGAAGCAGCGTCGCTTCTGCGACGGATTCTGACAGCTGCGGTACAGGGACTTCAAGGATTGCCATAACACTCTCCGTTTCGGGTTGTTCAAACGATGCACCGGCATCCGGTGCAGCGTCGGGTCATTGTTTTATTTGGTCAGCACGAAGCCTTTCAGCTTCGAGAAAGCGGTATCAATCAGCGATTTTTGCTGGGCATAGTGCTTGTCGTAATAGCCCACCGCAGGCGACGCACTGGCAGGCCGGCCGGCATAGGCCAGTTTCTGGCCGTCCGACAGGTTTTCCATGATGTTGTGCTGTATCTGGAACCAGGCACCCTGATTCTGCGGCTCGTCCTGCACCCACACCAGCTCGGTGAAATTGGGGAAGGATTTGAGTTCGGTCGACAGCGCCTTGTGCGGGAACGGATAGAGCTGTTCGATACGAATAATCGCCACATCCGAAGCACCGCGCTCTTTGCGTGCATTGACGAGGTCGTAATACACCTTGCCCGAGCAAGCCAGCACGCGTTTAACTTTCTTGCGATCGATACTGTCATCGACCTCGCCCAGCACGGTATGGAACGAACCTTTGACCAGCTCCGACAGAGGTGATCCCGCGTCCTTGTTACGCAGCAGTGACTTGGGCGTCATGATGATCAATGGCTTGCGGAACAGGCGGATCATCTGACGGCGCAGCAGGTGGAAAATCTGCGAGGCGGTCGTGGGTTGCACGACCTGCATATTGTTGTCCGCGCACAGCTGAAGGAAACGCTCGAGACGGGCCGATGAGTGCTCGGGTCCCTGACCCTCATAACCATGCGGCAGCATCATCACGAGTCCGGAGGCACGACCCCATTTCACTTCGCCGGAGCTGATGAACTGGTCGATCACAACCTGCGCACCATTGGCAAAGTCGCCGAACTGCGCTTCCCAGATGGTGAGGGTATTTGGCTCTGCGGTCGAGTAACCGTATTCGAAGGCGAGCACCGCTTCCTCGGAGAGTACGGAGTCAATCACCAGGAAAGGCGCCTGCTGATCCGACACATGCTGCAGCGGCACGTAAGAACCGGCATCCCACTTCTCGCGGTTCTGATCGTGCAGCACCGAATGGCGGTGAGTGAAGGTACCCCGCCCTGCATCTTGTCCGGTAATGCGCACCGCATAGCCTGAGGATACCAGCGATGCAAAAGCCAGATGCTCGCCCATACCCCAGTCAAGATTGATCTCACCGCGACCCATCGCTGCGCGATCGGCCAGAACTTTCTCGACCAGCGGGTGCACCTTGAAGCCCTCGGGCACTTGGGTGATGCGCTGAGAAAGACGCTTGAGTTCGGCGGCCGGCACGGACGTGTCTGCCGCATCCGTCCACTTGCGGTTGAGGAAAGGCATCCAGTCAACCGCGTACTTGTTCTTGAAGTTGGAGATCACCGGATCAACCGAGCGCCGGCCGGCATCCATCGCTTCACGGAAATCCTTGACCATGGTGTCGCCACCATCGGTGGCAATGGTACCTTGCGTCGCGAGCTTGTCTGCGTAGAGTTTGCGCGTGCCCGGATGCTGACCGATTTTCTTGTACATCAGCGGCTGCGTGAGCGCGGGCGTATCCTGCTCGTTGTGACCGAGTTTGCGGAAGCAGACGATATCCACCACGATATCTTTCTGGAACTGCATGCGGAAATCGAGCGCGATCTGCGTGGCAAACACGACCGCTTCAGGATCATCACCATTCACATGCAATACCGGGGCTTCAATCATCTTGACGACGTCAGAGCAGTACAGTGTCGAGCGTGAGTCGCGCGGATCGGAGGTGGTGAAACCAATCTGATTGTTGATCACGATATGCACCGTGCCGCCGGTACCGTAGCCACGCGTCTGTGCGAGATTGAGCGTCTCCATCACGACACCCTGACCAGCGAAGGCAGCATCACCGTGAACCAGAATCGGTAAAACCTGCGCACCCTTCTGATCACCGCGTCGATCCATACGCGCCTTGACTGAGCCCTCGACGACGGGGTTGACGATCTCAAGGTGTGAAGGATTGAAGGCCAGTGACAAATGCACCGGGCCACCGGGCGTGGAAATATCGCTGGAAAAACCCTGGTGGTACTTGACGTCACCTGCCGGCAGATCGTCGCCATGCTTGCCTTCGAACTCGGCAAACAGGTCGTGCGGCATTTTGCCGAGAATATTGACCAGTACGTTCAAACGGCCACGGTGCGCCATGCCGATCACGATTTCCTGAATACCCTGACTGCCGGCACGCTGGATCAATTCATCGAGCGATGCGATGAAGCTCTCACCGCCTTCGAGCGAAAAGCGCTTCTGCCCGACATATTTGGTGTGGAGGTAACGCTCGAGTCCTTCTGCAGCAGTCAGTCGATCAAGGATGTGCTGCTTCTGCTCGCGAGTGAAGTTACCCGTGGAGCGCGTTGATTCCAGCCGCTCCTGCATCCAGCGCTTCTGGGTCGGATCGGTCATGTACTGGAACTCGGCACCAATCGACCGGCAATACGTGTCGCGCAGCGCCTGCAGCAGATCACGCAATGTGGCGGTCTCCCCGCCAAAGTAGGTGTTACTGATGTTGAACACGATGTCCATGTCGGCATCGGTAAAGCCGTAGAACGAGGCCTCGAGTTCAGGAATATTGGGACGTTCCTGGCGCTGCAGCGGGTCGAGATTCGCCCACTGGGTACCAAGGAAACGGTAGGCAGCGATGAGCTGGGTAACAGCGACGCGCTTGCGTCCCATTTCGGCGTCGGCCGATGCGGTCACCGTGCGTATCGGACCTTGTTTTGCGCGCTCGGCGAATGACGCCACCACGCTGGCATGTGGCACGTCGGGACGGTCAGAGCCGTCGACCGCAGGTACATGCTGCATCGCGTCGAAATACGCGCGCCAGTTATCGGGTACTGCGCCGGGGTTCAGGAGATAGGCCTCGTACAGTTCTTCGACGTACGGGGCATTGCCTCCAAACAGGTAGGAGTTGGAGAAGTATTGCTGCATCATCTTGCTCACCTTTTCCTCGCGCTTCGCGAGAGCTGGGGGGTTAGAAAGCCCTGGCAAATCTTGTGGCACCGGCTATCTGCAGAAAGACCGCAGCCCAGACCCTGCCCGAGACTTCCGAAAGGACCTCCATGGAAGTCCACCTAACCATCCACTTCACGGGCATTCCGTTCCGTGGATTGCACTGCTAAAGAAGCACCGAATAAATAAAACCTCACCATTTTGTGGTGAAAGAAATCACGCCAAGCCCTTGATTTTCCATCACCCTGCGTCGCACAGCTAAGCTGGCTCGCCACGAAATGCCGATTTATTCAGCGCTCTACTAAAAAATATGGCACTGAGAATAACACAGCGCCCCTACTTTCCCAGACAAAAATGGGCCCGGCAAGGGCCCATTTTGTGACTCAGGGGTAGTAATCAGCGCTTCGCCATCGGCGGCACGTCACGTTGCGGCGAGCCGACAAACAGCTGACGCGGACGACCGATTTTCTGCTCCGGATCGGAAATCATCTCGTTCCACTGCGCGATCCAGCCGACCGTACGGGCCATCGCGAAAATACCGGTGAACAGCGAGACCGGGATGCCCAGCGCCGACTGCACGATGCCGGAGTAGAAGTCGACATTCGGATACAGCTTGCGGGAGACGAAGTAATCGTCCTCAAGCGCGACCTTTTCGAGGGCCATCGCCAGCTTGAACAGCGGATCATTTTGCAGGCCGAGTTCATTGAGTACTTCGTGACAGGTTTCGCGCATGAGCTTGGCGCGCGGGTCGTAGTTCTTGTAAACGCGATGACCAAAACCCATCAGCTTGACGCCGGAATTCTTGTCTTTGACCTGCTTGACGAATTCGCCGATCTTGTCGACCGAGCCGATTTCTTTAAGCATGGTGAGTGCAGCTTCGTTTGCACCACCGTGGGCCGGGCCCCACAAACAAGCGATGCCCGCGGCGATACAGGCGAAAGGATTGGCGCCGGACGAACCTGACAGACGCACGGTCGATGTGGATGCGTTCTGCTCATGGTCTGCATGCAGAATCAGGATGCGGTCGAGTGCGCGAACCAGCACGTCATTCGGTTTGTAATCTTCGGCAGGCGTGGCGAACATCATTCGCATGAAGTTGGCGCTGTAGGACAGATCGTTGCGCGGATAGACGAAAGGCTGACCGACCGAGTATTTATACGCCATCGCGACCAACGTTGGCATCTTGGCGATCAGGCGAATCGCGGACACTTCACGGTGATGCGGGTCATTGATATCGAGCGAGTCATGGTAGAACGACGCCAGTGCGCCGACGGTACCGACCAGCACCGACATCGGGTGCGCGTCGCGACGGAAGCCACGGAAGAAAAATTGCATCTGCTCGTGCACCATGGTGTGACGAGTAACGGTGTCAACGAAATCTTTTTTCTGGGTGCCGTTGGGCAGTTCGCCATTCAGCAGCAGATAGCAGGTTTCCAGAAAATCGCAGTTCACGGCCAGCTGCTCGATTGGATAGCCGCGGTAGAGCAGCTCACCCTTGTCGCCATCAATGTAGGTGATGGATGAATTACAGGCCGCGGTGGACATGAAGCCCGGGTCGTAGGTGAATTTCCCGCTGGAACCATACAGCTTGCGGATATCAATCACGTCCGGGCCAATCGAGCCCTTATAAATCGGAAACTCCAGCGATGGCGAACCATCGGAGAAGGACAAGGTTGCTTTGGCGTCGGATTGGGTCATGGCTACACCTTCGGTTCAAGAGAAGTCGTATTGAATAAAAATTTTTCTGACTGACCTTCAGAGGATCAGGCCAGTCTGAGCCGCGCCAACAGCGCGTGCACATGGGGTTTATCGAGTTCTGCATCGGGCTCGCCCTGCCCCAAAAGCAGTCCCATCAAATCATTGTCGGGCAGTGTCAGCAACCGGGTCAGCGCATCGACTTCTTGATCGTTGAGCTGCTCCTCATGCGCGTCAAGAAAGCGGGTCAGTATCAGGTCATTTTCCAGCAAACCGCGGCGACTGCGCCAGCGCAAGCGCGCGCGCTTGGCCGGATCGTCCTGATGCTTTTCCGCTTCCATTACACCGCGCGTCGAACCAGCAGCTCTTTAATCTTGCCGATCGCCTTGTTTGGATTCAATCCTTTCGGGCAGACATCAACGCAATTCATGATCGAGTGGCAACGGAACAGGCGATATGGATCTTCCAGATTGTCGAGGCGCTCACCGGTTGCCTCATCACGACTGTCCGCAATAAAACGGTAAGCCTGCAGCAAGCCCGCAGGCCCGACGAATTTGTCCGGATTCCACCAGAACGACGGGCAGGAGGTGGAGCAGCAGGCGCACAGAATGCACTCGTACAGCCCGTCCAGCTCTTCGCGCTCTTGCGGCATCTGCAAACGTTCTTTTTCCGGCGGTATCGTGGTGTTGACCAGGAACGGCTTGATCGAGTGATACTGCTTGAAGAAGTTCGTCATGTCGACGATCAGATCGCGGATCACAGGGAGTCCTGGCAGCGGGCGCAGCACGATGGGCTGAGTCAGCTCGTTGAGATTGGTCGTGCAGGCGAGACCGTTTTTGCCGTTGATGTTCATCGCATCGGAGCCGCACACGCCTTCGCGGCACGAGCGGCGCAGGGCCAGCGAATCATCGACATCGGCCTTGATGCGCTGTAGCGCATCAAGCAGCATCTTGTCCGTGTCCTGCAGCGTGACCGTGAGGTCTTGCATGTAGGGCTTGGCGTCCTTGTCAGGGTCGTAACGATAAATCTGAAATTTGACTGTGCGTGTCATGATATGTGCAGCCTTAGAAAGTACGAGCCTTGGGCTTGAAGGTTTCAACGGTCAACGGCTTAGTGACCACAGGTTTGTAATCGAGGCGGTTGCCTTCCGAGAACCACAGCGTGTGCTTCATCCAGTTCTCATCATCGCGTTTCTCGAAATCGCGATGCGCATGCGCGCCGCGTGACTCCTTGCGTGCAGCGGCCGATACGATGGTTGCCTTGGCCGTTTCGATCAGGTTGTCCAATTCAAGCGCCTCGACACGCGCGGTGTTAAACACCTTGGATTTGTCTTTGAACGACACCTGCTTGCGGCGCTCATCAAGCTGCATGATTTCTTTTGCACCCTGATCCAGCAACTCCTGCGTGCGGAACACGCCGCAGTAGTGCTGCATGGTCTTGCGAATATCGTTGGCAACATCCTGCACCCGCTCGGAACCGGTGGAAGCTTCGAGATGGGCGAGCCGCGACAACGCGAGATCGGCACCATCGGCGGGCAAAGGCTTGTTGCTTTGCTCTTTCAGTTTGCTGGCCACGATGTGGTTGCCGGCAGCGCGACCGAACACCAGCAGATCGAGCAGTGAATTGGTACCGAGGCGATTAGCGCCGTGAACCGAGACGCATGCGCACTCGCCAATTGCGTACAGGCCGCGAACCACTTCCTGTCCGCCGTTTTTGGGAGCGACGACCTGACCGTGGATGTTGGTTGGAATGCCGCCCATCTGATAGTGAATGGTAGGCACGACGGGGATGGGCTCTTTGGTGGCATCCACGTTCGCAAACTTGTGGCCGATTTCCAAAATAGATGGCAAACGTTTGCGGATGGTATCCGCACCAATATGCCTCAGGTCGAGTAGCACATGATCTTTCTTCGGACCACAACCGCGACCTTCTTTGATCTCCTGATCCATCGAACGTGAAACGAAATCGCGCGGCGCGAGGTCTTTCAGCGTCGGCGCATAGCGTTCCATGAAACGCTCGCCTTCGCTGTTGATCAGGATACCGCCCTCGCCTCGTACACCTTCGGTAATCAGCACACCGGCGCCGGCAACGCCAGTCGGGTGGAACTGCCAGAATTCCATGTCTTCGAGCGGCAGGCCCGCGCGCGCGGCCATCCCCATGCCGTCACCCGTATTGATGAACGCGTTGGTCGATGCGGCCCAGATACGGCCCGCACCGCCGGTGGCAAACACGGTGGTTTTCGCCTCGAGCACCATGACATCACCGGTTTCCATTTCGAGCGCCACGACACCGACCACATCGCCTTCGGCATCACGCACCAGATCAATCGCCATCCACTCGACAAAGAAATGGGTCTTCGCACGCACATTGCGCTGATACAGCGTGTGCAGCATCGCATGGCCAGTACGGTCAGCCGCAGCGCATGCACGCTGCACCGGCTTTTCACCGAAGTTGGCGGTATGTCCGCCGAAAGGACGCTGGTAAATCGTGCCATCGGGATTGCGGTCGAAAGGCATGCCAAAGTGCTCGAGTTCATAGACGACTTTGGGCGCTTCGCGGCACATGAATTCAATGGCGTCCTGGTCGCCCAGATAATCGCTGCCTTTAACGGTATCGAACATGTGCCAGTACCAGCTGTCCTCGGACATGTTGCCTAATGAGGCACCGATACCGCCCTGTGCTGCAACCGTGTGGGAACGGGTCGGGAAGACTTTGGACAGCACAGCAACGTTGAGACCGGCTTCGGCCAGTTGCAGCGATGCGCGCATGCCGGAACCGCCGGCACCGACGATAACGGCATCGAAACGACGCGAAGGAATGCTGGATTTGATGGATGCCACGATTACACTCTCCAAAGGATCTGCACGGTCCAGCCGGCACAGCCGACCAGCCATAAAATCGTCAATGCCTGCAACAGCAGACGTACCGCGACCGGCTTCACATAATCCATCCAGATGTCGCGCATGCCGACCCAAACGTGGTAGTACAGGGCGAGGAAGGTGACGAACGCCAGGATCTTGAACCATTGCTGCGCATAGAGACCAGCCCAACCCTCATAGCTGAAGTCGGACGCACCGAGAAACAGAACCAGCAGGACTACGGTGAATACCGCCATGACGATCGCAGTCACGCGCTGCGCGAGCCAGTCTTTGAGGCCGTAGTGAGCACCGACAACGAGACGCTTGGGTCCGATATTGTTGTTGGCCATTTCAGAATACTCCGTACAGTTTGAATGCGACCAGCAAGGTCAGTGGCAGGCTGACTGCGAATACCATGTTGGCAGATTTGCGCGCGCCTTCTTTCGACAGCCCGATGTGCGCATCCATGATCAGATGACGAATGCCACCGCAAAAATGGTGCAGATAGCCCCAACTGATCGCCAGGATCAGCAATTTGACAAACCAGTGGCTCGCAAATCCCTGCAGTGAGGCAAAAGAAATCTCGGAGGTGATGCTGAGATCGAACAAGTACAGAATGAACGGTAGCAGCAGAAACATCATCGCCCCGCTGATACGATGCAGGATCGACACCATGCCCGCTGCGGGCAAGCGGTAGCGAATGATCTGCGACACGTGGATGTTCGTGAAACGTCTTGGCGTGCTTGGTTCAGGCATGTGCTTCTTCTCCAACGGTTTTTACTGTGTCCGGACCAACAGTGGCCGGAATTTTATCTTCAAGTGCAAGGCTGGCTGTATTTCAAACGATGCATTTTGTTTGAATTATTGACAACAATCGGTTCAGATCAGCTCATTGTGATAGTGATAATTCGCGGTCGTATAAACCGCGCGTCGCAATTCCACCGGTTTGTCGCCATACGTAAAGGCCACGCGTTCGACGCTCAGCAAAGGCTCGCCGCTGGCCACTCCCAACAGCTCAACTGCCGCCGGATCGGCGGCCACTGCTTTCAATTTTTCGGATGCACGGACCATCGGTGTGCCGAATTCGGTCTCAAACAGGCCGTACATCGGCCCCTTGTACTCGGCCAGCCGCTCGGCCGTCAGCCCTTTGAAGATAGCGCCCGGCAGCCAGATCTCTTCGAGAATCGTGGGAACGCCTTCGAAAACCTGCAGGCGGCGAATGTAAATCACCGAGTCGCCGGATTTGATGTCGAGCACGCGTGCGACTTCGGCCGGTGCCCTCAGGCGCTTGACCTCGAAAATGCGGTTTTCCGGCTGGTGCGGCTCGCCGGCATCGGGCATCAGGCGCAGAAAGCGGAACTGAACCCTAGCCTCATGATGGGTAGCCACAAAGGTGCCCTTGCCCTGGCGACGAACGACCAGATTTTCTGCGGAGAGTTCGTCGATGGCCTTGCGAACCGTGCCCTGACTGACTTTATATCGGAATGCCAGCTCGACTTCGCTGGGAATGAGCTCGCCCGGCTTCCACTCACCCGATTGAAGGCTTTGCGTTATCAGCGCTTTGATTTGCTGATAAAGCGGACTGAAAGTGGGAGACGTACCGCCGGTGCCGACAGTATTGGCGGCAGAACCGGGCACGGTGGCCGGAGTAGCGGTCTGATTCATGATGAGCAATTTCACCACAAATCAGCATTTAACGTCCAGAAAATTGTGGGGTAATATGTCTTATATAAGATATAAGATACGCATTGACAGAGTAAAGGCGGACGCCTAAACTCGCGAGCAAAGTTTCCCGAGCATCAATGCGGCACTGCCGCTGCGTCCTTCCTTATCATTTCGACCACATTGGAGATTCAACATGGCTAAAGCCCCCATGCGCGTTGCCGTCACCGGCGCCGCTGGCCAGATCGGTTACTCACTGCTGTTCCGCATCGCGAACGGCGATATGCTCGGCAAGGATCAGCCGGTCATCCTTCAGTTGCTCGAGATCGCCGACGAAAAGGCGCAGAAAGCTTTGAAGGGCGTGATGATGGAAATCGACGACTGCGCATTCCCGCTGCTGGCCGGCATGACCGCGCATTCGGACCCGATGACCGCATTCAAAGACGCTGACGTCGCCCTCCTCGTTGGTGCGCGTCCCCGCGGCCCCGGTATGGAGCGCAAAGACCTGCTTGAAGCGAATGCACAGATTTTCACCGTGCAGGGCAAAGCGCTCGACGCCGTTGCTTCGCGCAATGTCAAAGTTCTGGTCGTCGGTAACCCTGCCAATACCAATGCTTACATCGCGATGAAATCGGCTCCCAGCCTGCCAGCGAAAAATTTCACTGCGATGCTGCGCCTGGATCACAATCGTGCGTTGTCGCAGATCGCTGCCAAAACCGGCAAACCGGTCGCCTCGATTGAGAAGCTGTGCGTCTGGGGTAACCATTCGCCGACCATGTACGCGGACTATCGTTTCGCGACCATCGATGGCAAATCGGTGAAAGACATGATCAACGACGACGCATGGAACAAAGATACCTTCCTGCCGACCGTCGGCAAGCGCGGCGCGGCGATTATTGACGCCCGCGGCCTGTCGTCAGCGGCATCGGCAGCCAATGCGGCCATCGACCATGTGCACGACTGGGTGCTCGGCACACAAGGCAAATGGACCACGATGGGCATTCCCTCAGACGGTTCCTACGGTATTCCCAAGGATGTGATGTTCGGCTTCCCGGTCACGACTGAAAATGGCGAATACAAGATCGTGCAAGGTCTCGAGATCGATGCCTTCTCTAAAGAACGTATCGACATCACGCTCAAAGAACTCACCGAAGAGCGCGAAGGCGTCAAACATCTGTTGCCGTAAGCTGCATCGGGCGACGGCGGCATGAGAGCATGCGCCGTCAGCCCGCTTCCGTTGGCTCTTTTCCTTTCTTCATTCATGCATCCTTCCGACGCTCTGTTCCAGGGAAAGCATCAACCGGTATCTCTGCCGGTTTGCGATCACTATGCAGGGTCGGAGAAACTCATGCGCAAGTCACTGGCGCTGCAACAGCAGCTTGGGCCAGTCTTTGACATCACGTTTGACTGCGAAGATGGCGCTGCCGCTGGCGACGAAATCGCCCATGCGCAGCGGGTTGCCGCACTGATCACTTCTGATGAGAACCACTTCGGACGCACAGGCGTTAGAGTCCATGACCCTGCCAGTCCGCATTTCGAACAGGATGTAGAGATCATCTGTGCCACCGCCGCCGGGGCGCTGGCCTATCTGGTCATCCCGAAGGTCGAGAGTCTGGCCCAGCTGAGGGCCTCGATTTCCGTGGTTGAGCGGCACGCCAAAGCGGCCGGTCGGACCGATCTCCCCATCCACGTGCTGATCGAAACGCATGGTGCACTGCACGAAGTTTGGGACATCGCGGCGCTGGCCGAGGTCGAATGTCTGTCTTTCGGAATTATGGATTTTGTATCCGCTCACTATGGCGCCATTCCGGACACGGCCATGCGAAGCCCTGGTCAGTTCCGTCATCCGCTGGTGATGCGTGCCAAACTGGAAATTGCTGCAGCCTGCCATGCGCACGGCAAAATCGCGTCGCATAATGTGTGCACTGAAATCCGTGATTTATCGGTGGTCGCCGGCGATGCGCTGGAGGCCTCGCAAACGCTGGGTTACGGGCGCATGTGGAGTATTCACCCTGATCAGATTGAACCGATCGTGAAAGCATTCGCCCCGGCGACTAGTGACACCGAGGACGCAACCGCCATCCTGCTGGCAGCGCAATCTGCCGGATGGGGGCCGATTCAGTACAAATCAAAATTGCATGACCGCGCCAGCTATCGTTATTACTGGACCGTTCTGCAAAGAGCAAAACAAAGCGGGCAGCGATTGCCGGAAACGGCAGGTGCCCTGATGTAGGCAAACCATGCACCCGGAGGCTCATCATGCGAAGCTCACTTTCTGACGCGGTGATTGCAGCAGTCATTGTGTTGCTCACTCTGACGGTCTCAGCGGGTGCGATGGCACTGGACATGACGTGCGAATCCGGCAAGCGCATGGCCGTTTTCGGAGATCAGAACAACGATAACGTCATCGAATTGCACTGGGGTGGCGGCGCCTACCAGATGCAGCGGGTTCCAACGACGACGGGTGCGCACCGCTTCGAACATTCAGGCAGCGGGCTCATCTGGATCAGCATACCGGCCAAGGCCATGCTGTTGGATCGTAAGCTGGGCGCGCCGGTCGCCAATGAATGCCGCACAGGTGCAACACAAAGACCAAGACGTTAGCGGGGAGTGACATCAGCGCATGTTTCTCCCGGCTGAATTGAAGAAGTTTTTCGGTTTAAAAAGGAGAGGACATGTCGCATAACACGCTCAATACGCTCAAGGAATTCAAATTTTCCGGCAGCAAGAAGGCTCAGTTCTATTCACTGCCCGCACTGCAAAAATCGCTGGGCGCAAAAATCGATCGCCTGCCGGTGTCAATTCGTATCGTGCTCGAATCGGTGCTGCGCAACTGTGACGGTAAAAAAGTGACCGAGACCCATGTACGTCAGCTGGCCAACTGGAAGCCGAACGCTGCCCGTACCGACGAAATCCCCTTTGTCGTTGCACGCGTCGTGCTGCAGGACTTCACCGGCGTGCCACTGCTGGCTGATCTCGCTGCGATGCGCGGCATCGCCTCCAAAATGGGCAAGAATCCGAAGAATATCGAGCCGCTGGTACCCGTCGATCTGGTGGTTGACCACTCGGTGCAAATTGATCATTTCCGCGACAAAAATGCGCTCGACCTGAACATGAAACTGGAATTCCAGCGTAACAATGAGCGCTACCAGTTCATGAAATGGGGCATGCAGGCCTTCGATACGTTCGGCGTTGTCCCGCCGGGCTTTGGCATTGTGCACCAGGTCAATCTTGAGTACCTCGCGCGTGGTGTCCATGAGCGCAGCGGCGTCTACTACCCTGACACGCTGGTTGGCACCGACTCGCATACGACGATGATCAACGGCATTGGCGTCGTCGGCTGGGGCGTCGGAGGTATCGAAGCAGAAGCCGGCATGCTCGGCCAGCCGGTCTACTTCCTGACGCCCGATGTGGTGGGTGTGAACCTGACCGGCGTGCTCCGTGAAGGCGTGACGGCAACGGACCTCGTGCTCACCATCACCGAAATGCTGCGCAAGGAAAAAGTGGTCGGCAAGTTCGTCGAGTTCTTCGGTGAAGGTACCGAGTCGCTGTCGCTGACTGACCGCGCCACCATCGCCAACATGGCACCGGAGTACGGTGCGACCATGGGCTTCTTCCCGGTCGATGAAGCCACCATTGACTACTTCCATGGCACTGGCCGCACCAAGGCAGAGATCGATGCATTCGAAGCCTACTTCAAGGCTCAGGGCCTGTTCGGTATCCCGAAAGCCGGCGAGATCGATTACAGCAAAGTGGTCAAGCTCGATCTGACCTCAGTCGCACCGTCGCTGGCCGGACCAAAGCGCCCGCAGGACCGTATCGAAATCGGTCAGGTGAAGAACAATTTCAGAGAGCTGTTCGCCAAGCCGGTTGCCGACAACGGCTTCAACAAAAAAGCCGAAGACCTGGATGCCACTTACACGACCTCGGATGGCGTGAAACTGCAAAACGGTGACGTGCTGATCGCGGCAATCACTTCGTGCACGAACACATCGAACCCGAGCGTGCTGCTGGCCGCCGGTCTGCTGGCGAAAAAGGCCGTCAACCTCGGCCTGACCGTGCCCCGTCATATCAAGACCTCGCTGGCGCCCGGATCGCGTGTCGTCACCAAATACCTTGAAGCGGCCGGTCTGCTGCCCTACCTCGAAGAACTCGGCTTCGGTGTCACCGCCTATGGCTGCACCACCTGCATCGGCAACGCGGGCGACCTGACGCCTGCGATGAACGAAGCGATCGTCAAGAACGATGTCGTTGCAGCGGCTGTGCTGTCGGGTAACCGCAACTTCGAGGCACGGATTCATCCGAACATCCGCGCGAACTTCCTCGCGTCGCCGCCGCTGGTCGTAGCTTATGCGATCGCGGGCAATGTGACCATCGACCTGATGACACAGCCGCTCGGCAAAGACAAAAAAGGCCGCGATGTCTTCATTGGTGACATCTGGCCCACCAGCGCCGAGATCAACAAGCTGATGAAGCATGCGATGAACGCGAAGACCTTCAAGGCCAACTACGCCGACGTCAAGGGCGCGCCCGGCAAGCTGTGGGAAGACATTCGCGGTGTCGCAGAGGGTCAGGTTTACAACTGGCCAAAATCGACGTACATCGCTGAGCCACCATTCTTTGAAGATTTTGCGATGCAGCCCAAGGCTGCGGCAACCGGGATCTCCGGCGCCCGTGCACTGGGTGTGTTCGGCGACTCGATCACCACCGACCATATCTCGCCCGCTGGCTCGATCAAGGAATCCAGCCCCGCAGGCAAGTGGCTGCAGGAAAACGGCGTACTGAAGGCGGACTTCAATTCCTATGGCTCACGTCGCGGCAATCACGAAATCATGATGCGCGGTACCTTCGCCAACGTGCGCATCAAGAACCTGATGATCCCGGCCCAGCCGGACGGCTCACGCATCGAAGGCGGCATCACTATTCATCAGCCCAGCGGCGAAGAAATGTCGATCTATGATGCAGCGATGAAGTACATCGGCAACGGCGTGCCAACCATGATCTTCGCTGGCGAAGAATATGGCACCGGCTCATCGCGCGACTGGGCCGCGAAAGGCACACAACTACTGGGCGTGAAGGCCGTGGTGGCCCGATCGTTCGAGCGTATCCATCGCTCGAATCTGGTGGGTATGGGCGTGCTGCCGCTGCAGTTCCTGGGTAACGACAGCGTTTCATCACTGGGCATCACCGGCAATGAAAGTTTCGATTTGCTTGGCCTCGAAAATGACATCAAACCGCAGCAGGAAGTCATTCTCGTGATCCGTCGGGCGAACGGCCAGAGCCAGCAGGTCAAGGTGCTGCTGCGTATTGATACGCCGATCGAAGTGGATTATTACCGCCATGGCGGTATCCTGCCGTACGTACTGCGCCAGTTGCTCGCAGCCTGATGTACGAAACGTCAGCCGGCTTTTATGGCCGGCTGACGCCTTAGACACTGAATCAAAAAACATCCGGAGACAATCATGTGGAAAATTCTCGTTGCTTTTATTATTTTTGCCGCGATTGCTTTAACTGTCGTTTTCAAAATGGGCGACAACATTGACATGCAGGGCGAAGCAGGTGGTCACGACGTCACGCAGTCACATGAAGCAGACAAACCCGCGGCACCAACCCCGGCCGCCGAGACTAACGCCGTCGCACCTGCGGCTGCCCCGGAAACTGAAAAAAAATAAAGCATTCATCACTAATGCAATCTCATCAAGCGCGGCCAGTCCGCGCTTTTTTGTTTCATGCCTGGCAGACCCCGTCGGTGACTTCCATTAGAATCGACGCTCCCTCACCTGATCTGACTCTGAATGAGACGCCTGCAAAAAAATCCTGCCCGTAAATTCTCTGCCGACAGTCAGCGCCTGGCGACACTGGCCCACTCCATTGCGCGCGCCTACAGCCGCCTGGAAGAACGCGGCTGGGGAGATCGCCTCGATCAGGTACTGAAAAAATTACTGGCGAGTAATCAGCAACAGGCCATCGACAGCGCTCTCGATCATCTCTTTCACACGGACCTCGATGCCTACGATACCTTGCTCGATGCCATTGAAGCGGTCAGTTCCAGCTGTCACCTGGCGCATGAAGGTAAATCCTATGATGCGCTGCTGATCGCCGTGCCTGTTCTGGCGTGGACCCGGTTTTCGATTGCCTCCGGTCCTATAGCGGCAGGCCCCTTGCAGACGATTACTGCGCATCTCTACGGACATATACTTGCGGCCGATACGCGTGCTGCCATTGCACCGGCGCTTTACTCAATCGATCAGCTGCCGCGTACCTATTGTGAAACGTATCAGCTTACGCAGCGCATGGCTGAAGCAGCCCTGACCGGCAAAACCGTCAATTCGCCACAGGGCCTGCCAGAGACCGCTGCTTTTCTGGCGGACACGCGCTATCTGCTGCTGGTCGTGGCCGCCGAAGCTGGGCGGCCCTTGTTGCGTTGGCAGGG
>JACCDX011686942.1_pt1 | contig 21489 bp, 48 predicted proteins | sample 7449681 | NCBI WGS metagenome assembly JACCDX01 (sample SAMN15323450, study PRJNA562643) | freshwater metagenome | isolation source: river surface water | place: USA:Blue River Watershed | collected 2017-08-18
ACAGGACCGACAGGACCTACTGGTGCTGATTCAACAGTACCTGGACCTACTGGACCTACTGGCGCTACAGGCGCTACAGGCGCAGATAGCACGGTTCCAGGTCCCACTGGGCCTACAGGTGCTACTGGTGCTACTGGTCCTACTGGTGCTGGTGTTCCTACTGGCGGTACTGCTGGTCAACTTCTTGCCAAGATTGATGGCGTTGATTACAACACTACTTGGATTGATAATTCCACCACTCAGGTTGAAGCCTATGTAAAGAACGACCAAGGTTCCTCAGTAACCAAAGGTCAAGCTGTTTACATTTCTGGTGCTAATGGAACAAATGTTTTAGTGAAACTTGCTAAAGCTGATTCAGATTTAACTTCAGCGCGTACTATCGGTTTATTCAAGCAAGACCTTGCCGTAAATGGACTTGGTTACGTTGTCACTGAAGGTATCTTGTCCAACATTGACACCTCAGCTGCTACTGTTGGTGATCCAGTATTCTTGTCTGGCGCTACTGCTGGCGCATTGATTTATGGATTCGCTAACAAGCCTTCGGCTCCAGTTCATCTTGTTTACATTGGCGTTGTAACCAAAGCTAACGCATCTACTGGTGAAATCTTTGTAAAGGTACAAAACGGTTACGAGCTTGAGGAACTTCATAACGTAGCCATTGCTTCCTTGGCTGATAAGCAAATCTTGATGTACGAAAGTTCTACTGATTTATGGAAGAACTCTGGTGCGTATGTTCAATCCGTCAATGGTTCTACTGGTGCTGTTATAGCACCTCCTACTGGATCCATTATGATGTGGGCTACCGCAACACCACCTACTGGTTGGTTGTTATGTGATGGTCAGTCAACTACAGGATATACTGCTCTTGCTGCATTGGTTGGTGCAACGGTTCCAGATATGCGTGGAGATGTACCTGTTGGTTTTAGTTCTGGTGATTCTAATTTTGGAACATTGCTTGGTACTGGTGGTGTAAAGGAAGTAACACTTACTGGTGCTCAATCTGGTACAAGTGTCCATGGTCACTCAAATACTTTTGATGTTGCTACTGGAGGTTCCCATAGTCACAGTTTAACAATGTGGTATTCTGGAACTGCAAGTCACGACCACGCTATTTCAGGTGCTACAGACCCAGAGCCATCTATGAGGTCTGACGGTTCTGGTGGCACTATTGTCAATAATGATGCCAGTGCGATTTCAACCGTATCAGCACATGACCACACATTAAATGGTGTTGTTTCTAACTCTGTTGCTGCAAATGCAACTCAAGCACATACCAATTTACAGCCATACTTTGTTATCAATTACATTATTAAAACATAGGAGTTAAACTAATGGCTTGTCGTACAGGTTGCCCTACCCAGGACTGCGAATCCTATGCAGATTGTTGCAAGGGTGTAGCTATAAACAAATCGTCTTTACGCCCATAGTGTGATACAATCTGGGCATGGTAAAGATAGCAGTGTACGCCATTGCCTTGAATGAGGCAAAGCACGTAGCTCGCTGGGCCAAGGCCACAGCGGGTGCTGATGTAAGAATTGTAGCAGATACTGGGTCAACAGACAACACGGTAGCCTTGCTCACCAAATACGGCATAGAAGCCCACAGCATCACTGTAAGCCCCTTTAGGTTTGATGATGCTAGAAACACATCACTGGCCCTTCTGCCTGCTGACGTGGATGTGTGTGTCTCCTTGGACATGGACGAAGTTCCAGACCCAGACTTCTTTGATAAAATCAGGGATGCCTGGGTTCCAGGTACGGAACGTGCATGGGTTGCATGGGACACTGGCCAGCAATGGATGAACAACAATAGGGTTCATGCCAGGCATGGATACCGTTGGGTTAAACCGTGTCACGAAGTGACAATGGCCTACCCACCACGGCAAGAGCAAGATGTGGTTGTAGAAACTATGGTGCACCACAAGCCAGATAACGATAAGCCAAGATCACAGTATCTACCATTATTACAAATGGGAGCAGCTGAAGATCCAACGGATGCCCGCATTAGATTTTATTTAATCCGAGAATACTACTTTCACAAGCAATGGGAGAACGCAGTCTATGAAACAGAACGACTCTTCTCTGATAAGCGAGTGGAAGGTGGCTGGCCTGTTGAGCTTGCTGCCGCTTGTCGCGGTGCTGGCGATAGTCTTGTCGAACTAGGCAAACCAGACAAAGCATACGACTGGTTTGTCAAGGGAACTGAAATAGCCCCAGACCAGATGGAAGCATGGTTTGCTTTAGCCCACTTCCTGTACACAGAGCAACGCTGGCAAGAATGTTTTGATGCAGCTAACAAAGTAAATAAACTTAAACTAGACAGCCATTACCTGATTGACAGTTCAATCTTTGAGTGGCGAGCATATGATCTTTTAGCTATTGCTTCCTGGAACCTAGGTAAAAAGGGTTCGGCTAAAAAATGGGCACGACTAGCGGTAGAGGGAAACCCTACAGATAAGCGCCTTATTGATAATTACCAATTCATGCTGAAGGGACAAACTAATGGCATGTAGAACAGGTTGTCGCACACAGGACCACGCCACATGGGGTGATTGCTTACGTGCTTCTAACATACAAATGAACGCTGGTGATGCAGCCAGTGGCAAAGCAATGTCTAATGCTAAATGGAATGGTGAGCTTGATGCTTACGCTAACGCCAGGGCACAGGGCATACAGCCAGCAGGTACTCGTATGGGTCAGATCATCGAGGCTGAAAAAGCTAGTGAAACTTTGGGCAGAGCGTATGACGCAGGTACTATGCCAGCCGCAAAGACAATAGACAAAGCAACTGCAAGCACTATGAAAGAAGTTGGACTGTAATGGCTAATAACCCTGATCCTAGATTAAAAAGAGTCGGCGTATCTGGCTACAACAAGCCAAAGCGCACACCAAGTCACCCAACTAAATCACACGTTGTTGTAGCCAAGGAAGGCGACAAAGTTAAAACCATTCGCTTCGGCCAGCAAGGTGTCTCTGGTTCTCCAGATGGATCCAAGCGTAACGAGGCTTTCAAGGCCCGTCACTCAAAGAACATTGCTAAAGGCAAAATGTCTGCAGCTTATTGGGCCAATAAGGAGAAATGGTGAACAAGAAAGTTTGGGAAAAACCAAACCCTAAAGGAAAATCAAAGTTTCTTACTCCAAGTCAAAAAGCTAGTGCTAAGGCTAAGGCTAAAGCTGCTGGCAGACCATACCCAAATCTAGTGGATAACATGAACGCCGCTAAAAAGAAAGGTAAGTAATCATGTCAGTTAAGGGCGAGAAGTACAAGTCAAAAGCAGCCAAGGCTAAGCACGAAAAGACCGAAGGCAAAAAAGAACGCAAGATGGAATACGGCAGTGCCAAGAAAGGCAAGAAGTAATTATGTGTGTTCAATGTGGATGTAACAAGAATCAAATTGGCAAGATCAACGATAAGCTAACTGGCAAGCCTGACAAACCAGGTGGCGGTTACGAAGGCGTTGGCGGTTCTAAATAATAATAAGTCTAAAAAGAAGGGTAAGTAATTATGGCTGCTGGTGATGGTCGCACAATGCAATACCACCTCAACCGTTTAGCTGGAACATTAAACGCTTTTGATGTGCCGCGCTATGACGCTCAGGGTGCTGCAAACATTTGGGCTGGAACCACTGGCCTTGCCCTTCAAGGTGCTTTGAATAGCAAGGCTGGAACATCTGGTCTTGCTACTCAAGGTGCACTAAACAAACTTGCTGGGACTTCTGGTCTTGGCGTTAATGAAGCTGCAGCAAGGATTACAGAATGAATTTTCAGGACATGGTAGATGAGGTACTCATCAACGTGGCTGGCTACACACAGCGCCAGGATCAGGCAACATACCTGACTGCCGCCATTAACGAATCAGCTACCCAGTTTACGGTGCAAGACGGCACGGTACTATCACGTGGCCTTGTGGAAATTGATGATGAACTTGTATGGGTTGATCGCTTTGACCGTAACAATGGTATTGCCTACGTTGCACCGTCTGGCCGAGGTTTCCGCAACTCAACGGTAGCACCACATGCTGTCGGTGCACGTGTTGTTATCAGCCCTGCATACCCACGTGTCGTAATTAAAAAAGCAATTAACAATGCTATCGCTGGTGTATATCCAGATCTATTTGGTACGTTCTACACCACGTTCCCATTTGTGGCTACACGCTCTACATACCAGTTGCCTTCAGATGCACTAGATGTACTTGCTGTATCCTGGCAGACCGTAGGGCCTACAAAGGAATGGTTACCAGTACGCCGTTGGCGCATTGATAAGACCGCAAACCCACAAACATTCAACACAGGCAAAACACTGTCTGTATACGACGGCATTGTTCCTGGCCGTACGGTAAACGTAGTTTACTCAAAGAAGCCTACCAAGCTTGTACTTAACTCAGATGATTTTACAGATTCAGGCTTGCCTGATTCCGCTGAAGAAGTAATTATCCTTGGTGCTTCCTACCGTGTAGCCGCTTATCTAGATCAGGCACGTGTTACAGGTATGTCCGTTGAAGCCGATGCTATTGACCAGTCCAATCCATCAGGTGCTGGTGCTCAAGTTTCTCGTTACTTATTTGCTCAATACAGAGATCGCTTAAGTGTTGAGATGCGTCGTCAGCAAGAATATTTCCCAGTCCGAGTTCACTACACCCGATAGGTAAACCATGCCAGCAGTAAATCGTTATTATTCATCAGTTGCTATTGACACAACTCTTAAGTTTGCTATCACTGATCCAGATGCTACTAGCATTGAGGTTAATTCAACATCAGGATTTCCAACTTCATACCCATACACTCTTGCCCTTGGCTACGACTTAAGCAATGAAGAACTGGTAACCATTATTGGTGCATCAGATACTACACTCACCGTAGGTGTTACTGTTGCTGGCGGTGCTAGTTCAGCGGGTCGTGGTGTTGACGGAACTAATAACCAGACACACGTTGCAGGTGAAGCAGTAAAGCACGTTATTTCTGCACGTGACATGACTGAAGCCCAGGCTCACATTGCTGGCGAAACTGATGTTCATGGCCTTGCAACTGCTGGCCCTTCTGGTGCAAGTGGTGGCACTGTTGTTGGAACAACTGCAACACAGACATTAACCAACAAAACCATAACTGGTGGAACCGTTAACGCAACTACTCTTCAGCAGGGTGGTGTACCTGCGGTAACAACAACTGGAACTCAAGAGTTAACTAACAAAACATTAACTTCTCCTGCAATTTCAAACCCAACAATTAGTGGAACTATCACAGGCGCAGTAGTAACTAGCGCAAATATTGTTGATGGAACTATTGTAAATGCTGACATTAACGCAAGTGCTGCCATTGTTGCCACTAAACTTACTGGCACTATTACACAGTTTAATGATGCATTATCTGGTGCAGATTTTACCACTATTGCTGGTACAGAAACATTACTTAATAAAACTTTAACAAACCCAAAAATCAATGAGGATGTAGTTCTTACTGCTACCTCAACTGAGCTTAATAAACTTGATGGAGTTAACGCTACCACAGCAGAACTAAACAAACTTGCTGGAGCAACTGCAACTACCGCAGAGCTTAACTATGTTACTGGTGTTACTTCGGCAATCCAGGATCAATTAAATGCTCTTATCCCTGCTGCAACCATTACCATGTATGGTGCTTCTACGGCACCTACAGGTTGGTTGCTTTGTGATGGTGCTGCAGTAAGTAGAACTACTTATGCAACACTGTTTGGAATCATTGGAACAGAGTATGGCGTTGGTGACAATACAACAACATTCAACTTGCCTGATCTCAAGGGTCGCGCACCAGTTGGTTTTGGCGCAGGTTCTGGCTTAACCAACCGAAGCGATTTGGGTGCAAAGTTTGGTACAGAAACTCAGACACTTACTGAGGCTAACCTACCTGCACACAATCACGCCACTGCCTTTACACGCAGATCAACCACTGCTGAAACACATGACCATGATAGCTGGACTGCTGGAGATTTTGCTGCACCAGTAGATGATCGTTCTGGTGCAACAGAAACAACTACAACTGTAACTAAAAATTCAGACAATACTGGTAGCGGCACTGCACACAATAACTTGCAACCATCCACTGTTGTTAACTTCATCATCAAGCACTAAGGACTGACATGGCTGAATACAGCATTACAGAAGATCCAGTCAATCCCATAGGTCGTCCATCCCAAACGTCTACTTTATACACAAATCAAAACAATGTGTATGACGTAGCTATTGGTGGTGAACCATTCTTCTTGGGTGCCTCGGATAAGTATCCATACCATAGAGAGACTGCATCCTATAAACGGCAACAGTTGGACCTCACTCAACAACCAGGTGAACAAACCTTTGAAGGCTGGTGGCTACGGTCCCAGTCTTCTTGGCATTTAGGTGCAGGTATTAACTACCTTGAACCATTGCAAGGTGAAGATGTAATCTACCGATTTAATAAGTCAAACGGTATAGATGTATGGACTCCAGGCGAAGCAACTTTGTTGCCTGATGTAGTTAATGTGCTAGCGGTGTCTGGTGAAAGCCATGCCATTGGTGCTATTGATGGCAATAACGTTTCTTGTGTATTTGTATCTGATGGTGCAGATCTTAAGCGCGTTGCCCCTACTGGTTCTACTGGTTCTGCAACTTCTGTAACTTACGGTGGTTCAGGATCTGACATAGTTTCGTTAACTCAAGATGGAACTAATTACTACGCAGCTAACAGCACTGGTATCTACAAAGGTTTACTAACTGGCACAGGAACTGGAACTAAAGTTTGGGATACTGGGTCATCTAGAGTGTCTATGGGTTGGGTTAAGCAACGTCTGTTTGCTGGCATTGGTGCTTCTTTATACCAATTAGTTGGGACTGGACCGACACTACCTACAGCAACATACACGCATCCTAATACAAACTGGACCTGGACTTCCATTGCTGAAGGTCCAACTGCAATCTATGCTTCAGGTTATGCTGGCAATACCTCTGCTATCTACAAGATAAGTCTAAGTGGTGACGGTACTTTACCTACATTAACATCTGCAGTAACAGCGGCAGACTTTCCAGATGAAGAACACGTAACCAGTATTGGTACATACCTTGGTAAATACATAATGATTGGAACTAACAAAGGTGTGCGAGTAGGTTTATTAGACTCCGCAGGTAACATAGCTTACGGTGGTTTGACCTATAAACAAGACTCCAATGACCACATCACTGGCTTTGCTTTCCAGGATCGTTTTGCTTACGCAACTGTAACCCAAGACATTGACGGTAAATCTGGTTTGATTCGCATTGACCTATCTGAACCTAACAGTGATGGCCTACATCCTTGGGCTAATGACCTTGCTTCAGCTGCAACTGGCAACTGCAACAACGTAGTATTCATAGGTGAAACTGGTCGCCTTGCCTTTGTGGTTGAGGGCAGTGGCTTATACTTCCAGCATCCAACTCAGTTGGTTGCCCAAGGTTACATAGACACTGGCGCCATACGTTACAACACTATGGAAAAGAAACACTTTAAGTTAGTAAAGGTTCGCGTTACATCTCCATTCCAAGGAACTGTAGCAATTTCAACCATTGCAAAAGATGGGTCTGTTTCCAGTATTACTACCGTAGGTAGTGAAGCAACAGCAGACCAGGACTTTACCACTGGATTAAACCTAGCTCAAGAGCAACTAGCCTTTAGGTTTACTCTTGGCCGTAGCTCAACTAACACCGCCAAGGGTGGTGGCATAGTTGGTTACCAGGTTAAGGCATTGCCAGCCAATATGAGAACTCGTAGTATTTCAATACCTTTATTGTGCTACGACTTTGAGCAGGATCGCAACAACATCATGGTTGGTTGGGATGGCCGTGCTTGGTCACGCCTATCAAAGATAGAAGAAATTGAATCCAGTGGAGACACTATAACTATCCAAGACTTTACCAGTGGTGAGCAGGTTGAAGGTCTTATTGAAAAAATTACTTTCGATCGCATCTCTCCACCTGACCGCAGGTTCCAGGGATTTGGAGGAATCATTTACGTATCGGTTAGGACAACCTAATGGGTATTGAATACTGGGCAAGTGTGGCACAAGTAGCATCTGTTTTGGGGGGCATGTTGTTTGCATTATGGAAGATCTGGCGAAAGATAGATCAGCACCAGGCAAGCAGCGCAGCTAGATCAGATGTACTTGAAGTAAGACTTGATCGCATTGAGTCCCAGTTTGGACCTAATGGCGGTGGCTTGCGTGAAGCAGTTAATCGTATCTCTAATAATTTGCAGCACATGGATGCAAAGTTAGACAAAGTAAGTAATGATTTATCTCAACTCAAGGGAGAGTTCAAAGAGCATGTCAGAAATGATGAGTAAGTTTGGTATTTGGCTAGCTGATAGCCCGCTTGGTGGAATGTTAAAGGCCGCATCAGGTGCCGTAGTTGTATGGTGTTTAGAAAATGTTGAGTCATTTAACCTTAGTCCAATAGTTCAGGTTGCAATCGTAGCTGCACTACCCGTATTGATTAACTATCTCAACGGCATGGACATGCGTTACGGAAACATTGAGAGCGAATAATGTATCCAGTCAGGAATCCAAAGGTGTCACAAGCCTATGGTGTTAAATCAAACAAGTATAAAATTGGTTTCCATGACGGCGTTGACTTTGCCTGCCCTGTTGGTACGCCAGTATATGCAGCACGTAGAGGTGTAGTAACCGCAAACAACTGGGGTGCTGACTACGGCAAGCACATAGTTCAACGCAGGACCTATCCATTAAGAACCAAGAATTATCTTGTGTACGCACACATGTCCAAGGTGATAGTCAAGCCTGGACAGAAAATTTCTAAGGGCCAGCTCATTGGATTGTCTGGTAATACAGGTCGTAGCACGGGTGCCCATCTTCACTTCGGTGAGCGTGACGGTGCTCGCTGGTCAACCAGTAAGCCAGTTAACCCACAAAAAACATTGGAAGCATAATGATTGACAAAGTAGAATCAAACAAAGACAAGCAATCCATCATCTCAGGTAAAGCCGTTCTTATGCGTATCAACGGTAAAACATCCTGGAAGGGATCAGCTCGCCAGAAGCGCAACATGTGGGAGACCACAGTACAGGTGGAACTACCTGGTGGTGGACTACCTAGCATTATCCGCTTCCGCTTCTGCCGTTACCCAGGAACTGTCAAGGCTGATTACACTGGGCACTTCTCTTACCCAGTGCATCCAGGTATGGCAGGTAAAACTATCTGGGTAACACTAGCTCATGGGTTCATCTCAGGTGGCAAGATGCCAGTAGGTCTATTCATTGACCATGATGGTACTGCACCAATCGTCCTAGACGGACGGCAAATAAAGGCTAATTAAAGGCGCACAGCGCCACGTAGAGCGACTTTGAGGGTCACTTGGTACTTCGGTATCAGGTGGCCCTCTTTTGTCGTTCCTGGGGGCATAGCTAAGGGGTTTACGCACCATGGCCCTGTTGGGCGGTGTAACCGCCCTACCTGTTTACTCGCTGTCGCTCGTATTATACTCACACCTTCAAGGAACCTGTCAAATCACGGCGTTACCAAGCCAGTTTGCATTGTGTACTGGTTGTGTGTACAGTGTGTGACATGGGAATAATAAAAGAAACAACGATAGGACATAGATCCTTCTCGTCATTTACATCCTGGGTCAAGTGCGGTAAGTCATGGCAACTTGAACGGGAGCTGAAGGTACCCACTGATACAGCGTGGTACTTTGTCGGAGGTTCAGCCTTCCACCTAGCAGTAGAGCGTTACCTCAAGGGGGAACTACCTGATGCTTAATGTCAAACTGTTATGGGAAAAAGCTTTTAATGAAAGCATTGGTGCCGAGCAGGAGAAGTACGGCACTAACCCTGTTGATTGGAAAGCAGCTGGTAGAACCAGCAAGGCTTGGCCTAACAAAGAGAACGGTGACTGGTGGGCTGAGAAGGGACCAGAGATGGTCGGTAACTTCATTGACTTCTGGGAACAGTCAGGCTGGCAGGTATGGGAAACACCTGAAGGTATCAAGGCTATTGAACTACAACTCAACATTGACTATGGTGACGTACGCATCAAGGCTTTCGTTGACCTTGTTGCTGTCACCCCTGATGGTGAACTTGTAGTCATTGACTTTAAAACTGGCGCTAACATGCCAACCAATGCAATGCAGCTAGCGCTGTACGCCTGCAGTATTGAAAAGCAGTTTGGCATACGCCCAAGTCAGGGCTACTATTACGATGCACGAAATGTCATGCTGTTACCAGCCGCAGGCTTTAACAACTGGACATACCCACTGTTTACTGAACTGTTTAGGCAGTTTGAGTTTGCAGTAGAGAACAAGATCTTCTTACCAAACTTGAGCATGATGTGTAGCTATTGCTCAGTGAAAGACTTTTGCTACGCTTACGGCGGGGACTTCAAGGATGCCGTAGATCCATTAGCACTAATCGCACACCCGAAGGAAACAAATGTTTAACAACAGCAAAAAGAAAATCCAGATCCTACAAGACGAGTTGTACATCACAAGATTAGAGAACGCATCACTTCGTTCCCGCCTTGCAAAGGCAACACCTAAAGAAGTAATCAAGAAAACAACTAAGCCAGTAAAGAAAACAACAACAAAGAAAGTAGCTAAATAATGAGCGCACCAGATAGCACAAAGTTCCAGGCAAACTTCAAGACAGCATCGGGTGCACTGTACAACGTGTACGCCAGCAGTACAGAAGAGTTCATTAGCGCACTCAATGACATGGGTGACCTAGTTGCAGTAATCACTTCGGTTGAGCAGGCCCTGGCTACAGGTCAGACCATTGCTCAGCACATCCCACTAGCACCTGCAGTACAGCAAGTAGTACAACAGCAGGCACCAGTACAAATGCAACAGCCAGTACAGGTACAGCAACCAGTTCAGGATGCTTCATCAGCTGCACCATCTGCACCAATGTGTCGTCACGGCGCAATGGAATGGAAGACTGGTAGCAAGAATGGCAAGGACTGGAAAGCCTGGATGTGTTCAGCGCCAAAGGGTGCGGCTGACAAGTGTGATCCACAGTGGGTCCGATAGTCCATGACCGTACGCAAGGGAACTAAGGTACACCCTGCGTCGTTTGAAATAGTGCTCAAGTTGAAAGATCGCTGGGGTTTTACTTATGAAGACCTCAGTGATTTACTTGACGTTACTCCGTCGCGGGTACAGCAAATAGTATTACACCAACGTAAGAGAGGATTAGACGATGTTGACTCTCGCTCAAGCAGCGAACAAGCAAAAGAGTGGAGCGCAACTACTACCTGATCTGTTTCCTGCGTTGGCTAATGATGGTGTCAGGTTCCGTAGGGGACAGGTAACTATGATTGCAGGTCAACCCAATAGTGGTAAGTCATTGCTTGCTTTGTTCTATGCGGTTAAGTCAGATGTACCAACACTGTACGTCAGTGCTGATACAGATGCCTACACCACAGCGATCCGAGCTGCCGCAGTTATCACAGGTAATCAGGTATCCAGTGTTGAGGAATCATTCAACAGTGGCAATGGGTATGAGTTCTACCAGGACGAACTGGAGACATTGAAGAACTTACAGTTCAGCTTTGATCCATCACCTACCTTGGACGACATTGATTTGTCTATCCAGGCGTACGGTGAAGCGTTCGGGGAATACCCACACCTGATTATCATTGACAACTTGATGAACGTAGCTGCACTACACGACAATGAGTGGACTGGTATGCGTGACATAGCCAAGGCTATGCACCACGTGGCCAGGCAAACAGAAGCGGCAGTATTCCTGTTGCACCATACGTCAGAGGGTGAAGGTAGACCAGAGCTACCACCATCACGCAAGTCTATTCAGGGTAAGATTAGTCAGTTACCTGAGATGATCCTTACTGTAGCAATGGACCATGACACTAATGAGTACCGCATAGCGTGTGTTAAGAATCGCTTTGCAAAGAACTCAGCAAGTGGTGCCAACTTCACGGTGTTGTATGCTGATGCTTCACGCATGACGTTATACAATGACCGTCAAGGTGGTAACAATGCAGAATACTGGAGGGGATTGTCGTGAGTTACAAGACATACGTAACCAAAGACTGTCCTGTTTGTAAGAAACATGGGACATTAACTATGTGGGAAGATGACATGACCAGGTATCTTAATGGGGCTAACGCTCAAGATGCTTTCCCTGATGTACTTGCACCAATACGTGAGCAGATAATTAGTGGCACTCATCCTGAGTGCTGGAATGAAATCTTTAAGGATGATGATGAGTGATTCGGCAGATCAAACTTATGAAGAGTTGAGTGAAACTATTGCAACGCTACGCGCTGACAAAGGTAAGTTGGAAAACAGGGTGCTAGACCTCGAAGCAAAGCACCGTGATCTTGTTTCAGAACTATCTGTGGCTCGCTCAAACTATTTGCAGTTGGTTAATGATAGCCTAAAAACTATGGCTGACACTAACCGTGTCATTGTTAAATTGGTAGACAAGATGGATGGCGGTAGTTCATGGTAAGCAAGCAAGCTGCGGCTAAGGCACGTGGATCACAGTTTGAGACAGGTGTACTTAAGTGGTTACGCAGTAAAGGTGTAATCGCTGAACGGCTACGCCTGGCAGGTAAGGCTGACGAGGGTGACATTATTTGTTTCGTGTCTGGCCAACCTTATGTGTTGGAACTCAAGGCAACAGCGAAGCTGGACTTGCCTGGGTTCTGGCGTGAGGCCACGGTAGAGGCAGAGAACTATGCTAAGGCACGCAACATTGACCCTGTGCCACCAGCGTATGTAATTGTTAAGCGACGTAATGCAAGCATTGACCAAGCATGGGTAGTACAAACCCTTGAACAATGGATAGGACAACAGTGAATACAGAACAATGGAATGAACGTGCCGATTGGGTACAGTACGGTATTCAAAAGGGATGGGTAACAGATAGTATCTGCGCTACCCATGATGGCACCTATGAGTACATGACTGATGAAGAACGTGAGCAATGGGATGAGGGCGGGGATCCATGCGACCTGGTGCTCAAGCTACTATGACCGACAAGCCTGACCTTGCTACGGTATTGGAGCACTACGGTGCAACGATACCTAATAAGTATGGCTACATCTCAATGCGGTGTGTACTGCATGAGGACACGCACTCAAGTGCAACAGTTAACATAGACAAGCAACGATACCATTGCTTTGTTTGCCAGTTCGATGGCGATGTGTATGATGTGGTATCTAACAAGGAAGAGATAGGTTTTAAGGATGCTGTCGCAAGAGCAGAAGCTATTACTAACGGAAACCGCAGAGAAGTACGCAGGAGCACTGGATCAGGCAACGGCCTCCTACCTGCAAGGGCGGGGAATAACAAAGGAAGCCGCAGGTACGTTCCGCCTAGGTACAGTAAATGATCCTGCGCCAGGCCATGAGCATGCTGTTGGCTGTCTTAGTATCCCTTATCGTACTCCCACTGGGATTGTTGGTATCAAGTTTCGTAAAGTTGACGGAGGTTCTCCTAAATATTTGTGGCCGACTGGTCAAAAGGTTGGGATGTATAACGTCATTGACCTGCATGAAAGCTCAGATGTTATTGCTATCTGCGAGGGTGAACTTGATACCTTGGTTATGTCTGCTCTTGTGGGTGTGCCTGCTGTGGGTATTGCTGGCGTGAGCCAGTGGAAGCCACACTTTCCTAAGATGTTTGAGGGGTTTGATCGTATCGTTATCTTTGCAGACAATGACCTCAAAGAGGATGGCCGTAACCCTGGCATGGAGCTGGCCAAGCGCATTAAAGAGGACTTGGATAAGGCGGTAGTCATCTCATTACCTGAAAACAATGACGTGAACCAGGTATTCCTGGATGGTGGCGAGGAATGGCTACGTGAAAGGGCATTGGCATGATTGATTGGATTGATTACGTATTTTTTAGCTTCATAGCTTTGCTATTGGCTTGCTGTTTGTACTTGCTTTACGCAATAGCAACTGCACCTGACACAATTACCAGACAATTACCAGATGGTAGAACTGTGGTTTGCACAAACGCTATCCATTCCGAGTGTGATTGGGAGAACGCGCAGTGACAATCATAGTGGGCATAGCCCATGATGGTAAGGTTTACATGGCTGGTGACCGTGGTATGTCAGACAAAGAGTTCATAGGTAGCATGGTTACACCTAAGATACACAAGGTTGGACCCATACTTATGGGTTACTCTGCATCCCAGGGTACAGGCCAGCTTGCTCACCTAATTACCTATCCCAAGCCAGTGTATGAGAACCTTGAAGCCTGGCTACGCATAGATTTTTGTGATGCCATACAAAAAGCAGCAGATTTATTCAAGATAGACATTAACACCGAGGATAACGGGGCTGATTTCCTTGTTGGTGTAGGCGGTAGGCTCTTTGAGATCAGTACAGAGGACTGGTCAGTGGCAGAATACGACATGATTGCCAATGGATCAGGCTACGCCTATGCAATGGGGTCATTATTCAGTACCCGTGACTGGGATAGCCCTAGAAACCGTGTCAGAGAGGCTGTGAAGGCCTCTATTCGGTACTCCCCTACGTGCCAAGGGCCAGTAGATACGCTAGTGCTATGATTTACACGTATTACGGTGGTCCTGCCGATGGTGCCGAGATCCCTGGCTTCTTAGCCAAACAAGATTACCTTATAGTTGAGCGACCTATTGCCAAAGGCAAGGTTGTGAGCTACTATTACGAGAAGTGTGAAGATCATCCATGGTTTGAGTATTGTGGGGAAATAGAGGAAGAAGATGAGTGACAAAGACAGACTGGGAAAACCTAATCACGTGCCTTACCTCGATGGGTTTGGAGATTTCCCAAGTGGATACGACGAGTGGGACTATCTTAGTCCAAGTACCACCGACAAGAAACTAAGTATGCAACAGTTTGCAGCTGACATGTGGGATGTTATTGACCACTGCGGTAACGTATTGATCTCCAAGCAAGAAGACTACGGCCCACTTAACATTGCACGTGCACCAGGTGGCCCGCTTAATGGGTTACGGGTACGTATCTATGACAAGATCTCCCGCATTAACAACTTGATTGACGAGAACCAAGACCCTAAGCATGAGTCACTTCGTGATTCATTCCTTGACCTAGCCAACTACGGCATCATTGCACTCATGGTGCTTGATGGCACGTGGCCCAAACTAGAGGATTAACATGAAAGCTATTGTCTGTATCTCAGACCTGCAAGTTCCATACCATGACAAGCGTGCAGTTGCTAACGTAGCTACATTTATCCGTGCGTTCAAGCCTGATACCGTGGTATCTGTTGGTGATGAGATGGATTTCCAGACCATTAGCCGCTGGGCACAGGGTACACCATTAGAATACGAACGTACCATTGGCCGTGACCGTGACACTACCGTTACGGTGCTTGAATCCTTGCGTGTAGACCATGTGATACGTAGTAATCACACTGATCGCTTGTTTAACACGGTAATGATGCGTGCGCCTGGCCTTATTTCTCTGCCTGAGCTAGAGATCGGTAACTTTCTACGTTTTCCTGAGCTTGGTATCAAGTACCATAAGCGACCATACGAATTAGCGCCAGGTTGGTTGCTTATGCACGGTGATGAGGGCAACATCTCTCAAAATGGTGGCACTACTGCCCTTAACCTGGCTAAAAAGACTGGTAAGAGCGTGGTATGTGGCCATACACACCGTATGGGGCTAGTACACCACACTGAATCGTTCTCTGGTGTGCCTACACGCACCCTGTGGGGCATGGAAGTGGGTAACTTGATGGATGCCAAGCAGGCCAGCTATCTAAAGGCTGGCATAAGTAACTGGCAACAAGGGTTCGGTATCCTATGGGTAGACGGTAAGACCGTAGTGCCCCAGCTCATACCTATTGCACGTGATGGTTCATTCTTTGCTGAAGGGAAGGTATGGGGTAAGTGACCGAGCAATGGTTAGTGGAAGCTGATGAGATAGCGGCAACAGTAGCCAGACAAATACACAATAGGTACGCAGTTTACTTCGAGGCCGCTGATGTTAAGCAAGAGCTTATTATCTGGGCACTTAAGAGACCCCATAAGATTAAGGAATGGTTAGATCCTGAGCAAGAACCAGCAGACCGCAAGGGTGGCATACGCCAGTGCGCTAAGGCCATGCAACGTGAGGCAGATAAGTATTGCCGTAGCCGTAAGGCCAAGGCCGTTGGGTATGAGACCAGGGATGAAGCGTTCTACAACATAGGTATCATTGAAGAGCTGATCGCTCACATGAATGAAGCCAATGAGCAGCAGGCTACCCAGCAGATACGAGTCTCTGGTGGTGGCGGTGACCCTGCAACTGGTGGTAACTTCCTTATCTCACTCATTGACGTACGTTCAGCTATGGACAAACTAGATCCTGATGATAGACTCATACTTGAGATGCGATACCAGGAGAACATGACATTGGGGCAGATAGCTACGGTCTTTGACCTATCTGATACCACCATACATAGACGGATCAACGGATCACTCAAGCGTATGGTTAAGGTACTGGGTGGCGAAAGCCCGTGGACGTATACTGCTCGTCGGGTTATGTCTAACTCACAAGCTAATGCTATAGTATCTGATAACAACTAAATAGATTTCCGATACCAGAGGGGAAGCTGGCTATCGGATACGCAAGGCCTCGGATCTTAATTGGTTCGGGGCCTTGTTGTTTGCCAGGTGCAGGGCTAGCCATTCGTGAGCGTCTACTAGGGTGCCAATGCAAAAACCCCTAGCGGATAGGAGTACGCTAGGGGCTTGCAATTAGTGAGAGGATAGGGACTCTAACTAATGTTTATCATACACGGATCTTGTAGCTTTGCCAAATAGGCACGGCTACGCTCGTCGTACCTGGTGAGTTTAGTCGGTATGTCTTTGATCGCTTGGTTAGACGTGGCGTATGGGCCGATAGCCTTGGCCACACTAAGCGAGGGTTCAATCTGTACTAGCACGTAGGTGTCCCGCTTGGAACGCATACTATCAATAAGTTCAATGACGGATCTTGCCAGGTCATCTACACTTTCGTGTTCCTGCGATAGCAGATCTGATACTGCCTTAATTTCTGTTGGTCGGATCTGTAGCATTAGTCGGTGTACTTTAAGACTATAGCTAGGATCAACATACCTACCACGTAAATTATTAAGGTGTCCATTAGCTACGTTCCTTACTGGCAACGTACTCAAGCACGTCAGCTTCCTCTACGGCGTATTGTAACCGAGAGTATAACTCAGATAACTCACGGTAGGTTAAGTTAAATACAATGTCTTTAATTGTTATTGAGTGCAACATAGGTAGTGTCATTTAATTTTTTCCCATCTAGCTATTACTCTAGTTTGTCGGTGTCTAGTTTTTTCTTTATGTGATAGGGATCTTGCCATACGCGCTTGATCCTTAATGGCCTTAACTATAGCTTGCCTGTATACCCATTCATCCAGGTAATCCGCGTCATCTATAGTTACTTCTAGCTTCCACTTAGTCTTAACATCTGGAACGTATACCTTAGTGCCGTCATCATAGGTTACAAGTTTCATTACTCCTCATCCCATTCGTAGTACAATTCTTTCCAACACGGATCACACATACCACTAATGAATCTCTCGCGTACGCCAGGATCATACTCACTCAATACTTCCTGCGCGTATGCGCCCTGGTTGTATGCGAATAGCTTGTCAGGGGTTATCTCTATGGATACCGTGGTGTTACAGGTAGGGCAGGGGTGTGACGTTACCGTGTACCACTCCAGGTCATCAGACTTTACTGGGTTATGTAGCTTAAACATTATTCCTCGTCTCGGATCGTGCGGGTATCGTGGTCATCTTCACGGTCATAAGCTACGCCGTGATAAATACGTGCGTTACACATAGTACATACGTCATAACCGTCATCACTATCTATCCAGGTATGCTCATAGTTGCTCATCAAGGCTATCCAACCACTCGATACTATCCAATAGGTAACGGATCATAGACTCATCACTGCTAGGGGTAGGATCATTCATCACCAGGTGCTGTAGATCCCCTAGGTATTGCGTATCCTTACGGATCGCACGCTTAATCTTTAGCTCTTTAATCATAACTTCACTCCATTCATTTTACTTAAGCGTTCACGTACGATACGTGCCCCGCTTACTGCCATTGTTTCTGCATTGTTTAATTTCTTACCCGTTAGCTTGGCACGTAGTGCCAGGCGTTCACCCGATAGTAACCCGCCCCAGATACCGTAACGTATGTCATCATCTTGCATACCTACTTCTAAACACTGCTCACGGATCGGGCACGCCTTACAGATTTCTAGTGCCATACCCGCCGTAGCTACCTCATCTAGGGTTATGTGGTTAGTTGTCGGTGGATACCACCAATCAGGATACTTAGCGCCCTGGCATAGGGCACTATCCCATAGTGATCCGTCGTGCGTTAGGTGTGCAAATAATTTCTGTGCATCTATTGCTTGTTGCTCACGTGGCCGTAGCTTACGGCCGTTTGGTTTCCTGCTCATCACTCACCTCCCAATGGGGTGTGATCTCCAATGATAGCTTTACTATCTCGGTCATACGCTCAAGCGATAATAGATCAAGCATTGACAAACACCTGAGTTTCAGCGCAATCAAGGCATACCACGTCATCAAATACACCTGACCAGGTAGGGCGTAAGCACGATACGTTGCTATCCATAGTGTCTAAGCAATTAGGGCACGTGTTGCCGTCAAATTCTTTCATAGTCATACCGTTACCTCACTTGGTGTAGTTGTCCACCATACGCCATCCCAGGGCAGGGATGTTTCAACGGTAGCTAGCTCATCTATTAGCTGGTTAATCATTACCGTGGCTTGATCCTCGCTATCCGCCTCGACTTCTATTACGTCTAGCGAAATTGTTACGTTGTATTTCATTGTCTTATCTCCCTATCTCATTGTTATAGAATTCCATTTGGTCATCATCTAGCTCGGTGTCCTGGACTTCACCAATAAACATAAACTCCGACTCATCAAAGTTATCCCATTGGTAATCGTTAATCTTGTATAGCTGTTGTAGCGTAGCTTCATCACACACTATCGTTACTTGCTTACCCATTAGCGGTGTCTTAGTCATTAGTAATCCTCCGTTAGTCCTGATAGTACGGATAATTCTTGGTCGCTAAAGTGTAGCTCTAGCGTGCGTGTCTGCTCGACAAGGCGATCAAATAATTCCTTGTCGCTTATGCTATCGGGGTTATAGCCTAGCCCAATAGCCCACTCGCTAAAGTCGCTTGAGTATTGGAGTGTGCCACGGTCAGATAGTAGGCAGTGGATAATGTCCTCGCGTAATGGTGCGTAGTTGCGAGCTGATCCCTGATAGTACGGCACGGTAAACATAGGCTCACCGTTACGCATTAGCGTACATTCATACCCGTGCATACCTTGCGCCCACTTAGGCGGTGCGGTGTCGGTGCTTACGGTGTTAATTACTACACCGATAGAGTCTAGATAATCTTTAATAGCTTTACTCATTGTGTTGCCCCTATCTTTCATTGTGTATTCATTGTGCCCCTATGACACAGTGAAAGTCTAGCCTATCTTGTCTAGCTAGCTGACCCGTACACCGTGCCGTGTAGCACGGGGTACAGGCTAGTCATCTAGACTATGCGCTTATGGCAGATCTTGTCATCACACCCGTCACATTCTGGCGAGCCTTGCAACCTGGAGATACTGTCTGCGTACGCCTCGGACTTGGTGTCACCTAGTCCCATAAACCCTGTATGGCTACCGTCATACAGGTGAGTCGAGCTGTCTACATAGATTACTATGTCCTCGCCTGACTCATCTAGAATTGTGGCGTTGTACTTGCTAGCCACCTTACGTAATTGGTTAAGTGTTGCCACTTGTAACCCCTATCTAATAACGGATCAGCTTAATCCGTTGGGCTAGGTAGCCCACCCGTACCCCGTGCCTTGCGACACGGGATACAGGCTAGTCACCTAGACTACGAGTCCCAATGTTTCGGAACTACCACGCCATTATCCTTGGCGCGGGTTAGCCATTCATCAACCGTGTATTTCAATTCCTGAAACACGGTGATCAAGCTATCTAGATTATTGCCGTAATAGTCCCGAGCTATCCACTCACTAGTTTCACTAATAAAGTAGAACTCTTGTTCACGGTACAATTCCCTTGTATCCATTCTGCACCCCCTATCTATCCCTATCGGTGAGCTGGAACTTTTGTTCCATAAACCATTGTAGCACACTTGTCAAATTAAACGGGGATCTCAATGTTTCTCGGCGTGTTGCGTTAGTACTTGGCTAGGCCTGACGGGTGCTAGCTTACGTACCTTAACGGGCGTATGCCGTGCCTTTAAGTGCGCCGTCATAGATACAGATACCTCCGATAGCTTGGCGTAGCTATCCGATACCCACTCACAATGGTCACACACTATGCGGTATGGCTCATACGTTAGTATGTCGTGCTTAATTGTTAGCATTATTCCTCACCGCAATCGTAGTCACTAGAAGCGTCACCCTTACTACACACCCAAGCGTAGCAGGGATCGTTTAGCACGTCTCCGTGTTCGTGTAGCACCCACTCTACGGGTTGCCCACAATGGGTAATAGTTCCGTCATCTAGGTTATCCATTAGGTAGGATCACCGCCATAGTACCCCCGATAGTGTCCACTAGATCCACCCGTGCGCCCGATAGTATGTCGGATCTCATTAGATCCGTTAGCTCGTCAATAACTAGTGACTCTAATTCATCATCACCCTTGTAGGTGTCACTATCTACATCTATCTCTATCGTTACTCTAGTAATCATTACCTATTCTCCTCTATTTTCGTAGCATTTATAGCAAGTGTAGCCTTGCTCTAGTAGATCATCATCTAACAATTCACAATTACATTCTTTAATCATTACTTAGCCCCGTTCCAGGCGTAGTCATACAGTAAGTCTGCCACGGCCTTAGACTTTAGCCGTGTTCCGTTAGTGTCATACACGTGTATGCCAGCTAGTGTGCCTAATTCTTGGCGGATCTTTCCTAATTCTACGTATAAACCATAGTCAAATTTGGCGTAGCTAATTATGCTTTCGCCCTTTACAATTTGGTATTCTCCCGTACCCGTATGACACCCCCAATAGTGTTGGGTTAGTTTATCCGTGCCACACTCGGCGCACTCTATGTATTTGGTATTCATTATTTGCCCCTATTCTTTAGGATCTTGTATGCCTTACGCCCTAGCCAGATAGCTAGGATCAGGTAGATAGTACGGGCGGGAATTAGGATCTCAACCCAATGAGTAAACAATTCCACGCCGTCATTGGTTAGGTGAAAGTCTAGCGTTAGGTAGTTATTCATTACTTAGCCCCTTTACATTCTGGCTTATGATCTATCGGATCAAATACGGGTGCGGTATTGCCACAATAAACGCAAACATCCACCCAATTATTGCTAGTCATAGGATCACACCGCCTTAGTATCTGCACGGAATAAGGCCACGGCCTGCGCCTTGGTGTATCCGTAATAGCTACGCGCTACACGGTAGCCCCCGATTATGTCGGAGATTATCCACG
>JACCDX011531112.1_pt1 | contig 21474 bp, 17 predicted proteins | sample 7449681 | NCBI WGS metagenome assembly JACCDX01 (sample SAMN15323450, study PRJNA562643) | freshwater metagenome | isolation source: river surface water | place: USA:Blue River Watershed | collected 2017-08-18
CCGAGTTGCACCAGTCGGCGCCCAGCGCGATCGCGCGCGCTATGTCGAACGCGGAGATGATCTTGCCCGACACGCCGATCTTGATACGGTCGCGCTTGCCGACGCCGACCAGCGTGTTGTGCACCAGTCGCAAACCTTCGCGCATCGGCATGCCGACATGGTCGGTGAACTCGACCGGCGCGGCGCCCGTGCCGCCCTCACTGCCATCGACGACGATGAAGTCCGGACAAATATCGCTGACCAGCATGGCCTTGGCGATGCCGAACCATTCCCAAGGCTGGCCGATGCAGAGCTTGATGCCGACCGGCTTGCCGCCGGAACGCTCGCGCAGCAGCGCGATGAAGCCCATCAGTTCCAGCGGCGTGGAGAATTCGCTGTGCCGCGCCGGCGACACGCAGTCCTGCAGCATCGGCACGCCGCGCGCGGCGGCGATCTCGGTCGTCACCTTGGCTGCCGGCAGCACGCCGCCGTGGCCGGGCTTCGCGCCCTGCGACAGCTTGATCTCGATCATCTTCACCTGCGGCGACTGCGCCTGCTCGGCGAACTTGTCGGCGTCGAAATGGCCGGCGGCGGTGCGGCAGCCGAAATAGCCGGAACCGATCTCCCAGATCAGGTCGCCGCCATGTTCGCGGTGGTAGGTCGAGATCGAGCCTTCGCCGGTGTCATGCGCGAAGCCGCCCATCTGCGCGCCGCGGTTCAGCGCGAGGATGGCGTTCGGCGACAGCGCACCGAAGCTCATCGCCGAGATGTTGAACACCGACGCGGAATACGGCTGGCTGCACTGCGGCCCGCCGATCTGCACGCGCAGGGACTTCGGGTCGGGATGCCTCGGCACCGCCGAATGGCCTATCCATTCGCTGTCGGCGCCGTACACGGGCTTGATGGTGCCGAAGCCGCGCTTGTCGTTGTCGCGCTTGGCGCGCGAGTAGACCATTGCGCGCTGGTTGCGCGAGAACGGCAGGTGGTCCTCGTCGCTCTCGACGAAGTACTGGCGGATCTCGGGACGGATGGTTTCGAGCAGGAAGCGCAGGTGCCCTGTGACCGGGTAGTTGCGCAGGATCGCATGGCGCGTCTGTCGGTAGTCGAGGCAGCCGATGACGAACAGCCCGAGCGACAACAGCGACAGCAGGGGCGACAACGGAAACAGCAGGAAGATGCCGAAGCCGGACAAGACCCACGGCAGATAACGCGAGTAAGGACCCATACGCTTTCCCCTTTCAGAAGGCCTCCGGATTCTGGTCTTCGCCTGTCGGCGCGGCGGTCGCCCTTGCGGGTCGCCGCCGGGTTCCGGTCCGGCCGTACAGCTTGCAACTGCAACTGCCACCGCAACCGCTGCCGCGTCGGGCCGGGGCCCGCGCCGCTCGCTTGCGGTGGTTCAGTGGAACTCGACCGACACCGCCGGGTCGCCCGGCAGGCCGAGGTACTGCAGCTTCACTTTCATGCCGGCCTTCGCCGGCTGCGGCGGGAAGAAGCCGCCGAGGCTGAGCAGGTCGCCCTTTTTCAGCACGATGCCTTCCTTCTTCAGTTCCTTCGCCAGCCAGATCGCCGCGTTCAGCGGGTTGCCCATGATCGCGATGCCCTGCCCGCGGCCAAGCTCCTTGCCGTTGTCGGCCTCGTCGACCATCACCACCGTCATGTTCGCCATCGCGTCGGCGAAGGCCTGCGTGCGCTGCACCGGCAGTTCGGCGCCGGTCACGCCGCCGCGGAAGCCGACGTTGACGGCGATGAAATTGTTGCCGCTGAACTGGCCTTCGAGCATCAGGTCGGGCAGCTCGATGAAGGGCACCACCGACTCGATGTGCGCGAGCGCCTGCAACGGCGTGGTCGCGTCGGCAAGTCCGGCGTCCTTCACTTCGACGATCAGGTCGGCCTCGTACAGCGGACGCGCGCCGAAGTCATGCGGCAGCACCGCGATGATGTCGACCAGGTTGCGGTCGTACATCGTGCCCCACTTCGGGCCGCTGACGCCGAAGCGCTGCTGCAGCGCCGGGTTGGTGAACGCGGCCTTGTAGCCGACCGGGCTGCCGAGGTAGAGCGGCAGCTTCGCGGCGAGCTTGCGCTTGGCGCATTCGGCGTCCTCGAGCGCGATGTCGTTGCCGAAGCCCTTGCTGGGCTTGCGCTGCGCGAAGTCGGCGAGATAGGCATCCACTTGCGCATCGGTCGGGCAGGCGGCCAGCGCCGGCAGTCCGGCGAGTGCGCAGCAGGCGGCGAGGGCCAGCGGCAGGATCGGTTTCAACGGGTGTCTCCTGTTGTGGTTGACGGCGGTCTTGGCCGCGTGGAAATCTGCGCCGAGGATAGCATGCAGCCAGCCTCGCGGAATGCGCTGGCGACGCGACTTCACTGTCTTGCCGGAACGAGAAGACGGCCCTGCGCCGGCCAATCCGCATACAATTCCGGCTGCGCTGCCTTGCCGCACCGGTCGGCAGGCTTTTACAAACTCATTCGCGGAACACGGAACATGCTTGAATTCTTCCAGTCGCTGAACTGGATGGTGGTCGGACAGATCATCCTCATCGACATCCTGCTCGGCGGCGACAATGCGATCGTGATCGCGCTGGCCTGCCGCAAGCTGCCGGAACAGCAGCGCATCAGGGGCATCCTGTGGGGCACCGCCGGCGCGATCGTCGTGCGCGTCGTGCTGATCGCCTTCGCGGTCACGCTGCTGACGGTGCCGTGGCTGAAGGCCATCGGCGGCGCGCTGCTGCTGTGGATAGGCGTGAAGCTGCTGACGCAGGAAGATGACAACCACGACCATATCGACGGCGGCGAGCGGCTTGCCACCGCGATCAAGACCATCATCGTCGCCGACCTGGTGATGAGCATCGACAACGTGGTGGCCGTGGCCGGCGCGGCCGAGCATGCCGGCGCCGAACACAAGCTGATGCTGGTGGCCTTCGGCATCATGATCAGCATCCCGATCGTGATCTGGGGCAGCTCGCTGGTGCTGAAGATCATGGACCGCGTGCCGGCGCTGGTGACGGCCGGCGGCGCGCTGCTCGGCTACCTCGGCGGCGCGATGATCTCGTCGGACCTGGCGCTGAAGGCGCGGCTGGCCGGGATGCTCGGCGGCGAGCTGCCGCAGCTGGCGGTCGGCGGCTCGCGGCTGAGCCTGGCCGGCACTGCCGGCGCGCTGTTCGTGGTGCTGGCCGGCTGGTGGATTTCGCAGCGACGCGGCGGAGCCGACGGCCGCAATACCGACACGCCGTAATTCCTTATCATTTCGGCACCTCAACGCCTGACGGCGGAGCGTGCCCATGGTTCACCACCTGCCGCTGATCACGACGCTGGCGTCGGCGTTCAGCCTGGCGCTGCTGTTCGGCTACATCGCGACGCGGCTGCGGATGCCGGCGCTGGTCGGCTACCTGCTGGCCGGCGTCGCGCTCGGCCAGTTCGCCTCGGGCGATACCGCCCACCTGGGGCTGGCATCCCAGCTCGCCGAGATCGGCGTGATGCTGCTGATGTTCGGTGTCGGCCTGCATTTTTCCATTGAAGACCTGCTGGCGGTGCGCAAGATCGCGCTGCCGGGCGCGCTGCTGCAGATCGCAGTCGCCACCGCGCTCGGCGCGGCGCTCGCGTACGCATGGGGCTGGGGCGCCGGCGCGGGACTGATCTTCGGGCTGTCCTTGTCGGTCGCCAGCACGGTGGTGCTGCTGCGCGCGCTCGAGGCGCGCGGTGCGCTGGAATCGGTGAACGGGCGCATCGCGGTCGGCTGGCTGGTGGTCGAAGACCTCGTGATGGTGCTGGTGCTGGTGCTGCTGCCGGCCCTCGGCGGCCTGGACGGCGCCGGCGGGCGCGGGCAGGCCATCGGCCCGCTGCTGCTGTCGCTCGGCGCGGCCGTGCTGAAGGTCGGGCTGTTCGTCGGGCTGATGCTGGCTTTTGGGCGCACGCTGCTGCCGCGGCTGCTGTGGCTGGTCGCGCATACCGGCTCGCGCGAGCTGTTCGGGCTGTGCGTGGTGGCCGCGGCGATTGGCGTGGCGGTCGGCGCGGCGGCGCTGTTCGGTGTGTCCTTCGCGCTCGGCGCGTTCTTCGCCGGCATGGTGCTGCGCGAATCCGAATTCAGCCGGCGCGCGGCCGATGAGTCGCTGCCGCTGCGCGATGCATTCTCGGTGCTGTTCTTCGTGTCGGTCGGCATGCTGTTCGAGCCAGGCATCCTGTTCGGGCAACCGATGCAGGTGCTGGCGGTGCTGGCAATCATCCTGTTCGGCAAATCCTTCGCTGCGATGCTGCTGGTGCTGGTGTTGCGCTATCCGCTCAGCACCGCGCTGACGGTTTCGGCCAGCCTTGCGCAGATCGGCGAGTTCTCGTTCATCCTGTCCGGCCTCGGCGTTGCACTCGGATTGCTGCCGGAGGAGGCACGCACGCTGGTGCTGGCCGGCGCAATCGTGTCGATCGCGTTCAACCCGCTGCTGTTCACGCTGGTCGAGCCGCTGCGCCGCTGGATACATGCGCGTTCGGCGCTGTCGCAGCTGCTGGAGCGCTCGGCCGACACGCTGGGCGAGCTGCCGACCTCGACCGCGGCGCGTTTCCTGTCGGGGCAGTCGGTGCTGGTCGGCTGGGGCCGGGTCGGGCGCCGCGTCGCCGAAGCACTGGAGAGCGAGTCGATTCCGTATGTGGTGATCGAGCGCAACCGCGAGCTGGTCGAGCGCTTGCGCGCACAAGGCATAGCGGCGGTGGCCGGCAATGCCGGCGACGCGCTGACGCTGGTGCAGGCGCATATCGCGCGTGCCGCGCTGCTGATCATCGCAGTCCCCGGCGCAGTCGACGTGCGCGCGGTGCTGCGCAGCGCGATGCAGCTGAACCCGTCGCTGCAGGTGCTGGTACGCACGCACAGCGAGCATGAGGCGGAGCTGATGGCGGAGGCGATCGAGGGACGCGTGTTTTTCGGCGAGGCCGAACTGGCGCACAGCATGGCTGCGGATGCGCTGCGCCGCTATGGCAAGGATCTCAGCGGCGCAGGAAAAATCTGAAAGTCGCTGGGGGCCGCCTGCGCTTGAGACGTCGTCCTGGCGCAAGCCGGGACCCAGAGACTTTGAAGCACTTCGCCTTGAGTGAACGGCATTACGGCCCGCGATTCACCCGCAGCCGAACCGGAAGGAGCCGACTTCGATAACTGAAGCGTCTAATTTGAATCGGGTAGACATTTAGTTAACGGGGTAATCATCGCCAAAAATACCCCAATTTGCAGTAGCATTACCCCATTCTTTCCTACCCGAACGCTGCTGCATGCACTCCATCTCGCCAGACCACCTAGCCAAGCTGCGCTTCGACGCGCAGCAATTGGCGACACTGCGCGCTCTGGGTGAGTACAGGGGCAAGCAACAGCTGTTTGTCGCCCAATCGCCAGAGGTTCTAAGCGACCTGCGTCAGGTCGCCGTTGTCGAGTCTACCGAGTCGTCTAACCGACTTGAGGGCGTGGTGGTGGCGGCACACCGGCTTAAATCGCTGGTGCTCAGGAATGCCTCGCCACAAAGCCGGTCCGAGCAGGAGGTGGCTGGCTATCGCGATGCTTTGGGCCTGATTCACGAAAGCGGCGAACGGATGCCGTTTTCAGAGGGAACCGTCCTGCAGCTCCACGGCATGCTGTATCGCTACATGCCACAGCCAGGGGGGCACTGGAAAGCAACGAACAACGACATCATCGAGCGCCACCCCGATGGCGGCTTGCGTATCCGCTTTCGCCCGGTCGCCGCGCATCTCACCCCCATCGCCATGGCGGACCTGATTGCGCGCTACCGCTCGGCGCTGGATCAGCACTTGGCAGACCCATTGGTGTTGGTTCCTTTGGTCATCCTCGACTTCCTGTGCATCCACCCGTTCCCTGATGGTAACGGTCGCATGGCACGGCTGCTGACCCTGCAGCTGCTCTATAAATTCGACTATGCGGTGGGCCGTTTCATCAGCCTGGAACGCATTTTCGAAGAGTCGAAGGAGAGCTACTACGAAACGCTGGAGGCCAGCTCTCAGGGCTGGCATGAGGCAGCGCACAATGTCACCCCGTGGCTCGACTACTTCTGGGGCGCACTGCTGCGCGCCTACAAAGAGTTCGAGGAGCGCGTGGGTACCATCGAGCGCGGACGGGGCGCCAAGGGCGACCGCGTTCGCTCGGAAATCCTCAAGCGCCAACTCCCCTTTTCCATCTCCGACATAGAAGAAGCCTGCCCGGGCATCAGCCGCGATATGGTGCGAGTAGTTCTCCGTGCCATGAAGGCGGAGGGGATAATCGCCCCAACCGGAAAAGGGCGCGGCGCGAAATGGTTGCTTGTCGATGTGCAGGGACAAGCCTGAGTCCCGCTCCTGAGTCGCCCCAACCCATCCCGGAGCGGCAAGTTCATTCGCTCACACTACCCAAGCATTCCGGACCTCAGCGCCGCACGCCAGTGAAAACGAAGCGGTTCAGGCTGAAGAAATATCCATCCTCATCACCGATCGCGCGCGCATCGGCCTTCCACGCGGCGATGTCTTCCGCCGTCAGCCCGTTGCGGCCGGTGGCGAAGTTGCCGAGCATGGTCATCATGCCAACGCTGTAGGTCTGCGGGTCGTAATCAACGTTCAGCAGCGGCACCACGTCGACGCGCACGTCGTCGAAGCCGGCCTGCGCCATGCGCCGCTTCAGCGTGCGCGGCAGCTGCGGATGCGGTATGTGCTCGTTCCAGGTCTCGATCACGCGGCGCATGCGCGCATCGTCATGGCTGGCCCAGACCGCCGACTCCCAGTCGGTGTCGACCAGCAGCGCGCGGCCGCCGGGACGAATCACCCGCGCCAGCTCGCGCAGCGCGCCATCGATGTCCTCGACATATTCATACACCTGCGACGCCAGCGCGACATCGAAACTGCCGTCCGCATAGGGCAGCTTCGTCACGTCGGCCTGCTCGAACGATACGTTCCCAAGCTGCACGCAGCGCCGGCGCGCAATCGCCAACATCGGCGGCGCGATGTCGATGCCGCGCACGCTGCCCGCCGCGCCGACCGCATGGGCCAGCGCCGCGGTGGTCAGGCCCGGGCCGCAGCCGATGTCGAGCGCCTGCTCGCCGACACGCGGCGCGAGCAGCGCCAGCACCTTCTCGCGCTGCGCAACAACATCGGGCGTCAAGTAGATCGCAGTCAGCGTGTCGGACGCGCGCTCGTCGAATTGCTCCTGCGCGGTGGGGGCGGTGCTCATGCTGCAGAGTCTCCTTGTTTTGGAATCATTTTTTTCGGATACGGGCGGCGCTGCTCACTTCGACAAGCCGTCGAGCAGCGCGCGATGAAAGCGTTCCGGCTCCTGCATCTGCGGCGCATGGCCGAGCTCGGGGAACAGCACCAGCTGCGCGCCGGGTATCGCCGCAGCCGCACGACGCGCCAGCTTCGAATAATCGCCGAGCCGCGCCTTCACCTCCGGCGGCGAAAACTCGCGGCCGATCGCGGAGCTGTCCTTTTCACCAACCAGCAGCAGCGTCGGCACGGCCACGCGGCCGAACTCGTGCACCACCGGCTGCGTGTAGATCATGTCGTACAGCAGCGCCGAGGTCCACATCACGCGCTCGCGTCCCGGGCCGCGATACATGCCATCCAGCATCTGCACCCAGCGCTCGTATTCCGGCCGCCACTCGCCAACGTAATAATTGCTGCGCTGGTAGTTGCGGATGCGCTCGGCCGTCACCTGCCGCTCGCGCGCATGCCACTGGTCCACCGTCAGCGAAGGCACGCCTTCGGACTTCCAGTCTTCGAGGCCGATCGGGTTGACCATCACCAGCTGCTCCACGCGTTGCGGGAACATCAGCGCGATACGTGTCGCCAGCATGCCGCCGGTCGAGTGGCCGACGACGATGAAACGCCCGACGCCAAGCGCATCGAGCAGCGCTGCCGTGTTGTGCGCGAGCTGCTGGAACGAGTACTGGTAGGACGACGGCTTGCTCGACTTGCAGAAGCCGACCTGATCCGGCACCACCACGCGATAGCCCGCGGCCTGCAGCACGCGCATCGTGCCTTCCCAGGTGGCGGCGCAGAAGTTCTTCCCGTGCAGCAGGACGACGGTGCGGCCGTTCGCATGCGCCGGCTGCAGGTCGAGATAGGCCATCTGCAACGGCTGCCGCTGCGACTCGAAGCGAAAGCGCTGCACCGGCGCCGGATAGTCGAAGCCCTCGAGCTCGGCGCCATAGACCGGCCCGGGCTCGGGCGCAGCGTCGCCGGCAGCGAAGGCGGCCGTGGCAACGAGGGCCAGCGATGAAATGAGAAGGCGGAACATTCAGTGCAAGACCTGTTCGCGATGGCGATCGGCAATGAACGCGGCGGCAATGAAGCCCGCCACCGCGCCGAACATCACATAGTAGGCCGGCGCCAGCGGCGTGCCGGTGACGCCGATCAGCCAGGTGACGATCAGCTGCGCGAAGCCGCCGAACAGCATCACCGCAATGTTGTACGCGAGCGCAAGGCCGGTCGAGCGCTGCCGCACCGGGAACTGCTCGGCCAGCGCGGTCGAGATCGCGCCGAAGCCGACCGCGATCGCGCTGCACAGCGTCACCTGCATCACCGCCAGCCGCGCCAGCGTCGGCTCGGCCAGCACCCAGCCCATCAGCGGATACGGCAGCACGAAGTACAGCGCAGCAGCCAGCATCAGCACCGGCCGGCGGCCGATGCGATCGGACAGCCAGCCAAACAGCGGTATCAGCACGCTCAGGCAGAGCAGCCCGGCCACCTGCGCGGTGAAGGCGTCGTTCAGCGGTATGTGCAGCTGAGTCTTCGCATAGGTGGGCATGTAGATCAGCACCACATAAAACATGATCGTCGACGACAGCACCAGCCCGAAGCAGACCAGCACGCTGCGCAGGTGCCCGCGCAGCAGCGCCTTCAGGCCGACAGGCTCCTTCGGCTCGTGCGATGCCGACACGAAGGCCTCGGTCTCTTCGAGGTGGCGGCGCATCCACAGGCCGACCGGGCCGATCAGCAGGCCGAAGATGAAGGGCAGCCGCCAGCCCCAGCTGTCGACCTGTTCCGGCGTCAGCCCCTGCGTGACCAGCATGCCGGCGGTCGCGCCGCCGAGTGCGGCCACGCTCTGGCCGACCATCTGCAGCGAGCCGAACAGGCCGCGCCGGCCGGCCGGCGCGCTCTCGATCAGGAAGGCGGTCGCGCTGGCGAACTCGCCGCCGGTGGCCACGCCCTGCAGCAGCCGCGCGATCACGATCAGCGCCGGCGCGGCGACGCCGATGGCAGCATGGGTCGGCGCGAAGGCGATCATCGCGATCGACACCGTCATCAGCAGGATGATCAGCTGCAAGGCCGCCTTGCGGCCGCGCCGGTCCGCATACATGCCGATCAGGATGCCGCCGACCGGGCGCATGAAGAAGCCGACGCCGAAGGTGGCCATCGCGATCAGCAGCGACGCATATTCGCTGTCGGACGGGAAGAACAGCCGCGACAGGATCACGGTCATGAAACCGTAGACGACGAAGTCGTACCATTCGAGCGCATTGCCGATCACGGCGGCGAGTATCTGGCGGGTCTTGACGGGGGGCTGCATGGTCGGTTTGCCTTTCCTGTTCGCGTTTTTGTTCGCGTTTTTTTCGATTTATGGTGTTGCTCGCTGCGTGATGCTAAACGGGATCGGGGCAGCGCAGGAAGCCACCGCCGGCCGCGAACGGATCGCGTCGTCGGTTACACTCGCCCTCATTCCCACACCGGAGCTTTCCCATGTCCCTGCTGATCCTCGGCCTCATCCTGTTCCTGGTCCCGCACTCGACACGCATCTTCGCCGACGACTGGCGCGCCGGCATGATCGCGCGCCTCGGCGAGAAGCCGTGGAAAGGCGCGATCAGCCTGGTGTCGATCGCCGGCTTCGTGCTTGTCGTGATCGGCTATGGCCAGGCGCGGCTTGACCCGGTCGTGCTGTGGCTGCCGCCGGTCTGGCTGCGCCACATCGCGCTGCTGCTGAACCTGCTCGCCTTCCTCTGCCTCGTCGCCGCCTATGTGCCGCGCAACAGCATCAAGGCAAAGTTCGGCCACCCGATGATCGCCGGCGTGAAGGCATGGGCCACCGCCCACCTGCTCGCCAACGGCAACCTCGCCGACGTGATCCTGTTCGGCGCCTTCCTTGCGTGGTCCATCGTCGATTTCCGCAACTCGCGCCGCCGCGACCGCGCCAACGGCACCACCTATCCGGCCGGTACGCTGGCCGGCAACCTGCTGACCGTCGTCATCGGCGTGGCCGCCTGGGCCGCCTTCCTGCTCTACCTGCACACGCTGCTGATCGGCGTGGCGCCGATCGCGCTGCGTTCATGAGCACAGCGCAATGAACTCCGGGGGAATCGCGACCGCGCGTATTCCCCCTTCCGGCTTGTGCGCGGCGAAGATCCGCACCTCGTTGCAGCTCATGATCTCGTCGTCGCCGCGCATCACGCGATGGCTCTGCACGAAACTCTTGCCGCGCCACTCGGTCACGCTGGTGTGTATCTGCAATTCGTCGCCGTAGCTTGCGGTCTTTTTGAAGCTGGCCTGCGTGTCGACCAGCGGCGTGCCGAGGATGCCCATCGTCGCCTCGGTCTCGTGCCACGGCGGCACGCCGCAGCCGACGAAGAAATTGCGCGACGCCGCATCGATCCAGCGGAAGAAATTCGGAAACCAGACAATGCGCGCAGGATCGCAATCGCCGAACTCCACCCTGAGCCTGTAAACCACCGTCTTCGTCATTTCCTCTCTCTCCATGCCGATGCCGGCATCCATCGTATCGGTTGTTCCCTGATCCGCCGCGGCGCCGCACCGGACTCGGCCAGCACGCGGTCGAGCGCCTTGCCGGCATCATCGGCCAGCGCCGCCTCGCGGCCGCGCCGCACTGCCGCCGCGCGTTCATCCGCCGGCATCAGCTGCGAGCGCGCGACATGCCGCAGCAAGTGCAACAGATTGTCCTTGCCGCGCTCGTTGGTGCTGCCATAGCCCTTGATGAGCCGGCCGCAGGCGGCCACTTCAAAGCCGAGCGCGCGGTCTGCGCCGAGACTCTCGACCAGCGTGTCCAGCCATTCGTCGATCAGCGCCTGCTCCTGCGCGTGGCGGCTGCCGTAGCGGCGCAGCCTGCGCAAGGCAGCGAGCAGGCGCAGCAGCACGATGCCCGACACCGTATGCGAGGCCAGCTTCAGCGGCAAGGCCCACGGTTCGCCGCGCTCGGCCTGTTGCTTGCGACCCCAATCGATCACGCGCGTGGCCAGCCAGCACGGCAGCAGCGCGGCCAGCTCGGGAATGCCGGGCTTGAAGTAATCATGCACGCGCAGCAGGTCGCGCTCGCCGGCACGCGCGTCGCGGCGCACGCGCTCGGCGCGCGAGCGGCGGCTTTTCAGGTCGGCCACGCGCACGATGTCGTCGTAGCACATCCACAGCGCCAGCCAGCGCGCGGCCTCGCGGCTGGCGGCAAAACCATGCGCGCCGTCGGGATCGACCGCACGCTCGGCATCCAGCACGCGCTGCACGCGCTCGAGGTACTGGCGGCCGTACGCACGGTCCTGGTAGTCGCAGGTGCGCGCATGGCCGAGCGCGACAATCTCGCCGACCGGCGCCGGCATGCGGCCGATTTCAGCCGGAACAGAGGTGTTCGCGGCGGCATTCTGCACGGCCTCCGCCAGCTGCTCCCCGAGTTCGCGCTGCGCGCGACCGTTGCCGGCCACGAGCTCATGCGCCGCGTCGAAGCCGGCGCGGCTGGCCGCTGCGCCGCGACCGCTGTCCTGCAGCACCGCCTCGTACGCAGAGCGCGGGAAGGGAAACAGGCCGCTGCCGGCGATCGCGCCCAGCATCACCGCGCTGACGGCGGTGCCGTGCTCGCGCGCGATCGCCTGCATGTCGAGCAGGTGCAGGCGCAGGCTGGCCGCCTGCACGACCGGCAGCAGCTGGCTGCTGTCGAGCCGGCCGTCGCCCGGATGGCTGCGTTCCGGATTCGTCAGCGTGCGCGCCGACGAGGCGATGAACAGCGTGCGCTCCGGCGATGGCAGCCCGTTGCACGCGCAGCGCGCGGCCTCCAGCAATTCGGATGCGATCACCGCGTCGAGCGCGCCGGGCGTCGGGTTCAGGCTGAACACCGGCTTGGCGTCGCCGATCAGAACCTGCGGCTGCGGCCAGACCTCGATGAAATAGGTTGTCGCACCAGTGCGCTGCGCGACGCCCGGAATCGAGGTCGCCTGCGCCGGATGGTCGCAGCGGCGCGCGACCTCGGCCAGCCAGCCGGTCAGCACGCCGCCGCCCTCGCCGCCGAGCGCGCAGATCAGCAGGGAAATCGGCCGGGAGCTCGGCCAGGTCATGCCGGCCTCAGCACGCGCAGCGCGAGCGTGCGCAGCGCATCGACCGCGCGCTCATGCCAGCGCGGATTGCGCACCACCTCGGCGCGATAGAAGCTCGGGCACAGCGTGGCCGCATGCGCATTCTCGCCGCACAGCCCGCAGCCGACGCAGCCGTCGATCACGGTCGCGACCGGGTCGACCTTCAGCGGGTCGGGGTTGTCCTTCAGCGTCAGCGTCGGGCAGCCGGACAGCCGCATGCACGCATGGTCGCCGTTGCAGACGTCTTCATCGACGCCGTATTTCACGCGCACCGAACGCTCGCCGCGCGCCAGCAGCGCCTCCAGCCAGGGGCGGATGCGGCGCTGCCGTTCCAGCTGGCATTCGCCTTCGGCGACGATCACCTTCAGTCCGCGAAAGTCGGTGGTCAGCGCCTCGCGCAGTACGCGCCGCATGGTCGTCACCCGATACGAATGCACGGTACGCAACCACTGCACGCCGATGCCGGCCAGCGTGTCCTCGATGGTGCGGTCGGTCGCGGTCAGGCTGGCGGTCTTGTCGGCCGCGCTTGCCTTGTCCGCGCGCGCGGGCGTCGAAAGTATGTCCTGCGTGCCGGTGGCCGACGTGTAGCCGTTCTTGAAGATCAGCAGCACCGCGTCATCGCCGTTGAACAGCGCCGACTGCACGCCGGTCAAGAGGCCGTTGTGCCAGAAGCCGCCGTCGCCCATGATCGAGATCACGCGCCGCTGCATCACCGGCGACACGCCGGCGCGCGAGGCCAGGCTCATGCCGTAGCCGAGGATGGAGTGACCGAGCGAGAACGGCTCGAAGGTCGCGAACGAATGGCAGCCGATGTCGGCCGCCACATGCACCGGGCCGACATCCTGCTGCGCGAGCTTGAGCGCGGAAAACACCGGGCGCTCCGGACAGCCGGTGCAGAAGCCGGGCGGCCGCGCGGGCAAGGCCGGCGCGGATGCGGGGGACGCGGCGCGCTGCAGCAGCGCGGCCAGCTGCTGCCGTCGGGCGGCGGTGGCGTCCAGCCGCGCGCGCACCGGCTGCACATCCACCGCCGGCAGGTGCCGCGCGAAGAACTGCGCGAGACCCTGCAGCATCGCCTCCGGGTTCAGTTCGCCGGTGGCGGCGATCATGTCCTTGCCGTGCAGCGCCGTCTTCAGGCCGTGGCGCTGCAGCACCGACGCGATCTCATGCTCGATGTATTCGGGCGAGCCTTCCTCGACCACCAGCAGCGCTCCCTTGCCGGCGGCAAAGGCGGCGATCTGCTCATGCACCAGCGGATAGGTGACGTTCAGTATCAGCAGCGGCACCTCGCTGTGGCCGAAGGCATCGGCCGCGCCGAAATCCTGCAGCGCGCGCAGCAGCGCAGGCGAAACGCCGCCCTGCACGACGATGCCGACGCCGGCATGGCGTCCGCCGCGCAATTCATTCAGCTGGTGCGCGAGGATGTAGTTGCGCGCCGCCGGGATGCGCTCGTCCACCTTCAGCTTCTCGTGCCGGAAGGTGGACGGCGGATGCGCGAGTCGGCCGTAGTCGAACGCCGCCGGCTCGGCCATCGGCGCCAGCGCCGAGAGCGCGGGACGGCGGTTGTCGCTGCAGATGAAGCTGCCGCGCAGGTGGCAGGCGCGGATGCGCAGCTCCATCATCGCCGGCATGCTGGACGCCTCCGACGCGCGGAACGCATGCCGGACCATGTCGACCATGTTCTGCAGCTCGGGCCGCGGGTCGAACAGCAAGAGGCCGGACTTCATCGCATACGCATGCGTGCGCTCCTGCACCACCGACGCGCCCTCGCCGTAGTCCTCGCCGATCACCATCAGCACGCCGCCGGTCACGCCGGGCGAAGCGAGGTTGGCCAGCGCATCGGCGGCGACGTTGGTACCGACAATGGACTTCCAGGTGACCGCGCCGCGCAGCGGGTAATGGATGGATGCGCCCAGCATGGCCGCCGCCGAGGCTTCGTTCGAACAGGCCTCGACATGCACGCCAAGTTCGGCGACCAGGTCCTTGGCCTGCACCATCACGTCGAGCAGGTGCGACACCGGCGCGCCCTGATAGCCGCCGATGTAGGAAACCCCTGACTCCAGCAGGGCTTTGGTAATGGCGAGTATGCCCTCGCCATGGAAGGTGTCGCCCGCTCCCAGCCGTAGCTGAGCGATTTCTTGCTCGAAGGAAATTTCCACTGGGAATGTAAGTATCAGCGATGGAAACGGCGAATTCCGCCGATGATAATCGGTCTACTGCAGATGTTTCTTTTCATATCCCAAAACCCGCGCTTTGCCAGCGCGCAGCCCCGAAGCCGGATCGCCCGGCGACCCCGCTCACGGGGACGACAGATGTAAAAAAATGAAATCCGGCATCACCGGTTTGCACTAACCCGGCATAATCGCTATCATCTGGTTTAAATTGTGACTGAGCAGTATAAGTTCCTCGCCCCGCCAAGGAGATTCCTATGCTGATGTCGACCAAAGCCAACCGATATGCGCACTCGCTGTTGAAGGCACGTACCGCTGGCAACCTGCACCCGCTGTTGACCGACGACGGCAAGCTGACACCCGACGATGCCTATGACATCGCGCGCAGCCTGCTGAACATCCGGATCGCCCATGGCGAGACGCCGGTCGGTCGCAAGATCGCGTTCAGCAATCACAAGGTACAGTCGCTGTACGGCAAGACCGAACTGATCGCCGCGCCGATCTGGACATCGCTGTTCGACAGCAGCGTCGAGTTCGCGCTGGACAATGCGGCGGTTCACAAGCTGGCCAAGGCACAGCAGCCGCGGATCGAACCGCACATCGTGTTCAAGCTGGCACGCACGCCGGCGCCGGAGGCGACGCTGGAAGACCTGGCCGACTGTCTTGAATGGATGGCGCATGGGATCGAGGTGGTCACCTCGCCGTTCCGTGACTGGGAGTTCGATGCTGCCGACGCAGTCGCCGCATTCGGGCTGCACCGGCACCTGATCGTCGGCGAGCCGAGGATGCTGTCGCGCCAGGGCCGGCATGCGTTGCCGGAGGTACTGGCCGCGGGCAGCCTGTCGCTGTCGAAATCGCAGGCCGACGGCAGCCAGCTGTGCGCGGCCGGCTTCGGCAGCGATCTCGGCGGCAGCCCGCTGCATGCGCTGTACTGGCTGCACCGGCAGCTGCAGCAGCAGCACGGGTTCACGCCGCTGCAGGCCGGCGAGATCATTGCCACCGGCAGCTGGACGGCTCCGCAGCCGGTCAGCCGAGGCGAAGTCTGGTCGACCGCATTCGGACAGCTGAACGTGCCGGGACTGGCCGTCGCCTTCTCCTGACGCTGCCGGCGTCCTGGTTCGCCGCCGGTTCGTGCCGGCGGCGCGGTCGTTCAGTACAATGGTCATCGGAAGCAAGTATCCCTGACCACTGAACGAGGAGAAGCCATGGCTGCAAGCAAGGTACCCGCAATCGATTTCGGCATCGGCGCCGAAGACCGCAGCAAGATCGTCGACGGCCTGAGCCACCTGCTGGCCGACACCTACACGCTGTACCTGAAGACGCACAACTTCCACTGGAACGTCACCGGCCCGATGTTCCAGACGCTGCACCAGCTGTTCATGGATTTCTACACCGAGCAGTGGACGGCGGTGGACCTGATCGCCGAGCGCATCCGCGCGATGGGCGCGCCGGCGCCGGGCAGCTACGAGGCCTTCGCGAAACTGACGGCCATCAAACCCAGCCCGGGCCTGCCGAAGGCGCGCGAGATGATCATCGAGCTGATCGAAGGCCAGGAGACGGTGGCGCGCACCGCGCGCCAGATGTTCGACGTGGCCGCACAGGCGAACGACCAGCCCACCTGCGACCTGCTGACGCAGCGCATGCAGATTCACGAGAAAAATGCGTGGATGCTGCGCAGCCTGTTGGAGGAGTGACGGGCGGCGCACGTTCTCCGCCAAATGCCATGGCCGCTGCACAGGTGCGTGACAGCGGCCATTTCGGCTCAGGCAGCCGGCTCTTTCGTCCCCGAACCGGGAGGCCGGCCGCGCTCGCGGCGCTGGGCATCGACACCGGCGGCCATTTCTTCGGCGGTTGCGGGTCGCTCGCTGTCTTCCTCGCCATCCCAGACGAAATAGCCACGCTCAGGCGGCGTCTTCAGCGCTTCCAGTACCTGTTTGCGCGTGATCGGTGTCGAGCCACTCACGATGGATCTCCGTTTCAATTTCACGGATCGCCCGACAAAGACGACCCTGACAAGAACGACTTCATACCTTGTTCGCCACACCATACCACTGGCACCACCCGTCGGAAACAGGAACGGTGCAAGCTACTTGCCTTGAGCATATCCTCGGTCCAAAGCCGGTCAGCTGGGGCGAAATGCGTCAAAGACACTGGATCCCGCCTTGCAGGCCGCGCCGGGGCGGTAGCTGGACCGACGGAATTCGAAGTATCCGACCCAAAGCAAGCCTTTCGGAAAACTGGTATTTTTTCCATCCCCGCAACCGGAACCAAGGAGGAGCCCATGAAATCACTGCTGGCCGCATTCCTGCTGTGCTTCGCCGCAGCGGCATCGGCGCACAACTGTCCGAACGACATGAAGGCGATCGATGCAGCGCTGTCGTCCACCAAGCTGAGCGGCGCCGAGCTCGACAAGGCAAAGGCACTACGCGCCGACGGCGAGAAATTCCACAAGTCGGGCAAGCATGCCGAAGCGATGAAAGCACTCGGCGACGCGAAAAAAATGCTGGGCATCTGACGCAAGCGTCGCCTTGCACCCGGACGGCCATCTGCGGATGGCCGTTTCTTTTTCCCCACCGCCTCGCTGCAGCGCGAATTGACACCCGTGTAATTCCGGCTATCCTCGCGCGTTGGCAAAACGCAAAACCGGAGCGCCCCGTGTCACCGACCACCCTGCAGCTTGTCGCCGCCGCCCTGTTCGCGCTGGCACTGATCCACACTTTCTCCACCTCCGTCTTCGAACGCCTCGCGCATACCCGCCCTGCCCACGCCGGCCTGTGGCACCTGCTCGGCGAAGTCGAGGTGGTGTTCGGCTTCTGGGCGATGGTGCTGATCGTCACGATGGCGCTGCTCACCTCGAAGACCGAGGCCATCACCTACCTCGACAGCCGCAACTTCACCGAGCCGCTGTTCGTGTTCGCGATCATGGTGGTGGCCGGCAGCCGCCCCATCCTGCAGGGCGCGCGCGGGCTGGTCGACCTGCTGGTGCGGCTGATGCCGCTGCCGTCGAAGCTGGCCTTCTTCTTCACCGCACTGGCGGTGGTGCCCGTACTCGGCTCCTTCATCACCGAACCGGCCGCGATGACGCTGGCAGCACTGCTGCTGCGCGATGCGGTGTTCGCCAATGCATCGAACCGGCTGCGCTATGCGACGCTCGGCGTACTGTTCGTCAACGTGTCGATCGGCGGCACGCTCACGCCCTTCGCCGCGCCGCCGGTGCTGATGGTGGCCGCGAAATGGAACTTCGACCTCGCTTACATGTTCACGCACTTCGGCTGGAAGGCGGCCATTGCGGTGTTCATCAATGCCGCCGTGCTGACCATGCTGTTCGCGCGCGAGATCCGGCAGATGCCGGACGCACCGGCGTCGGACACGGCACGTGTGCCGTCGTTGCTGCTGGCGCTGCACCTGCTGTTCCTGCTCGGGATCGTGGTGTTTGCCCACCATCCGGCCGCCTTCATGGCCGTGCTGCTGCTGTTCATGGGCATCGCCACCGCCTATCCGCAGCACCAGGACCGGCTGATCCTGCGCGAAGGCCTGCTGGTCGCGTTCTTCCTCGGCGGGCTGGTGGTGCTGGGCGGCCAGCAGCAATGGTGGCTGCAGCCGCTGCTGATGAAAATGGATGCGACCTCGGTCTATTACGGCGCCACCGCGCTGACGGCAATCACCGACAACGCGGCACTGACCTACCTCGGCTCGCTGGTTGAAGGCCTGTCGGAAGAATTCAAGTACGCGCTGGTGTCCGGCGCGGTCACCGGCGGCGGCCTGACCATCATCGCGAATGCGCCGAACCCGGCCGGCGCGTCCATCCTGCGTCCGCGCTTCGAGAACGGCGCGATCGGCGCACTCGGCCTGCTGGCCGGCGCGGCGCTGCCGACCGTGGTCGCGATCGGCTGCTTCCGGCTGCTGCCCAACCTGTGACGCGCGGCGGCGCTAGCGCAGGTTGAACAGGCGCAGCCCCGCTTCGTCCAGCGCGCGCTGCTCGCGCTTTGCGGCCTGCGCGCGCTTCTCGCGCTCGTCGCGCTCGACCATCGCTTCCATTTTCGCCAGCTCGCGCTGCGCCTCGGCAAGCGCGGCCTTTTCATTGGCCAGCTGCAGGTTCGCATCCTGCAGCTGCCCGTCGATGCGCTGGCGCAGCCCGCGCAGATGCTCGAGGAATTTGCGGTAGGTGATGTTGTCGGCGATCGAGTGCGCGGCCTTCTGCGTCTCGTTGTAGCGCGCGACATAGTCGGCGCGCAGCCGGTCGATGTGCGCAACGCCGGCCTCGAGCTTCTCGACCTGCTGCCTTGCGTCATTCACCCGCGTCTGCGCGTCGCGCAGCGCGGCGGCGGCCTTGTCGGCCAGTACGGTCCAGGTGCTGGGCATCTTCTCGATTGCTGAATTCAAGCGGCCAGCAGCTGGCGCATCGCCTGCCAGGTGGCCTTGTAATCGACGCCTTCCTGCATGTCCTGCCGCAGGAAGACTTCGAGCTGCTGGCGCAGCGCGATCGCGAGGTCGATGTCGGGGTTCGAGCCGGCTTCATACGCGCCGACCGAGATCAGGTCGAGGTTCTGCTGGTACAGCGACCACAGCCGGCGCAGCCGGTTGGCCAGCTTCAGTTCGTCCGGCGGCACCAGGTCCTGCATCACGCGCGAGATCGAGCCGTTCAGGTCGATCGCGGGATAGTGCGCCGCATCGGCCAGCTTGCGCGACAACATCACCTGCCCGTCCAGCGACGCGCGCGCGATGTCGACGATCGGGTCCTGCGCATCATCGCCCTCGGCCAGCACCGTGTAGATCGCGGTGATCGCACCATAGCCGTGGCGGCCGACGCCGGTGCGCTCGATCAGGTTCGGCAGCAGCGCGAATACCGACGGCGGATAACCCTTCGCGGTCGGCGGCTCGCCGATCGCCAGGCCGATCTCGCGCTGCGCGTGCGCGACGCGCGTCAGGCTGTCCATCAGCATCAGCACATTCATGCCGCGGTCGCGGAAATATTCGGCGATCACATGCGTCAGGTGCGTGGCCTTCAAGCGCATCACCGGCGACACATTGGCCGGCGCCGCAATCACCACCGACTTTGCGCGCCCCTCGGGGCCGAGCACTTCATTGATGAAGGCCTGCACTTCGCGGCCGCGTTCGCCGATCAGGCCGATCACGACCACGTCGGCCTTGGTGTTACGAGTGATCATGCCCAGCAGCGAGCTCTTGCCCACGCCGGAGCCGGCGACCAGTCCGATGCGCTGGCCGCGACCCATGGTCAAGAGGCCGTTGATGGCCTTCACGCCGACATCAAGCACCTGGTTGATCGGGCCGCGCTCCATCGGGTTCAGCGGCAGCCCCAGCAATGCGAGGCGATCCGGGCAGTCCGGCTTCGGGCCGCCGTCCAGCGGCTCGCCGAACGCATCCAGCACGCGGCCGAGCAGCGCCGGCCCGAGGCTGGCCTCGGAGGAATTCGTCACCACGCGCACCGACGCACCGGGGCCGATGCCGACCGCCTCGGTGAACGGCATCAGGAACAGCGTCTGGTCATTGAAGCCGACCACCTCGGCCTGCACCTTGTGGTGGCCGCCGATGGATTCGACTTCGCACAGCGCGCCCAGCGGCGCCATGATGCCGCGCGCCTCCAGCGTCATGCCGACCAGCCGCACCAGCGTGCCGGTATGGCAGGCCGACGGCACGCGCGACTGCGAGATCAGCCGCTCGACGGTATCGGCGTAATCAGGCATGGCCTTCCGCCGGCGCGGCCTCGGTATGCTGCACCGGCGTCATGTCCTCCACCGGCTGGCCCTGCTGCGCGCGCGCGGCCAGCCGGCCGGCGCCGCTGCGCCAGCCCGGCGCGGGCGGCTGCGCCAGCGATTTCTTCAATCCTTCGACACGGCGCAGGATCAGGTCTTCCACCACGCTGCCGTCGAGCGATGCACGCACGCTGCCGCGCTCAAGGGTACTGTCCGGGCGCAGGTGGAGGCTGTCGGCGAACTGCGCGACCGTCGGCCGGTACAGTTCGAGATCCTCCGGATGCAGGTGCACCAGCACCGGCTTGTCGCCGCTGGCATTGAGCTCGTGCAGCGCATTGTCGACCAGCCGCGAGATCGCCTGCGGCGACTGCGACAGCTCGCCGCGCACCAGCTGCTCGGCGAGATGGACGGTGAGCTTCTTCATCGGCTCGAACAGCGCGTCAGCGTCATACATCAGCTCGCGCAGGCCATCGATCACGGCTTGCAGCTGCGCGATCTGCTGTTGCTGCAACTGCTGCATGGCGTCCTGCTGCCCGGCTTGCGCCTGCGCGAGGCCGGCAGCATGGCCTTCATCATAGCCTTCGCGGTGCGCACGCGGACGCTCTTCATCACGTCCCTGCTGCACGCCCTGCTGCCGTCCCTGTTCGAGGCCCTGCTGCAAGCCTTCTTGCCGACCTTCCTCGCGGCCGCGCGCATACGCATCGGCGCGTGCCTCTTCCATCATTTTCTCGACAGTCGCATGGTCGAGGCCGGCGGGTGCTGCAGCTATTTCGGATGGCGCTGCCGGCGCTGCCGTGCGCCCGGCAGCAGGCAGCGCGGACGGCGCCGCCTGATCCTCCGCAGCGATCGCTGCCGCAGCTTTCGGCTGTTTGGCTGCGGCCGGCGACGCAGGCTGGCTGGCGCGGGCCGGTGGTGTGACGGTGCGGGCGGTCGTTGCGGTCGTTGCGGTCGCTGCAGCGGCGCTGGCCTGCGCCGTCGGCGTGTCGTCGTGGCCAGCCTCCAGATCCGGGCTGAAGCGCGGCTGCGGCTGGCCCGGCGGTGCGCTGAAGTCGCTTGCGCTCGCCTGCCCCGCGGTCACCTCGTCGTCACCGCCGTGCAGCGTGCTGTCGACTTCGAATGCACGCACCATCTTGCCGGAAGCGAAAGGGTCAGGGCCAAAGCCCGCTGCATCGCGCTCGTCCGGCAACCCGACGAATGTCGGCCGCTCGCACTCGCGCTCGAGCAGGTTCTGGATCGCGAACGGATTCGATACCGGATCGAACATCCGGTTCGGCATCCACGCGTTGCGCCGGCGCGCTGTGCAGGCGTCAGACAAAGTCC